>Ga0111180_1163_pt1 | contig 26717 bp, 26 predicted proteins | sample DeeMarSWOR324_28_FD_80237 | JGI IMG/M metagenome (GOLD analysis project Ga0111180, IMG submission 80237) | Deltaproteobacteria bacterium SM23_61
CTCCCCGCCGGCATCGCCCTGCCTGTTGCGTCCTGTCTTGTTATTCCTGCGTAATTTCCCCCCACTCTAGCCATAGAATGTCGTCCCTGCCCCTTGCAAATTTCCCCCTCTTCTGGTAAAGGAGAGGGGGAATCGACCTGACCTTTCGCCCTGAACTCAACTTTCCTGAGTCACCTCGCAATCCTTCCCGAAAACAGGGCATGAAACGAGGAGGCGGATGCCATGGAAATGACTCACGGCTATTCGGTGGTTCGAAACTCCCGCAAACACCCGAAAAAAAACGCCATCCGCTGCGGAGACGTGCGCCGGACCTACCGCGAGCTCAACGAACGGTCCAATCGCCTGGCCAGGGCTCTCCGGAAGCTGGGGCTGGAGAAGGGAGACCGCATCGCCACCCTTTCCCTCAACTCCATCGAACTCATGGAGTCCTACCTGGCCCACCTGAAGATCGGGGCCATCACCGTGCCCCTCAATGCTTGGGGCTTGGACAAGGATATCCTGTACCAGGCCGATTTCACGGAATGCAAATTCTTCATTTTCACCCAGGATTTTTTGCCCCGGGTGGAAAAGCTTCGCCCTTCTCTCCCCCGGGTCCAGGAATGGATCTTCATCGGAGATTCTCTCCCTTCCTTTGCCCACTCCTACGAGAAGCTCATGGACGGGGAATCCGCCGAGGACTTTCCCATCGAAGTGAAGGAGGATGAAGAAGCCTTCATCCTCTTCACCGGCGGAACCACCGGGACCCCCAAAGGGGCGGTCCTCACCCACAAATCGCTCCTATGGAACACCATCTCCGTAACCACAGAAAATCAGAGCCCGACCCCGGAGGATGTCATCTACTATCCCATGCCCCTGTTCCATACGGCAGCCTTGAGCCGCTTTCTGGCTTACATGTACGCCGGGGGGACCTTTATCGTGACCAGGGAATTCGATGCCCGGAAGTGCCTGGAGATCATCGAAGAGGAGAAAGTCACGGCCATGACCGGGAACCCCACCATCTGGGGGAAGCTCCTCAAGGAAATGGAATCCAAGTCATACCAAACCGGATCCATGCGCATGTATCTCTCCTCCCAGGGATTTCTGCACCCCACCATGCAGCAGGCCATAGAAACCCGTCTCTTTCCCCATGCCCGGACCTACGTGAGCTACGCCCTCACCGAGGCCTCTCCCGGGGTGACGATTCTCAAGCCCACGGATCGGCCGAAGGAGACGGGAAGCGTGGGGAAGCCCTATATGTGCACCGAGGTCCGGATCGTCGATGAGGAAGACCGGGACTTACCCCCGGGGGAGGTAGGGGAAATCATCATTAAAGGGCCCACCGTGATGAAGGAATACTACCAGAACCCGGAGGAGACCGCCCAAACCCTGCGGGGGGGGTGGCTTCACACCGGGGACCTGGGGAAATACGACGAAGACGGCTTTCTTTATTTCGTGGACCGGAAAAAAGACATGATCAAGACCGGGGGCTTGAACGTCTATTCCAAGGAAATCGAGGAAGTCCTCTCCCGCCACCCCAAGATCGCCGAGGCGGTGATCATCGGGGTTCCCGATGAAAAATGGGGCGAAACCATCAAGGCGGTGGTCGTCCCCAAAGGGGGGCAGGATCTGACCGAGCCCGAAGTGGTCGATTTCTGCAAGGCCCACCTGGCCAGCTACAAGAAGCCCACCTCGGTGGCCTTCGTGGAAGCCCTTCCCAAGACCCTCTTCGGAGGCAAGGTCCTGAAGCGGGAACTGCGGGAACGGTTTTCAAAAAAAAACTAAAAGACTTTATGGGACGCGGATAAACACGGATGAACACGGATAAAGATAATAATAGAAATCGGAAAAACCAGAAGAAAACACTTGAAAGGCTTTTGGCATTCCTTTTCGGCTTCAAATATCTGAATTTTGCTTTTCCCTGTTTTATCCGCGTTGATCCGTGTTCATCCGTGTCCAATTTGTTTTGTCCTTGATCTGTATCCGAATAGAATAAAGGAGCGGAGCGATGAGACATCCCATGTTCAGTGAAGAACACGAGCTTTTCCGGGACGCGGTGCGAAAATTCGTGGAAAAGGAGCTGGCTCCCCACGCCGACGAATGGGAGGAGGCTGAGGGGTTTCCCGACTCGGTCTTCACCCGGATGGGGGAGCTGGGCTACCTGGGCCTGCGGTTTCCGGAAAAATACGGCGGACAGGGGTGCGATTTTCTCTTCTCCGTGGTCCTCGCCGAAGAGCTGGGCCGCTGCGGCATGGGCTCCATCGGCATGGCGGTGGCCGTCCAGAGCGAGATGGCCACCCCGCCCGTCTATAAATTCGGCACCGAAGAGCAGAAGATGAAATACCTCCTGCCCGCCAACCGGGGCCAAAAGATCGCCTGTCTGGGAATTACCGAGCCCAACGCGGGATCGGATGTAGCCGCCCTCCAGACCACGGCCCGCCGCGAAGGAGACCACTGGGTCATCAACGGGCGGAAGATTTTCATTACCAACGGAGTCCGGGCCGACTTCATCACCCTGGTGGCCCGAACGGGGGAAAAGAAGGGGTACAAGGGATTCTCCCTTTTCCTCGTGGATAAGGACACGCCGGGTTTCTCGGTGACCCGAAAACTGGGGAAATTGGGGATGCGGTCTTCGGACACGGCCGAACTCCTCTTCGAGGACTGCCGGGTTCCGGCGGATGCCCTTCTGGGCGAAGAGGGCAAAGGATTTTACCACATCATGTGGGAACTGCAGGGAGAGCGGATCATGGGTGCGGCCAACGCCGTTTCCCGGGCCCAGATGGTCTATGAGTTGGCTCTCCGCTATGCCCAGGAGAGGGTCCAGTTCGGCAAACCCCTGGCCCACTTCCAGGTGACCCGGCACCGTCTGGCCGACATGACCACGGAGATCGAAGCGGCCCGGCATCTCATCTATTACTGCGCCTGGCAATTTCAGCAGGGGGAGTACCCGGTGAAGGAGATCTCCATGGCCAAGTTATTCTCCGCCCAGATGGCCGCGCGGGTGGCCGATGCCGCCCTGCAGATTCACGGCGGTTACGGCTACATGATGGAATATCCGGTGCAGAGATACTGGCGGGATATCCGCCTGAGTCGCATCGGCGCGGGAACGGACGAGATCATGAAGGAGATTATTGCCAATGAAATTTTGGGAAGGGTAAAAGAATAGCTTGAAAGGGATATAATCTTCCGCCGGGACGGGATGGACCTAAGGTTCCGCGCCCTTTTTTTTATCCACCTTGTAAATCTGGTAGTACCTCGCAAAGGGCTCGGTCACTGTCTGGGCGTAGGAATAGGGGTCTTTTTCTCGGGCCACGACCTTCTCGATGACCTCATCGAAGGCCAGATCGTACTTGAGCATTTTGTGGACGTACTTGGCGATCTCCTTTTCAATGAGGGAGATGATCTCTTCCCGGGCCCGGGTGTTCCGCTTTTTGGTCAGCCCTTCTCCTTCTTCCAGAAATTTCCGGTGGTCCAGGATCCTTTCCGCCAGCTCGGAAATTCCCTCGCCCAGGGTCCCTACGGTCTTGAGGATAGGGGGCCGCCAGGCGCTCTTGGCCGGGCTCAAGTCTAGCATCAGGCCCAGCTCGGTAACCAGCCGGTCCGCTCCCTCCCGGTCTGCCTTGTTCACCACGAAGATATCGGCAATCTCCATGATCCCCGCTTTCAAGGCCTGGATTTCATCCCCCATTCCGGGAACGGAGATCAGGATGGTGGTATCGGCGGTCTTAACGATGTCCACTTCATCCTGCCCTACTCCCACAGTCTCAATGATGATAAAATCCTTGCCGAAGGCATCCAGGATTTTGATCGTATCCGCGGTGGCTTTGGAGAGGCCCCCCAGCGTCCCCCGGGTGGCCATGGACCGTACGAAGACCCCTTCGTCGCTGGTAACGTCCTGCATCCGCAGACGGTCTCCCAGGAGAGCCCCACCGGTAAAGGGACTGGTGGGATCCACGGCGATGATCCCCACGGTAAAATCTTTCTTGCGGAGTTCCTTGGTAATCTTGTCGGTGAGGGTACTCTTGCCCGAACCCGGAGGGCCCGTAATCCCCACGAGGTAGGCCTTCCCGGTTTTTGGATAAAGCCGCCGCAAGGCCTCCATGGCCTCGGGCATCTCGTTTTCCGCGAGGGTGATCAGTTTGGCCAGGGCCCGGACCGAACCGGAGAGAGCATCGTCGACTAATTTCTCAGTGCTGGGCATTTCTTTCCCTTCGGGTTACGGCTTGGTTCCACCTTCGAGGACCACCAGGGCATCGACCACCACGGGCTTGTTTCCCGAAATGATCAATGGGTTGGCGTCCACTTCCTTTACGGCGTCATTTTCCAATCCCAGTTTTCCCGCGTTGATCAGCATGGCGGAGAGAAGCTCCATATCCACGGCAGGCATTCCCCGGAAGACCCCCAGGATCGGGGATCCCTTGATCTCCTGAGCCATTTCCAGGGCATCCCGTTTCTCCAGCGGGGCGATCCGAAAGGAGACATCCTTCAGGACTTCGGTAAAAATTCCTCCCAGCCCGAACATGACGCAGGGTCCGAACTGGGCGTCCCGAATCATTCCGATGACCAGCTCCCGCGATCCCTTGATCATCTGCTGAACCAGGATGCCGTCCAGGGGTGCCTTCCCCACCCTCTTCACGATCCCCTCGTAGGCCCGCTCGACTTCCTTAAGCGTCCTCAAATCCACCTCGATCAGTTTCTTTTCCGTCTTGTGGGCGATGGTCGCGGAACAAGCCTTAAGAACCACGGGAAGCCCGATTCCCTTGGCCGCCTTGACCGCCGCGGCTCGGCTGTCCACCAGTTTTTCTCTTACCACCGGGAACCCGTACGACTTCAGCACTCTTTTGGAATCATATTCAGAAAGCGATTTCTGGCCTTTTTTTATGGCCTGCTCGATGATCTTCATTCTCACCTCCGAGGGTCGCTGTTTTCTTCCGCCTCTGCTTCTCTTCCGTTTCTAGCAACCTTCCCCGGTTTTGTCAAGGAATTCATCTTCTATTCGTCTTCTTCCTCATCATCCTTCTGCTCCAGAAACCGTAAGGATCGTCGTTGACCAGGGAGGGCTCCTCCTCCAGGTCTTTGTTGATCGATACGATCTCCCCGCTCACGGGGCAATGCAGCTCGGCCACCGTCTTGGAGGATTCGAGGGACCCGAAGGTGTCGTTCTTCTCCACCTGGGCGCCTTCTTCGGGAAGGTCCACGAAGAGAACCTCCCCGATCTCCCGCTGGGCGTAATCTGTTACCCCCACGGTTCCCCGACTTCCCTGCACCCGGACCCAGAGATGGTCGCGGTTGTAATAGAGATCATCCGGATAGTCCATACCTGCCTCCTTTTCGCAAATGCCAATCTTTTGAAGATCCAATCCCCTATGGGAAAAGATATCTGCACTGCCGCGGCTGGGATCCCGCCAATTGGGGAAATTGAAAATTCCGAAATCCGAAAAAAAATTCAAAATCCGAATCCTCCAAACCGTCTACGAAAATCCTTCCCAGAATTTGGACATTTGAGTTTGTTTCGAGCTTCGGGCTTCGTGCTTCGAGTTTGGCCCAACCCCCCCGTTGAAAACCATCTGGCCATCGTATACGCAGCCATGCTTTCAAGGGGCTATTTGACCCGGGTGATGTACTCGCGGGTACGGGTGTCGATCCGAAGGACATCCCCCTCTTCCACGAAAAGCGGGACCTGGATGATGGCCCCGGACTCCAGCGTGGCGGGCTTGGTGGCCCCCGTCGCCGTGTCTCCCCGGACCCCTGGCTCGGTTTGGACCACTTTCAGCTCCACAAACATGGGAACCTCGACTCCGATGGGACGCTTGTTGTGGAAAAGGGCCTTGATGACCAAATTTTCTTTCAGGAAATCTTTGCTCTCGCCCATCTGATCGGCGGTCAGGAAGAGCTGTTCATAGTTGGCCGTGTCCATGAAGTGGAACTCGCCGCTGGTTTCGTAGAGGAACTGCATATCTCTTTCCTCCAGGTCCGGGGTGTCCACCTTATCTCCGGAGCGGAAGGTCATGTCGAGGACATTTCCGCTCACCAGGCTCTTCAGCCGGGTGCGGACAAACGCTCCCCCCTTTCCCGGCTTCACGTGCTGGAAGTCAATGATGACGAAGGGCTCTCCCTCGATTTCAACCTTCAGGCCTTTCCGAAAATCACTCGTCGTGTACATGAGAAAAACCTCAATAAAAATCTTGGATGACGGGTTCGGGATTATCGATTCCAGGTTATGGGTTCGGGGTTATAGGTCATGGGAAAAGAGATAAAATTTCGGGCCCGTGCTTTAGGTCCCATGACCTATAACCTATAACCTATAACCTATAACCCATTACCTATTACCCCTTTAGAATGTTATCCTTCAAATCCTTCGAAAGATAGGTCAGAACCTCGGAGCCCCGGTCGGTGACGAGGACCAGGTCTTCCAGGCGAACTCCGCCCCATCCGGGAATATAAACACCCGGCTCGATGCTGAAGACCATCCCCTCCTCCGCCACTCCGGAGCCCCGCGGGGAAACGGTAGGGGCTTCGTGGACGGCCAGGCCGATTCCGTGCCCGGTGCCGTGTCCGAAAAATTTTCCGTATCCCGCCCGGTCGATGACTTCCCGGGCGGCGTTGTCGATCCGGCGGAAGCTTTCCCCGGGCCGGACCGCGCGGATCGCCCCTTCCTGGGCCTTGCGGACAAGATCATAGACCTTTCTCTGCCGGGATTCCGGCTTTCCCACGATTACGGTCTTGGTCTCGTCGGAATGATACCCTTCATGGCGGGCTCCGAAATCGATGATCACCATCTCTCCCTTTTCGATCCCCTTGGCCGACGCTCTTCCATGGGGAAGGGCCGCGCGGACCCCCGAGGCGACGATGACGGGGAAAGAAGATGACTCTCCTCCCCGGCGCTTCATCCGGAATTCCAGGAAATCTCCCACCGTCTTCTCCCGAACTCCGGGTTTCAGCCGCGGCAGGGTATCCTGAAAAGCCTCGGAGGCGATCGCGATGGCCCGGCGAATCTTCTCCACCTCTTCCGGCTCCTTGCGGGCCCGGAGGAGGGCGATCTGCCCCACCAGGGGCACGAGGTTGATCCGGGGCAGGCGTTCCTTCAGCGCCCGATAACTTTCCCAGCTTAAGGCCGAGGCCTCAAAGCCCAACCTCTTCACCCCTAAGGACCGGAGGCTCCGGGCGATTCCTTCAATTTTTTTCTTAAACTTCCGGAAGACCGCTCCCCTGACCTCATCCCTGGCCTGTTCCTCGTACCGCGAATCGGACAAAAAGATCATTTCCTCTTCGGCGTAGATGAGCACTCCCTCACTTCCGGTAAACCCGCAGAGATAGCGGATGTTTTCCAGACTCCAGAACAGCACGGCGTCGAGGCTCTTCCGCCGAAGAAGGGATCTGAGGTATTTCTGACCAGAATTCAAGCCGTAGATTCTCCGACCTTACGACATCCTGTTTGCTTCCGGCAGGGCCGGCTTAAGCTTTTGAAGAAACGACGCCCAGCCACTTCTCCAGCTTGGCCCGAACTTCCTGCCTGGATTCCTTCTTCCGGTCACGGCCAATACGATCTTTCAAGGATTCGTATTTTTCCCTCACAGTAGCATTCTGCGGATCTCTGGCGAGAATATCCTGGTACACCAGGAGGGCCCGGTCCGGGTGGCCCTGTTTGAGGTAAATTTCGGCCAAAGTATCCGTGGGAATTGCCGGTTTGGCCGTTTTTTCTTCCTCCTCCACGGGCTTTTTTTCTTCCCCTACCGGGATCGGCTGCGGTTGGGCCGGTTTCTGAAAAGGAGGCGGGGTGACGAAAGGAGGACGGGAACCGCGATGGAGCATCTCCATCTCCAGAGGAGTGACCTTCTTGGGCGGTCCTTCTTCCGCCGGGGGAAAGTACAGGGTCTTGCGCAAAACTTCCAGCGCCTTGTCCACATCTTTCTCTTCCAGGTACACCTGGCTGAGCAACTTGTAAACGGGAAGGCATTCTTCAACCACCTGGGCCACTCTTTCCAGTTCTTTCCTGGCCTCCACGACCCTGCCCGTTTCCAAGTAGCATTTTCCCAGGAGCAGACGGCCGAGAATTGCGTCGGGCATCTTCTTCAGGCCGTCCTTGCAGGATTGAATGGCCTCATTGTATTTTCCCTGAAGCCTCAGGCTCTCCGCCTCCTGGATAAAAAAACTGGATTCAAAATCCGGCAGTCTGATCTCGCCTGTCTTTTCTTCTTCCATGGATGGCCCTTTCCCGCGAGGAGTTTCAGCCCTTGCCCTGATCAATGGGTCGAAGGGGTTCGTTCCGGTCCCAACTGTCGCCGGATTCCAACAGAGCCCGGATGAGGGCTAGATTGTTCCGGTCATCCCGCGGCCCCTCTTTCGGGGTCTCCAGAATCATGGGAATTTTTCGGAGCACTTCCTGGCCGAGTAAGCTCCGGAATCCGGTAAGACCGATCTCGCCTTTGCCGATATGCTGGTGTCGGTCTCGGTGGGATCCCGGCGCTCCCGAGCAATCGTTCAAGTGAATCAGTTTCAACCGAGCCAGGCCGATCGTCCGGTCCAATTCCTTTACCATCTTTAGGCACTGCTCGGGGGAACGGAAATCATACCCTGCCGAGAATCCGTGGCAGGAATCGAAACAAAAGCCGACCCGGGGATCATCCCCAACTCCGCCCATGATTTGCGCGACCTCTTCGAAGGAGGCGCCGACCTGATTCCCCCCGCCGGCACTGTTTTCCAGAAGCAGGGTACCCCGGAAACCCCGCTCCAGGATCCTCTTAAGCGCCTCAACCACCCGATTTCGGCCGGTGCCTGCCCCTTGTTCCCCGGCGCTTCCCAGGTGGGTCACCGCATACCGGGCCCCCAGCTGTTCCGCCCGTTTCAGGTCTTCCCACAGCTCCTTTGAGGACCGGCGATAAAGCTCCCGATCTCCGGAAGCCAGGTTGAAAAGGTAAGGGGCATGAACCACAACCGGGTCCAGGTTGAACTGTTTTACCTTCTCCCGGAATGCCCGGGCCACGGGAAGGGAAAGAGGAGACGCCCGCCATCCCCGGGGATTGCGGGAAAAAATCTGCATGGCGGAACATCCCAGCTCCCGGGCCCGGTCTACCGCTTTTTCAATCCCCCCCGCGATGGAAACATGAACTCCCAACCGATAGGGAAATGGGGACATTCCTTTTTTCCCCGACGAAAATTAAGTATGAATATAAATAAGCTTTTTCCGCCCTGTCAAGGCAAAAATAAAAAGACGCATAGAGCATAGGGCATAGCAGAAGAAACCGGACCGAATTCGCAGAGGTCGGGATTTACTCCATGCGCTCTGCGCTATGCTCTTTGCGCTGTTGGGTTCGTTGGGGTTCACCTTGAAAAAGGGTACCCCCTATGTTACCATTTCGAAAATATGCTTTCCCGGGGAGCCAGGTATGAAAATCACCAAACAGGAAGTCGATCACGTGGCCCTGCTGGCCCGGCTGAAATTCGGCGAAACGGAAAAGGAACGCTTCACCACCCAGTTGAACACCATCCTGGAATATATGGATAAGCTCAAAGAGCTGGACACCACCCAGGTTGAACCCACCTTTCATGCCCTGGCCCGGACGAACGTACTCCGGGAAGACCAGGTTCTTTCTTCCAATCCTCAGGACCTCTCCCTGAGCAACGCTCCAGATGTCGACCGCGGATTCTTCCGCGTTCCCAAGATTATTGAGTAAACCGCCCAAATGCCCAACTTCATGAATATCGGGTACCCACATGAAACTCTATGAGATGACCGCCCACCAGCTTCACGACCTCCTGGCCCGCAGGGAAGTCACCTCGCGGGAGATCACCGAATCCGTCCTGAAACGGATCGAGGATGTGGAGGGACGCATTCATGCTTTCCTTACCCTGACCCCGGAAATGGCCCTGGAACAGGCTTCCGCCGCGGACGCCCGCATCCAGAAGGGAGACCAGGAAGCGCTCACCGGCATCCCCCTGGCGATCAAGGACGTCATCTGCACCCGTGGGGTGCGCACAACCTGCGGGTCTCATATCCTCGATAATTTCATTCCCCCCTACGATGCCACGGTGACGGAAAAGCTTCGGGCCGCGGGGGCGGTTTTTGTGGGCAAGACCAACATGGACGAGTTTGCCATGGGTTCCTCCACGGAAAATTCATACTTCGGCCCCAGCCGGAACCCCTGGAGCTTGGAAAGGATCCCCGGGGGGTCCAGCGGCGGTTCGGCGGCCGCCGTGGCGGCCGATGAATGCATCGTCTCCCTCGGGTCCGATACCGGGGGATCCATCCGCCAGCCTGCCGCCTGCTGCGGGGTCGTGGGGATGAAGCCCACCTACGGAAGGGTTTCCCGGTACGGCCTGGTGGCCTTTGCCTCTTCCCTGGACCAGATCGGGCCCTTCAGCAGAGACGTGCGGGACACGGCCCTTGTGCTGAATGTCATCGCCGGCCATGAGCCCCGGGACTCCACTTCCGTCGATCTTCCGGTTCCGGACTACACCCATGCCCTGGTGGACGACGTGCGGGGGATGGTCCTGGGAGTTCCCCGGGAAACCTCCGCCGAAGGCATCGACCCCCAGGTGGCGCAATCGGTCGAAGAGGCCATCGCGGTCTTGAAAAAAATGGGGGCCAGGATCGTGGAAGTCTCCCTTCCCCACAGTTCCTACGCCCTGGCCGTCTACTACATCATCGCTCCCTGCGAAGCAAGCTCCAATCTGGCCCGTTATGACGGGGTGAAATACGGCTTCCGGGCCGGGGGAACGCAGGATCTTCTGGACATGTACCAGGAAACACGCTGGCAGGGATTCGGGGCGGAAGTGAAACGGCGGATCATGCTGGGCACGTACGCCCTTTCCGCCGGATATTACGATGCCTATTATCTGAAAGCCTCGCGGGTCCGCACGCTCATCCGCCGCGACTTCGAGGCCGCCTTTGAGAAATGCGAGGCCATCCTTCTCCCCACGGCGCCCACACCCGCCTTTAAAATCGGGGAAAAGGTGGATGATCCACTGCAGATGTATCTCTCGGACATCCTCACCATTCCCTGCAACCTGGCCGGGCTGCCGGGACTCTCCCTGCCCTGCGGATTCAGCCAGGAAGGCCTTCCCATCGGGCTCCAGATCCTGGGGAACCTGTTCCAGGAAGAGAAGATCCTCCGGGTGGCCTACGCCTTTGAAAAGAACACCGAACACCACCGGCGAAAGCCCGGACTGTGATTGGAGCGCGTCATGGAATATGAACCGGTCATCGGCCTGGAAGTTCACGCCCAGCTTCTGACCCGGAGCAAGATTTTCTGCGGCTGTTCCACCCTCTTCGGGGCGGAGGCGAACACCCACACCTGCCCGGTCTGCACCGGATTGCCGGGAAGCTTGCCGGTCCTGAACCAAAAGGTGGTGGAATTCACGGTGCGCGCCGCGCTGGCCACCCACTGCCGGATCGCCCCCTACAGCCAGTTTGCCCGGAAGAATTATTTTTACCCGGACTTACCCAAGGGGTACCAGATCTCCCAGTATGAGCTTCCCCTGTCTGCCGACGGGTACGTGGAGATCCAGGTGGACGGCAGGAAGAAAAGGATCGGTCTCATCCGGATCCACATGGAAGAAGACGCCGGGAAACTCCTCCACGACCTCTCTTCGGACCGGGGCGCATCGAGTTACGTGGATTTCAACCGCACCGGCGTCCCGCTCATCGAAATCGTCAGCGCCCCCGACATCCAGTCCCCGGAAGAAGCCGGGGCCTACCTGAGGAAACTCCGGGCCATCCTCATGTTCCTGGACATCTGCGACGGGAACATGGAGGAGGGCAGCTTCCGGTGCGACGCCAACATCTCGCTGCGCCCCAAGGGGCAGAAGGCTTTCGGGGTCAAGACCGAGCTGAAGAACATGAACTCCTTCCGCAACGTCCAGAAAGCCCTGGATTACGAGATCCGCAGGCAGACCGCCCTCCTGGACCAGGGAGAAAAAATCGTCCAGGAAACCCGTCTCTGGGACGCCGCCCGGGGAGTGACCGCTCCCATGCGGGGAAAGGAAGAGGCCCACGACTACCGTTACTTTCCCGATCCCGACCTCGTTCCCCTGGTCATTGATCCCGAGTGGGTGGAAAAGATCCGGGCCGCCCTTCCCGAGCTTCCCGACCAGAAAAAGGACCGTTTCATGGGCGACTACGGGATCCCGGAGTACGATGCCGAAGTCCTCACCTCCTCGAAGGCCCTGGCGAATTACTACGAAGAATGCCTGGGGGTTTACGACCAGCCCAAGATCGTCAGCAACTGGATCATGTCCGAACTCCTCCGGGAGCTGAAACGCGACGAGCGGGAAGTCGAGGAATGCCCGGTCCCGGCAAAGAACCTCGCCGAAATGCTGAAGATGATCGAAGAAGGGGTGATCAGCGGGAAGATCGCCAAATCCGTTTTCGAGGAAATGTACCGGACCGGCAAAGGGGCTCAGGAGATCGTCAAAGAGAAGGGACTGGTCCAAGTCACCGACACCTCGGCCATCGAGAAGGCCATCGACCAGGTTCTGGCGGCCAGCCCGAAGGAAGTGGATGCCTACCGCAAGGGCAAGGACAAGCTCTTCGGCTTTTTCGTGGGCCAGGTCATGAAGGCCACCCAGGGAAAAGCGAACCCCCAGCTGGTTAACGAATTATTGAAGAAAAAGCTTTAAGCGGTTACTGGTTAAACTCTCCCTTTTGCCTCTCATGAGAGCGGAAACGAGGAACCCGCAACGAGAATGGTACCCCCCAAAACAATGGGTATCGATTCCCAGGCGGAGCCGGGGGCCTGGCAATCGGGTCCGACTTTGTCTGCTTGTTTCCGGAACACTATACTCGCAACCTGCAAACAGGAACCACGAACGAGTAATCAACCCAAAGGCACTTACCTTGTCCTTTTTCCCCCAACGCTGGCTCATTCTGATCATCCTTAACGCCGCTTATTTCTTTGTCTATTTTCACCGCATCTCTACCGCCGTCCTCGCCCCTTACCTGATGGAAGCCTTCCAGGCCTCGGGCGCCAGCCTGGGCGCAATGTCTTCGGCCTACTTCTACCCCTACGCCCTCAGCCAGCCGGTGGTGGGGATCCTCACCGACCGGTTCGGAACCCGAAAGGTTATCACCGTCTGCATTTTCATCGAATTCCTGGGGGCCCTGATCTTCGCCCTGGCCCCCACCCTGCTGATCGCCTCCCTGGGAAGGGGGCTGATCGGGCTGGGGGCCGCCGGGGTTTTTGTCCCGTCCCTGAAGGTTTTGATCCCCTGGTTCGGGCCCCAGGCCTTCGCCCGCATGAATGCCATTCTCCTGGCGGTAGGGAATTTGGGAGCGATCACGGCCGCCACCCCTTTCGCCTGGGTCATCCAGCAGGTGGGTTGGCGGTCTTCTTTCTTCATCATCTCGGCAATCCTATTCCTTTTGACCTTTCTCTCCGCGGCTTTCATTCGCGACCATCCTGCCGGCCACGTGGCAACCCCCGAATCCCCCGGGGGAGCTCCATCTAGCAAACCGGGAGAGTTCCTGGAAATTCTGAAGAGTCCTTTCTACTGGGTCATATTCGCCCTTTTTTACGCCTACGGCGGACCCTTTAGCACCTTTCAGGGCCTGTGGGGATATCCTTATTTGATCGATGTCTTGGGCTATGACAAGCTGGGGGCGAGCAACCTGATCATGGTGATTGCCTTCGGGGTAATCGCCGGCGGGCCCCTGATGGCTCACTGGGTGGACAAGCCCTTCGCCCGGAAAAAACGTCCGTTCCTATCGGCCTGCCTCGCCGTGCAGGTCGTGATTTGGTTCCTCATCGCCTTTCTGAGTCCCCGATTCGGGTCCTGGGCCTTCGGCCTGGTTTTCTTTACCATGGGAATGATGCTGTCCGGAACCCTTTCCGTCGTGTGGGGCATCGTCCGCGAAGAAGCCCCGCCGGAAAAGCTGGGCACCGCCATGGGGGTCATCAACCCGGCTCCCTTCCTGGGGGTGGCCACTTTCCAGCCGCTTACCGGTTATCTCATGGACCGGGCGGGAAGGGTGGCCGGCGCCTTTACCCCCGCGGCTTACCAGAACGCTTTCACCCTTTGCCTGGCTGCTATTTTTATGGCCTTCATGATATCCTTACTATTCTTAAAGAAAAAAAGTCCGGAGTGATCCTGTATGGGACCCTTTTGGGGCCGATGTCTTCTTCTCTCTTCGCTGGCCTTTTTTGTTTGGCTTCATCCTTTTCCCCGACTTTGGGCCATAGAACCGTCAAAAAAAGATGAAATTCAAACCCTCCTCCGGAAGGGAGTGGAAAAAGGACTCAACCTGAGGGACCAGGAAGCGGTGGCCGAAATCCGCAAGGCCATTGAGCTGGACCGGGAAAACCCCTTGGGATATTCCTACCTGGCCATAGCCCATCTTTTTTTCTATGAAACCAGCTTCGAGGAGGGGGAAAAGAAAAAAATCGAAACGGCCCTTATGGAGGCCGTGAAAAATGCCCAGGCGCGGGCAGAAAAAAAGATCGAGAAAGATCCCTCCAATGGTGAGGCTTTTTTTTCCCTGGCCATCGCCCGGATGGTCAAGAACCGCCTGGAAATTCTCCGCCGGAATTACTTCCGCGCTTTCCGGGAGGCCCGGGAAGTCTGGGATCTGCTGGAAAAAACTCAGGAACTCGACCCCCGGAACTTCGACATCTACTACCCGATGGGGGTCCTCCACTACTACCTGGCCCAGCTCAGCGGGATCGCCCGGTGGATTACTTCCCTATTCATTACCCCCGGAGACCGGGAAAGGGGATTGAAGGAGTTTCAGATCGCCTATGAAAAAGGCCGCCTCGATCGCCTATGAAAAAGGCCGCCTCTTGCGGGACCTGGCCGCTTCCAATCTGGTTTCGGCCTACTCCGGCTATGAAAAGCAGCCTGCCCGGGCCCTTCCCATGGCTGAAAAGCTGAAAGAAAAATACCCGGATAACTATAACTTTTCCTTCGCCCTGGTGAACATTTACTCCGACCTGGGAAGATATGAAGAGGCGATGGCCGTTGTGGCCGAGATCGGGGATAAAATCAAAGCCGGAAGGCCCCCTTACCGCCGGGAATTATGGCCGCGCTACCACCAGAGTCTGGGAAAGATTTCCCTCGACCGGGGGGAGTATAATAAGGCGGCTGAATACCTCAAACAGGCGCTGAAGGATACGGCCCCTTACAACAATCGGGTCCGGGCCTGGGCCCTGGTGCGTATGGGCATGATCCATGACGCCAAAAAGGAGAGGGAAGAGGCCGAAGATTTCTACCGGAGGGCGTTGGAACTGGAAGGCGCCGAGGGGATGGCGCAGCGCACCGCCCGTGAATACCTGGAGATCCCCTATTCCCCCCCGGTAAGAAAGGAAAATATTGAAAGGCCATCCCCATGAAATCACGATCCCCCTGGTTTATCCTGATCATCATCCTCCTCGCCAGCATGGCCGCCCCGCTGAACCAGTTCAAGGTACCCCCGGTGATGCCCTTGCTCATGGAAGCGTTTGGGAGGTCTGCTGCTCAGGCAGGGCTTCTCATGTCGCTCTTCGCCATCACCGGCCTATTTCTCGCCATTCCCGCCGGGTTTATATTCCAAAGGCTGGGCTACCGGCTGACCGGGATGATCGCCATTCTCTCCCTGGTCATCGGGGCTGCCCTGGGGGCGGTTACTCGGGGATTCGATATCATGCTGGTCAGCCGTTTTATCGAGGGGATGGGGATGTGCCTCATGTCCGTGGTTGCCCCGGCGGTCATCGCCCTGTGGTTTTCCCGGGAGAAACGGGGAAAGGCCATGGGGGTCTGGGCGATCTGGGTTCCCCTGGGGTCGACGCTCATGTTCCTCCTGGCTCCGGCTCTGGCGGGGCGATGGGACTGGCCGGGGGTCTGGTGGTTCGGATGTATCTATGCCGTTGGGGTTGGTTTTTTATACCTGCTCTTCATTAAACCCGGTCGGGCGAAGCCGTCTAAAACCGAAGGGAAGGAATCGTCTTCCGAGTTGCCGACTCAGGGACTGGCCAGGGTTCTTTCCAACCGCGATTTGTGGCTGACCAGTTTCCTCTTCGGCTGCTTCAATTTTGTATTCATCGCCTTCGTCACCTGGGCGCCCACTTTCCTTCAGCAAGTCCGGGGAATCACCCTGGCCCGGGCCGCTTTCTCGGTCAGTCTAACCACGATCCTGACGATCATCGCCTGCCCCACGTCGGGATGGGTCTCGGACCGGATCGGAACCCGCAAATGGGTGGCGGTCATTCCCATGGCCCTTATTGCACCTCTTTTCCCGCTCAGCTTCTCCGCCGGGGAAACCGGGTTTTGGGTCCTGGCAATTCTTGTGGGATTCATCGGGGGGTTCGTTCCCCCCGGAGTTTTTTCCGGGGCGGTGGAAACAGTGGGCGACGAACGGCTGAGCGGAATGGCCATGGCGGTCATCCTGATCGGTCAGAACGCGGGCATGCTCCTGGGACCCCTGGTGATGGGGTGGGTGATTGAATTTGGGGGGGGCTGGCAGACAGCCTTCTGGGTTTTGGCCCCGGTCAGCATTCTGGGCGCAGCAGCCGGCTGGCTGTCCAGAATCAGGTAGGGGCGGTTCGCGAACCGCCCCTACGATTTCGAGACCCCATCTGCTGTTTCCTGGATAAGCCTCCAGGCTTGGATCACATGCCGCTCTTCCGTATGGGTCTGGCCCACGCACAAGCGCAGGGTGAGACGGTCCTTGAGTTTGGTATGGGTCAGGTAGACCTTCCCGCTCAGGTTCAGCCGGTCCATGATCTTCTGGTTCACTTCGTCCCCTCCCACATGGCGGAAGCAGACCAGGTTCATGGGAGGGGGAACGGCCAGTTCAAAGCGCTTGTCTTCCTGGACCCACCGGGCGAATTTCTGGGCCCACTCCACATGCCGCCGGACGAGATACCGCAGCCCTTCCACCCCGTAATGGCGGATCACCAACCAGAGCTTCAGGGAACGGAAACGTCTCCCCAGGGGAATATGCCAGTCCCGGTAGTCGATGACCGCCCCTGACTCGGTGGCCTGGTTGCGGAGATATTCCGGCAGAATGCTCAGGGTGTGGATCAGCGCCGCCCGCTCGGCCACAAAGAAGCAGTCGCAATCGAAATTGGTAAACATCCACTTGTGGGGGTTGAAACAGTAGCTGTCGGCGTATTCGATCCCCTCCTGGAGGTAGCGATACTCGGGACAGACGGCCGCCGTGCCCAGCATGGCGCCGTCCACGTGCAGCCAGATCCCTTCCTGCCGGCAGACCTTCCCGATTTCCGGCAGGGGATCGATGGCGTTGGAAGAGGTCGTACCGATGGTGGCGCAGACATAGCAGGGGACCAGGCCGGATTGCCGATCCTTTTGGATCTGTTCGCGCAGCAGGTTCGGCCGGAGGGCGAATTTCTCATCCACATCGACGAGCCGCAGGTTCTGCCGGCCCAGGCCGGCGATTTTGACCGCCTTTTCCACCGAGGAGTGGGTCTGGGTGGAAGCATAGGCCACCAGCCGCCCGTCGCATCCTTTTTCGTTGCTCATGAATTTCGTCGCCCGCTCCCGGCCCGCCAGGAGGGCGCAGAGGGAGGCGCTGGAGGCGCTGTCCTGGATTACCCCCCCTCCGCTTCCGGTGGATTTAAATTTTCCCGGCAGGCCCATCATATCCGCCGTCCAGTCCAGCACGTGGGTCTCTACTTCGGTGCAGGCCGGGCTCGTGGACCAGAGCATCCCCTGGACGCCGAGGCCGGAAGAAAGCAGATCCCCAAGAATGGAGGGACCGGAAGCATTGGCGGGAAAGAAGGCGAAGAAATTGGGCGACTGCCAGTGGGTGATCCCCGGCAGGACCACCCGGTTCATGTCTTCGAGGATTTTTTCGAAAGGTTCGCCCTGGAGCGGCGGCTCGGGCGGAAGAAGGGCGCGAATCTGTCCGGGCTTGACCGGGGATAAAACCGGGAGGGACTCCACCCGTTCATAGTAATCGGCGATCCAGTCGACCACCGCCCGACCGTAGCGCCGGAAGTCATCCGGGGTCATATGCAAAGTTTTTTTCTCGTCCATCGTCTTCTCCCCCTTAAAACCGTAAGTCGCAAGGCGTAAGGCGCGAGAGCGTAGGATTTCTCTTGCCTCTGGCGCCCTCACGCCTTGCGACTGTCGCCTTGCGGCCTTTCAACGCCGATCGGGCGACCAGGACGGGACGGTCCAGGGGATCTTTTTTCCCTGCCCGTAGGCCCGCAGAGGTTCCTTGTAGGCAAAGAGGGCGGCTGAGCCCCCGGTGTGCAGGAACAAAACGGTCTCATCCTTCTTGAAGAAACCTTTGCGGGCCAGGTCGATCAGGCAGGCCATGGAAGAGGCGGTATAGACCGGGTCGAGGAAGAGCCCCTCGAGTTCGGCGAGCATCTTCACGGCCTCAGCCTTCTTCTCGGTCGCATACCCGTACCCGCCGGCATAGCGGTCATAAATCACGATATCTTCCTCGGCTATCCTTACATCCATAGCCATGAATTTGAGAGATTCCTGGATCAGGTTGAAGACGAAGGGGGTTTGCTCGGCCGCCGTTCGCGATCCCGAGGTGGACCCGATCACTTTGATCCCCGTGTGGAAGGCTTTGGCCCCGATGATCAGTCCCGCCTGGGTACCCCCCGCTCCGGTTGTGTGAAGGAGGTAATCGAAAGATAAACCTAATTCTGCGGTTTGTGCGGTTAATTCTATGAAAAAATTGACATACGCCGCAACCCCGGGTGGTGTAGAACCCATTTCCTGCAGGACAAACGGGCGGTGTCCCGCGGCCCGCAATTCCGCCGCCGTTTCCTCCACTGCAGCGGCGACTTTCTCGGGGCGGACCACTTTCATGCTGGCCCCGGCCAGGAAGTGGAGAAGGTGATTCCCGTCGAACTCTTCCGGCTCGTAACCGTCCTGAGGCCCGGTTTTGATCATGAAGATTTTCATCCCCAGCTTCCGGGCTGCCGCAGCGGTCTGGGTCAGCCAATTGGAATGAAACCCGGCATGAGTCACGATGCAATCCGCCTTCTGCTGCACCGCCTCCCCCATAAGGTATTCCAGTTTCCGGGTCTTGTTCCCCCCGAAGGCGAGGCCGGTTAAATCATCCCTTTTCACGAATATGCGGGGCCCCTTCAGAGCTTTGGTCAAATTCGGCAACTCCTGGAGGGGAGTCGGCAGGTTGGCGAGCCGGACCCTGGGAAGGGTATTTAGCTTCATGAGCTGTCTCCTCTCAACAAATATACAACCAAAACGAAAACAATTGTCTCTCGCAGAGGCCGCAGAGACTGCCCTCCGCTCTCTGCTTCAATAGGCGGAGCGGGCCCATAAAAAACTATACGGACTCGAAAACGTAGGTCGTTCCCACGGAGTTCAGCAGGAACTGATCGGGCATTCCCCTTTCGAATTCATGGATGGCTTTCCACCCCGTGCAATGGGTGGGAACGATATAATCCGGGCCGATCTTCTTCATCTCCTCGATGGTCGGTTTGATGATGGGCTCGAAGAGGGGGCCGGTGAGATGGAATCCGCCCAGGACGGCGTGGACTTTCTCGGCCCCGGAAGCTTTCTGGGCGTGTTTCACCGTGTTGATGATCCCGGCATGGGAGCAGCCCCCGACCACAACCAGGCCCTTGTTCTTCACTTTGACCGCTACGCCCCGGTCATCGGGGAAGGGATCTTTGACCCAATTCCCCCCCACTTCCGCTTCCGCCCAGGGAAATCCTTTTTCAAATTCGGTGACCCTGGTAATCTCCCCCAGGACAAGAAGCTGTCCCGAACCCAGGGTCGAGTCCTCGCGGACTTTTTGAACTTTCGCGCCCGCTCTTCCCAGGGCAGCCTCTTCCAGGGGGGGCATAGGGACCTGCACTCCCAGGGGGGCAATGTTGAGGCGCCTTTTAAGGAAAGCCTCGGGGTGAAGAATGACGGGAATCCCTTTGGGCAGCCTGCCCAGCACCTGATCCAGGGCGTAGAAGTGATCGAAATGGCCGTGGCTCAGGATGATGGCTTCCACTTTCCCCAGGTCCACCTTGAGGAGGTCGGCATTGTTAAACAGGCAGGTCCCGGATATCCCTGCTCTTCTCCCCCCTCGGCCGTTTTGATCAGGCAGGAGAACCCGTGCTCGGCCAAAAAGGCATTGGGCGGCGGGGCCGCAGGACGCTTTACCACCTTGGATCCCTGGAGCAGGAGGAGATCCGTGTAATTGTCCACCAAGATTGTGATTTCCGCACGATCGATGCCTTTCAACTCTACGCTACCCATCGCCCACCTCCCGGATTTAAATTTTGGGACAGGCGGTCATCCCTGATTGAAAAATGTCCCCCTGAGGCTCATCCATTTTTCTCCGTTTCTCCGGGGCACGCCGAGATTATGGCCTTTCCCCGGGAAAGAAGCAAGCGGAGCGGCAGGCTCCCTATGGCTTCCTCTTCCGCAAAGCCACTTCATTGGCCAGCCGGGCGCAGAGGCCGGTGTAGGTGACCGGGTCCATGAACTCCCGGATGGCCTCTTCCTTCAAGACCTTCCCCACCCGGGGATCCGCGGCCAGCACCGTGGTCAAATCTTTCCCCGCTTCGAAAGCCTTCATGGAAGCCTCGTAGACCACCTCGTGGGCGGTCTGTTTCCCCAGGTGCTCTCCCAGGACGAACATGGCCCGCTCGGAGAGGATCAAACCCCGGGTCCGGTTGAGGTTGTCCCGCATCTTCTCCCGGTTCACCACCAGGCCGTCAAGAAGCTGGCGGGTTTTGGTCAGGGCAGCCAGGGTGTAGATACTGACCTCGGGAAGAATCACCCATTCGGTCTTCCAGGTGTTGGCATCCCGTTCATGCTCCCCTTCCATGGCCTCCAGGATCCCTGCGGCGCGGTAGCGCACCAGGCGGGAGATTCCTTTGATCGCCTCCGGGGTTTCCGGGTTTCGCTTGTGGGGCATGGTGCTGCTTCCCACTCGCCCCATCTCGAAACCCTGGGCGACTTCATCCACCTCGGTTTTTTGCAGCAGGTATACCTCTCCGCCGATCCTTCCCAGGGTAGAACAGATCATGGCCAGGAGGAGAACGGCTTCCGCGAATCGGTCTCGTGCGCTCTGCCAGGGAATGTCCGCTTGGCCCAGGCCAAGCTTGGCCATGGTCCTTCTCTCCAGCTCCCTGCCCTGCCCTCCCCACGGTGCGTAGCTTCCTACCGCCCCGGCGAGTTCCCCCACCAGGATTCTTTCCCGGCCCTCTTCCAGCCGGTCCAGGTGCCGCCTGATTTCCTGGAGCCAGCTGGCCGTTTTGAACCCGAAGGTAATGGGCAGGGCATGCTGACCGTGGGTCCTTCCGGCCATGGGCGTTTCGGCGTGCTCCAGGGTGATCTGGCCGAGTCGCTTCTCGATGGCCTCCAGGTCCCGTTGCACGGCCTCCATGACCTCCCGGAGGGCCAGCATATTGCCCGTGTCGATGATATCCTGGGTCGTCGGCCCGAAGTGAACGTACTCCCCCGCCTTTTGGCCGCACACCTTGGCGAACGCCCGGATCACCGGTACCAGGCTGTGGCGGGTTTTCTGCTGCTCCGCCCGGGCCAGGTTCAGGTCGATCTTTTCCACGGAAGCCTTGGCGGAGATTTCCCCGGCCGCCCAATCGGGGATGATCCCCATCTCCGCCTCGGCCTCGGCCAGAGCCGCTTCAATCTTCAGCCAGCGGTCGATCATCTGCGCTTCGGAAAAAATCCTCCGCCCTTCATCGGTTCCCCAGGAACCGCTGTACACGTAATAGTCGATGGGATGTCCGGCCATAAAACCCTCCGGGATAGAAAAGGAATCGATCATCTCATGAAATCAATATATTGGCTCCCATCGGGGTAGTCAACCGCTTTATCTCACCTTGAGCATCCGAACTTTTTTGCTCGTTGGGGCTCTGGCTGGAAGAATTCGGATCATCAGGCTCGGCGGGATCATCGTTTTCGAATCGCCTCCCCGCCGATCCTCCGCAAAGAGAGGCCTGCGAGGGAATAGCTCCATAGGCAAAACCGGATTAAACCGTCTCCCCTGGTTAATCTCCCCGGGACAGGCCCGACCCAATGGAAGAATAACCGCCTCAGGATGATGATCCGAATTCTTCCAGGCTGAGCCCCATGGGCTACCCCTTCTCTCATCCGGGTTTTTTCTTGATGAAAGTTTCTTGACTATGCTAAGGTCGGAGCATGGGATTCAAGACCCTGGAATGGAAAAAAGGCAGGCTCTATCTTCTGGACCAGAGGAAGCTTCCTCTGAAGGAAAGCTTCGTGGCCTGCGCAACCTACCAGGAAGTCGCCCGGGCGGTCCGGGATATGGCCGTCCGGGGAGCCCCGGCCATCGGGGTTGCGGCGGCATTCGGGATGCTGCTGGGGGCCCGCCAGTGGAAATCCGGAACGCCCGCCCTTTTGGAGAAGCACATGAACCAGGTCGCCCGCGCGCTCCTTTCCACCCGGCCGACGGCCGTTAACCTGGTCTGGGCCGTGGAAAGGATGCGGGCAGTGCTCATCAGGAATGTGATCCGGGGCAAGCAGGCCCTGCTCCAAGCGCTGGAGGACGAAGCGGGAAAGATCCTGGAAGAAGACCTGCGGGCCAACCGGGAAATGGGCAGGCAGGGGCAAATCCTGATCCCGGACGGCGTTTCCGTCCTCACCCACTGCAATGCCGGAGCCCTGGCTACCGCCGGTTACGGAACCGCCCTGGGGGTCATCCGCGCGGCCCGCGAGGCCGGCAAACGGGTTCATGTCTATGTGGATGAAACCCGCCCGCTCCTCCAGGGGGCCCGTTTGACCGCCTGGGAACTGATGAAAGCCCGGATTCCCTTCACCCTGATCACCGACAGCATGGCCGGGTGGCTCATGGCCCAGGGGAAAATTCATCTGGCCATCACCGGTGCGGACCGGATTGCGGCCAACGGCGACGTGGCCAACAAGATCGGGACGTACTCCGTGGCCCTTCTCTGCCGCGCTCATCGGATTCCGTTCTACGTTGCCGCCCCCATTTCCACGATCGATTTCTCGACGGAAAGGGGGGAAAAGGTCCCCATCGAACAGAGGGCTCCCACCGAAGTTACAACTCTTCAGGGAAGGCGACTCGCTCCCCAGCGGGCAAAAGCCTATAACCCGGCCTTTGACGTAACCCCCCATCGCTTCATTTCCGCGATCATCACCGAAAGAGGGATCGTGCAGAGGCCTTTCCGCAGGAACCTGAAAAAAATCCTTTCCGGGACAGCCACAGAGAACGGCCAAATTTGGATCGGGTAAGGAGGGGAAAATGATATCCCAAAAATTCGTGGAGCTGATCGAAAAGAATGCGGAGAAATTGGCCAAGGCATGGCTGCAGGATGTCAGGAAGAACGTGCACACCCCTACCTACCACACCTTCGATGAAGACCTCCTTTACGGGCGGGCCTTCAATATGTACAAGAACCTGAGCCAGTGGCTGAACGTCCAGACCCCCAAGGAACAGACCACCAAATACTACCTGAAATACGGGAAGGACCGATGCCTGGAAGGGTTTCCCCTGCCCGAGCTGATCTATTCCTTCATCCTCTATCGGCGCCACCTGTGGCTCTTCATCCTCCACTCCGGCTTTTTGGATACCGCTTACGAGCTTCTGCGGGGCCTGGAGCTGAACAACCGGGTCATCCTCTTCTTCGACCGGGCCCTGCACAGCATGGCTCTGGGGTATGAACAGTGCCCGAAAAAGAAATAAAAAATTTAACCTCAGAGACCGCAGAGAATTAAAAAGAGATATTTTCCCCTCATCAATAATCGAAGGTGACGATTCCGTCCGGGGTCACGACGATGATGGTCCGCTTGGCGTCCCGGATTAGAAGGGTAAAATCGGAGTAGAGCTTTCCGTTGATCCGCAAACCGGCCAGTTCATTTCCCCGGGCAAGGACTTCGCAATCCTTGTATCTTTCGATCACTTTTTTAACCAGCTCGAGCCTTTTGCCGGTGACTTTCTCTCCCCGCTCGATCAGGATCCGCTTCTGGGCCGGCGTCCTTTCCTGCGTCTGGGCTTGTACTGCCCATGGGCAGAAGAAAAAGGCCATGGCCAGGACGACCCCTATTCCCTTTCGCATCCATGCACCCCCTTTTCCCCAATCCTACAAATCCCAAATTCCAAGTTCCCTATAATTTTCGGCTTTGTCCGAAAAGCAATTGATCGGTCGCCCTAGTTTTTCCCTTCCTTGCCTTTTTCCTCTGGTTTATCTTTTTCATCCGCATGATGCTTGATCACCAGGGCTTTGACCATGAAGATCACCCCCTCGGCGATGTTGGTGGTGTGGTCGGCGATCCTTTCCAAGGAGCGGCTCACGATGATCAGATGAACCGCCCGGGTGATGGTCTTGGGATCGGACATCATGTAAGTCAAAAGTTCCCGGAAGACCTGGTCGTTCAGGGCGTCGACCTGATCGTCCCTCTCGCACACGGACCGGGCCAGGTCCGCATCCCCTTTCACGAAAGCATCCAGAACATCCTTGACCATGGCCTGGGTGATCTCCGCCATGCGGGGAAGGTCGATGTAGGGTTTGAGCTGGGGCTCCTGGTTCAGGGAAATGGCTCTCTGGGCGATATTCACGGAAAGGTCCCCGATCCGCTCCAGCTCGGTGTTGATCCGCATGGCCGAGGTGATGAACCGAAGGTCCGCGGCCATGGGCTGGTGGAGCGCCAGGAGCTTCAGGCACCAGTCGTCGATGATGAGCTCCATCTTGTTAATCTTCTCGTCCTCGGCAACGGTTCTCTCCGCCAGGGCAGTGTCCCTCTTGACCAGGGCCTCGATGGCGTTGCTGATGGCCCGCTCCGCCAGGCCGGCCATCTTCAAGAGGTTCTCCTTCAATAGATTCAACTCCTGCTGGAACCGCGTTTCCATAACCCCTCCTTGCGGCGTGACCGCAACCCAAAAATACTGGATAATGGAATAGTGGAATATTGGAATGATGGGTATTGCTTGGAATTTGCCAGTATTCCATCATTCCAGTATTCCATCATTCCAATTTTTAATTTTATCCAAACCTCCCGCTGATGTAATCCTCGGTCTTTTTCATCCTGGGACGGGTGAAGATCTCTTCCGACGGCCCTTCCTCGATGAGCTCTCCGCCCAGGAAAAAACCGACCCGGTCGGCCACCCGGGAAGCCTGCTGGATATTGTGGGGAACCAACAGGATGGTGTAGGTTTCCTTGAGACTCATCAGCGATTTTTCGATGCTGGCCGTGGAAATGGGGTCCAGGCCGGAGCAGGGCTCGTCCAGCATGATGATCTCCGGCTCCAGGGCCAGCATGCGGGCGATGCACAGCCTCTGCTGCTGACCTCCCGAAAGCTTCAGGGCCGAGCTGTGCAGCCGGTCTTTCACCTCATCCCAGAGGACCGCCGCCTTGAGCGAAACTTCGACCATCTCTCCCAGCCGGTTCCGTTCGCTGATTCCCTTGAGCCGGGGTCCGTAGGCGATATTCTCGAAAATCGACAGGGGGAGTGCGGTGGGCAGGTCGAAGACCATTCCCACCCGACGGCGCAGCTCCGGAAGGGGCATTTCCTCCCCGTGGATTTCCCGTCCGTCGATGTAGATCTTTCCCGTGTGGCTGGTTCCGTGGATGAGATCGGCCAGACGGTTCATGCTCTTGAGCAGCGTCGTCTTTCCGCTCCGGGCAGGTCCCAGGACGGCGAAGATCTGGCGGGCGGAGATGGAAAGGCTGAGGTCCTTCAGGGCCTGGACCTTCCCGTAGTAGAAATGAAAATGGTCGATGAAGATTTTGCTCCTGTTATTCATGACCCCCCCGCGCTTCAGCCCCGGTGCACGTGGCGGAAGAGCAGCCAGTTGGCCACCGCGTTGATGGCCAGGATCAGAAGGATCAAGGCGGCGCCCGTGGCGTAGGCCATCTCCATGGAGATCCCCTCCCGGGCCAGGATGTAAAAATGGACGGCCATCGTGCGGATCGGCGAGAAGATGGAATCCGGCATCAGGAAAGAAGACCCGGCGGTTAGGATCACTGCCGCCGTCTCCCCCACACTCCTTCCCACGCTCAGAAGGACTCCGGTCAAAATCCCGGGGAAAGCGTTGGGCAGGACCACCTTTCGGATGGTCTGCCACCGCGTGGCGCCCAGGCCGTAGCTCACTTCCCGAAAAGAATAGGGAACGGACTTGACGGCTTCTTCCGCCGTGCAGATGATCGTGGGGAGGATCATGGTGGCCAGGGTGAGCCCCCCGGAAAGGATGGACCAGCCCATCCGCAAAAAGATCACGAAAAAGACGAAGCCGAAAAGGCCGAAAATGATCGAGGGCACTCCGGCCAGGCAATCTGTTCCGAAGCGGATGACCCGGCTGATCCGGCTTTCCCGGGTGTACTCCCGCAGAAAGACAGCCGTCCCCACGCCCAGGGGGGTAGCGATGAGAATCGCCACCGCCGTCAGGGCCACGGTTCCCACGATCGTAGAAAAAATCCCCCCCGTCCTCCCCATCTGGCGGGGCGAGTCCAGGAGGAATTCGAGACGGAGAAGGGGCAGGCCCTCTTCCAGGACCTGGTAGAGGATCCAGAACATCACCCCCAGGGTCGCAAGAGCTGCCACCCAGATGATGATCTTGGCTGCCTGCTGGGTTCGATGGCGGGAGATCATCCGCTCAGGCCCTCCCCTTCCGGGAAACGACCAGGGCCAGGGAGTTCAGGCCCATGATAATGAAGAAGAGCACCACCCCGGTGGCGAAGAGAGCCTGGCGGTGGTCCCCGGTGGCGTACCCCATCTCGATCCCGATGTTGGTGGTTAGCGTCCGCGCGCTCTGCAGGACGGAATGGGGCAGCTGGGCCGCATTACCCAGGATCATGATCATGGCCATGGTTTCCCCGATGGCCCG
>Ga0111180_1076_pt1 | contig 26662 bp, 21 predicted proteins | sample DeeMarSWOR324_28_FD_80237 | JGI IMG/M metagenome (GOLD analysis project Ga0111180, IMG submission 80237) | Deltaproteobacteria bacterium SM23_61
TATAATTTATTGTTATCTATACGTTATTTTTATTACCTATTGCTTAAAACTTTAAAAAGTGGAAGAATTTTTCTCTTTTTTCCCCATTTTTTTCTAGGTTGGCCTAAAACCTTTTCACTTCCTCAGGGCCTTCAATTACAAATAGGGGAAAATAGATTGCGGAATATGGGATAAAAATAATGGGACGCTAATGAACGCGGATCAAAATTCTTGAAAAGAAAAAACAAACGGACAAAAACAGTTTCCTCTCGCAGGGCTCGCAGGGGCCATAAAGAAAGACAGGTTGCCGGATGCAAGTTGCCGGTTTAAACCAATAACGTTTTTTCTTCTCTCCTTTGCTCCATGCTCCTCGCTCCTTGCTCTCTGCTCTAAATACCCTCCCTCCCGGATAAAAATACAAGGTTCCACCCATAGGAAGCTTTTCCGGAGCCTGATACCCTTTATCTGAATGAGACATGGGGCTTTACTGGAAAGGCAGCCCAAACGGTAGAAGGAGGGGGAAAATATGGTCGAAGATTGGCTGGCGAATGCCTATGAGGGCATGTCCCGGAGGCAGTTTCTAGCCCGGATGAGCGCTGCCGGGGTGACGTTGGCGGGTTTTGCGATCTCCGCGAATCCCGTGGCCGGAGAAGTAATCACCACTTCTGCTGAAGGGCTCATCGTGGCCGAGGGAAAGGTGCCCTCCGGAGACTTCCAGATACCGATCTACGAAGCCCGCCCGGCAGGAGCGGGGAAATACCCGGTGGTGCTGGTCATCCCGGAAATATTCGGCATGCACGAGCACATCAAAGATGTGACCCGCCGCTTTGCCAGGGAGGGTTTCCTGGGCATCACCTTTGAGCCCTACGCCCGGGAAGGGGGCGTCCTGCATCTCCCGGACATCGCCGCGGTCCGTAAGGTGGTTAACCCGGTCCCCGACGCCCGGCTGATGGGAGACCTGGATGCCCTGGTGGCCTACGTGAAGAAGCATCCGGCGGCGCGCTCCGACCGGATCGGGGTTACAGGATTCTGCCGGGGCGGTTTGTATACCCTTCTCTTCGCCGCCCATAGCCGGGAAGTGAAGGCCGCGGTCCCCTGGTATGGCCAGCTTAAACCGGCCAGGACCCCCGGGGTTCGAACGGCCGGGCCCATAGACCTGGCCGCGCAGATCCATGCGCCTGTTCTGGGCCTTTACGGTGAAAAGGACCTGGGAATCCCCGTGGTCGACGTCAAGGAGATGGAAGCGGCCCTCAAGGCCGCTGGCAAGACTGCCGAGTTCGTGATCTATCCCGGTGCGCCCCACGCCTTCTACGCCGATTATCGGCCCAGCTACCGGGCCGAGGCGGCCAAAGACGCCTGGGGCCGCTGTGTAGCGTGGTTTAACAAATACCTGAAAGGGTAGTCCAGCACGTCGCCGAAAGGAAAAGCCCCCGCAAACCTATTTTATCGGAACACGGATGAAAAGGGATTCACTTGGATAAGGATTCGTCTAAAAAAAGTTAATGGGATAGAGTATAGGAAGCGGAGAGTCACGGGGCGATTTCCAGAAAGAATCGAGGTGACGAAGGAAGAAGCTCTACAGGATGCCACTTTGCGCTTTAATCCTCATCCTTAAGATTGTCAAATCTGATCATTCGTAAACAATGATCACTCGCCCTTTTCTTAAATAATCAGTCCAGACTCCTTTTTCGATTATTGTCTGAGCATCATGCCTGGAAATCACTACGTCCGTATTATTTTTTCCCGAGCCTTTCAAACCAGAAATCACGTAAGGCTTTGGCACTACTCTATCATTTTGCATTGCTTCGTTTAAATCTTTTGCATACCCAACCAGCCCTGCTTTTTTAAGTTGTTCTGGATCCACAGTCTGCAGGCCATAAACCAGCCCTCCCCTCTCATCAATGATTCGGGGAATAAGCGCAGGCCGTAACCCCAGATTTTTTGCATTTACAATCAAACCAGTATATCCAGGATCTTTTACATTTGTTTTCTCCTCATCTTTTCCCTGATCATCAGAGGTAAAGGGAACTTTCTTATAATCCACCGATTCTCGATATATTAATTCGTCAGCAGCCAGGGTACCAAGTATATCCATTAGATTAACCGCCATTAGTATCTCAACCCTCTTGTCCTGATAATAGCGCGTATTCAGGATGATTGCTCCCTGTACAAGGCCCAAAACGCGTATCCTCATTATATCTGACTCATTCATTATATCACCCAATTTTTTTTCAGCATCCACTTGGACGGTTTTCACTGTTTCCAGAATATTCCGCATGGCGTCGACTTTTGCCCTTCGCTTTACTGCTGAAGGCCAGTCCCGCCGTAATGCCCCTCTAGAGAATTTAGGTTTGACCGCACTCCCCTTTGCTTTTATTAAGGCTCTGGACCAATTTATTTCCCCATGCGGGAGGGATTGAATTAACTCATTATCGCTCTCTGAATTTTCAATTTTGGCTAAAATATTTCCTTTATCCCGATAATCTATCCCAAAAATAAATCTCAGCGGGGCTCCTAAATATGTAGATTCCTCATCCTTAATCGTGAATATTTGGCCTTCGCTTGTATCCATAAAATCGATCTTTACATCATGCTTTTTAGCGAGCTTATATAAGCAGCTTAGGCATGTCGATTCTGGATCTCTTAATTTTTGTTCAGCAATTTCTAAGCTTATTTCATACATATTGGTCATTTTGCATGGTATTTCCACCCAGTATGGATCTTTAACTTCATAAACGGATTCTCCTTTTGTAATGACTATGGGAAAATCCAGTCTAGCTTTTAGCTTGTCAATTTCCATGCTAATATAGATAGGTGCTCGCTCAGGAATTATTTTTAACTCCGGAAACTTTTTTAAACTATCCATATAAAACGGCCAGTACCAGGTAGCAAATTTTGACATCTCACTTTCTATCATTTCCTTCGTAGGAATATTTTTTTTATTTTTGTAATTATAACGAGGAATTCCAAAAACGTCTGATCCTTCAGCGGGAGTAAAATAGCCCCCCCTTTTTGCTATTGAAAAAACTGCTTCCATTACGGTCTTTTTAAAACAACTATCAATATGAGTTCTCACTTCTTTTACATATTGGGGAATGGCTTGGTCATTGAGTTGGCAGGCCAAAGCTTCTTTCTCATTCGCATTGGCGATACCCGAGCCTAAAAATTGGAATGCTATTATAAAGGCAAAAAATAATTTCGCCATATTTATTCCCTCTATTCTATCTCTTTCCAAAAAATTCTACCTTTATTCGTTTTTTTCTATCCTGGATGCTCTCCCATCTCACATCTTTTTCAAATATAGGAAAAGAGGGGGGTATGCACAAAGAGGCGACGCCGATAGACCAGCACTCTTCGGAAATCTTTTCGGTTTTTCAGGGAAAAACTTAAATACTGAAGTCTTGCATTTTTTAAGCCCGTAGTTGCTCAAGGTAAGTGTCAAGAATATTTTTTTAAATTGGATCCTCAGGTTATTAAGCTTCACGGTGATTCTTTCTATCAGAATCTGCCTCCGGAATTGAAGAGCCAACGCCCAAATCGATAGGTCCTGAGAGATCCTTTCATCTTTTATCCACTGCAGGATTTTGAGGAGTATTAAAGTGAAGTAGCTTAAAAGAACCAAGGTCACATGGCACTGGATGGCCCGGAGGGTGCGGACCTGGTAGTCTCCCAATCCTAACCGCTGTTTGAGGTCTTTGATCATCTGTTCGATCTTCCAATGATGGGCGCAGAACTTTACGATCTGCAAGGCGGGCAGAAGAACGTTGGTGGAAATCAGGCAGCGGATTTACTTCCGCTTCTCCTCGACGATGACTACCGCCACCGGTCCAAAGCCTTTCACGACCGCGATAAACTTGGCGATCTTTAACTTTTTGCTTTTCCCATACAGGAAGACCGAATCCTCCCGAAAAGCCGAATCGTGAAAAGGGGAAAAGGGGTTCAAGTCTGCCCTTGACGCATAGGAGCTTTTTCCTCCGCCTCTCCCCGTAATAATCCGGATCGTACCGGGCAAAGCTGAATACCCCCACCCGATCTCTGAGAGAGGCCCGGCCGAAAACGAAATTCTATGCGGGATCCGGATAGAGGTCTTCGACTTCACGGCCGCCCCCCATTTGCCGCTCCCAAAATCCCTGAACGTACGAGCAACGGGAAATGAAAAGAAGGATTGTTCACGAATAAGAAAAAATAGGAAAGAACGTCCTCTTCCTAGAAGAGGACGCCCTTGGGGAACGGGACGAGGAGGATTTCTTGAAAGACAAAATAGAAAAAGGATACGATGGTTGCAACCAGGACAAAAGAAAAGGCGACCGCCCTCCGGTTTCTTCTTTCTTTGGAGATCAGCCATACCAGGAGATTAAAAAACAGGATGCTCGAAAGAAAAAGGCCCAAGAGAGGTATCGAACCTACCCATAGGCCAATGAGGACAACGGCAAACCCGATATTCTTTTTCTCTATCCCCTCAAATAGGCGTTTTGCATCGGCCTTTATCCAGCTTTTCACCAGAAGAATGGCGGACAAAACGGCCAGGACAAGAATCACGATCCGGGGGAAAAAAGAAGCCAAGTCCAGATAGGGGAGGGTTTCGACCCATAGAAATCCGCACAGGACCAAGAGAAAAATCGCCGCGATTCGATCCCAATTCAAGGACTTAACCACGATTCCCCTCCCCCGTGGAATCGATAGCAAAATAGCCCCTCTTTTTCAAGGCGGAGGCGATGAATGGCCACATGGCGGATAATAGACACAAAAGGATAAGGAGCAAAGAAATCGGACGGGCAAAAAACATGGACCAGGTGGAGCCGGAGGCTTTCCCCATGAGCATGGACTGGACCAGACCGGTTTCGCATATTTTCCCCAGTATGAGCCCCAGGACGATGGGGCCCGGGTGAAACCCCAATTTTTTCCCCACGTAGCCGAATAGCCCGCATAAGAGCATGAAGGCGACATCCATAATATTATTGCGGATCGCAAAGGATCCAATGACGCATAAAAAGGTTACGGTGGGCGCCAATAGTTTTACGGGAACGATGGTAATCAGCCGGGCAAATGCCTTTCCCCCAAAAATTCCAATGGGAAGCATCAGAATATTGGCCACGAACAACGAAAAAAGGAACGCGTAAGTGATTTCGGCATGGACGGTATAAAGCTCGGCCCCCGGCCTCATCCCCTGGAGGAGCAGGGCTCCCAGAAGCACGGCTGCAGGCGGTGCGCCGGGAATCCCCAGGGTTAGGAGGGGAACTAAGGAACCGCCCACTTCGGAGTTGTTGGACGTCTCGGAGGCGGCAACTCCCTCCATAATGCCTGTCCCGAATTTTTCCGGGGTTTTGGAAGCCCGCACGGCCTCATTATAGGAAACGAGTCCGGCGATGTTTCCCCCGGCCCCGGGGATAATTCCCACGATGGCCCCGATGACCGCCGAGCGGATTAGGAGGATGGGCTTCCTGACCAGCTTCGCAAGCGTCGAGAGAGTCACTCCCCTTTGCCGCTTGTAGGAGATCAGGGTATAACTTTTTCCCCTCTCTTCCACCATGAACAGGACCTCGGGGATGCAGAAAAAACCGATCATGGCGGTCATCAATTCAATCCCTCCCTGCAGCGCGGGAAGACCAAAACTGAAACGCACATCCCCGGCGATGGGGGACATGCCCACCGTGCTGAGCAACAACCCGAACGCTCCGCCGATCAGACCCTTCAAAATCGATTTGGAGGCCAAGGTGGCGATGATGGTCAGACCGAAAACCGCCATCCAAAAATATTCGGGAGGACCGAACTTCAGGGCGGCTTCGGCCAATAAGGGAGAGAGAGAGAGGAGGACCGCCGCCCCGATGAGGCCTCCGATCACCGAACTCCCGGTGGCCGTCACGATGGCCTGCTCGGCCTCTCCTTTTTTGGCCATGGGATAGCCATCAAAGACGGTCGCGATTGCCGACGGCGTTCCCGGGGTGCCGATCAGAATGGCCGAGAAACATCCTCCATAAATGGCTCCGCAGTAAATCGCTCCTAGGGTGATCAAACCACTGGCTGGATTCATGGTAAAGGTAAAGGGAACCAGCAGGGCGATGGCCATGGTGGCCGTCAAGCCGGGCAGAGCACCCACGATGATGCCCCCGGTTACTCCCGCCAGCATGAGCAGCAGGTTTTCTATTTCCAAAAGATGGCCGAAGGCAAGAAAAATAGAATGCGGCATGATTCATTTTTCCGGAGTTCGGGCGGGGAAGCCTGCCTTCCCCGCCCGATTTCCTGTTCTGATTCCTATTTAAGCATTTTCATTTTCCGTAGAATATCCGTGTACTCTTTCTTTTTTTCCGCCAGCCATTTTGCAAACTCTGCCGCGTTGAGATGATCCACCCAAAATCCCATCTCCTCCATCTTGCTCACAAACGTCTTGCCCCGGCAGACTTTATCAAAAGCCTTTTCCAGAACGGCAATGCGATCCGCCGGGGTTCCCGGAGGAGCGCAAACTCCCCGGCTGATTCCGGCGGTCATGTTGATCCCCGCTTCCTTAAATGTCGGCACGTCCGGGAAATAGGGTTTGAAGCGCTTCTCGGTCCCCATGGCCAGAACCCTTATCCTGTCCTTATGCTGAACCAGATCATTGGAATTCCCGAAAATCGCCGTGGCATGTCCTCCGATGAAGGCCGCCACCTGAGGCGCCGCACCCGTGAAGGGGATGTAGGTAAGCTTCACCTTCGTTAAATCCGTGAACTGAAGATAGGTGATGTGATGACCGGTATAGGTTCCCACCCCCGCGACGGTGATGACCCCCGGGTTCTTTTTGGCGAAATCCAAAAAATCCTGCACGTTCTTGAAGGGACTATCGTTCCTGACCGCGAGTCCGATGGGAGTCGTCTCGAAGAGGTAGATGGGGACCAGTTGTTCAGTTGTGTAGCCGGCATCCTTGCGCATCATGGGCTGCAGAATGATGTGCGGGATGTTGTTGCCGGCAATCGTGTAACCATCCGGCTTGGATTTGGCCAGAGCCGACCAGCCGACGGCACCGCCCGCTCCAACCTTGTATTGAATAATAACGCGGACGCCAAGAGCTTTTTCCAAGTCTTTCTGCTGCACCCGGGCAGTCACATCCGATTGTCCTCCCGGGTTGAAACAAATAATATATTCGACCGGTTTTTCGGGAAAAGCAGCCCACAAAACACCGCCAAAGGCCATGATGCAGGCTAGGGCCGTCACTCCTGAAATTAAGGCTTTCATTTTTCTCATTTCCATGCCTCCTTTCTTATTGGTTTCTATTGAACCTGGTTTCGGCCATCCAACCCTTTTTTGCATATCTCTTGGGCTCTGTCAATTGTGAAATTGATTTCCTCTCCCCGTTTCCCATGTTTCCGCAAGATCAAGGAGAAAGAAGCCGCCTTTCTTCTGATGGAAGAATTGAGGAAGAAGTATGAGGGGTCCATCGCTTATTTTGCCGACCGGAAATAGCGTTTCTTACTAACTGGCATACTTCTTTTCCAGGGCAACAAACTTTGATCGCCCCACAACTTCAAACATTTCCTGAAAAGAAACCATGCGGGAGGCATAACGAGAAGTAGTTCCTTCCTTTTTTAAGATGGCCAAAACTTCCTGCATGGCTTTAATGGATGCCATCCATGCCGAAGCAGGGTAAATAACAATCTTATATCCCAATTCTTTCAGTTCATGAAGGGATAGTATGGGCGTTTTTCCCCCTCCCTCCACCATATTTGCCAAATGAGGAGCTTTGATGGATTGGCATATTTTCCTCATGTCTTCTTTGCTTGTGGGTGCCTCAACAAAAATAACATCTGCGCCGGCTTCGCGATAAGCCACTGCACGCTCAATCGCATCATCCAATCCATTCACAGCAATCGCGTCCGTCCTCACAACCAAAACGAAATTATTATCTTTTCTTGTATCCACGGCTGCTTTGACCTTTTGCACCATCTCTTCTTTAGAGATCAAAAGCTTTCCTTCGGTATGGCCACATTTTTTGGGCATTACCTGGTCTTCGATTTGAATTCCGGCAACCCCCGCATTTTCAAATTCCTTCACGGTCCTGATCATATTTATGGCATTTCCAAACCCTGTATCCGCATCGCATATTACCGGAAGATTGGTAACATTGACGATATTTCGCGCATTTTCAAGGACATCACTCATTGTGGTTAGGCCTATGTCAGGATACCCCACAAAATTACTTGCCAGCCCGGCGCCAGTGATGTATATACCCTTAAACCCTGCCTGCTCCACGAGTATAGCTGAAAGAGCATTGAAAGAACCTGGCATTAATAAAATATCATCTGCTTGCAACAGCGTTCTAAGTTGAGCGGTTTTCTTTTCGATGGATCGATATTTATCGCTCCCCATCTTTTTCCCTCCCTGAATATTTGGTTCCTGAGTGATTCTTAATACTGGATTTTATCCCATAAGCTGCATAAATTGCCAGCCCAAAGCCAATATTTCCGGGCGCAATTCGTTTTCACCCTTATTTCCCCTTCACCCCTTCAATCCCTCCAGATTCCTGGCAATAGGGCCGGGTGCAGCTTTTCGCATATTTAAGGGGATACCGACCATTACCAGAATAGCTCCACCCAGGAACAAGAGAGGGCTCGGGGTCAGAAATATGTAGCTGAAAAGATCGCGCAGGGAAATTATAAATATTCCTGTTTGCAGAATAGAAAGCGGAACAATCCAGAACGAATTGAGACTGAAGGATAGTTGCACAAATTATATAGGCGGCAGACGTGGGCACTCCAACTCCTAAAATCATACCAGTCAAAGCTGCCGCTTCTCTTCTAAATTTGGATTGAAGAGGACAGAAAAAGACCCCGATTATTACTTAAACTCTGATGGGCAGAAAATGAATTCCAGGGACGGTCCGGGGACAGGAAGCATGGTGGAGGCAAAGGGATTCGAACCCTCGACCCCAACGTTGCGAACGTTGTGCTCTCCCAGCTGAGCTATGCCCCCACCGGGGAAAAACTGGTTACTCGTTTCTCGTTACTCGTTACTGGTTACGACTCCCAAAAAAACAGATACTGGATACTGGACAAAACTGGTTGCTCGTTACTCGTTACTGGTTACAGGTTAAAAAAACAGATAATAGATAATAAATACTGGATACCGGATAAAACTGATTACTCGTTATTCGTTATTGGTTACGGCTCAAAAAAAGATACTGGATTCTGGATTTTTAATTCAAAATCATAACCCAAAAGCCTCCAGCAATCAGCTTTCAGCAATGAGCTGAATTGATATGGGTTGTTAACCAAATTGCTATGAGCTACGAGCTATGAGCTACATTGCTAGTATCAATCGTATACCAACTCGAAGAGTTCGACAATCTCTTTTTCCGTGGGGACCCGGGGGTTCACCAGGGGGGTTCCGGAGGCCAGGCCGTCTTTGGCCATCTGAACCAGAACCTTCAGGTATTCTTCCCGCTTGATCCCCAGACTGCTGAGTTTCGGAATCTGGATGTCCTGGCAAAGTTTTTTCACGGCCTCTACCGCTTTCTCGGCGGCTTCCACTGTGGACAGGTGACTCACCTCTTGCCCCATGGCTTTGGCGATGAGGGCAAATTTATCGGGTGCGGCGACCCAGGTGAACTCCATGACCCGGGGAAGGCAGATTGCGTTGGCCAATCCGTGGGGTACGTGGAAATAAGCCCCCAGCGGACGGGCCATACCGTGGGCCAGGGTGGTTCCATTGTTGGCAAAAGTGAAACCGGCGAGCAGCTGGCCCAGCAGCATATCGCTCCTCGCCTGGATGTCTTTCCCGTTGGCCCAGGCCTGTCGCAGGTTCCGGCTGATCAGTTCCATGGCCGGGAGGGCGAAGTACTGGATCATGGGGGGAGAGCCGTAGCCCTGGTTGGCCTCCCGCATGGAGATGAACCCTTCGATGGCATGGGTCAGGGCATCCATTCCGCTGGAGGCCGTGATTCCCGGCGGCATGGAAAGGGTCAGCAAGGGATCTTCGACGGCTTCTTCCGGGATGATCAGCGGGCTGTGGACGATGAATTTCACCTTCCGTTCCGTGTCGGTAATCACTGCGCCCCAGCTCACTTCCGACCCCGTGCCGGCGGTCGTGGGAATAGCGATCAGGGGAGCTTTCGGTTTCTTAATCTTGCCCCGTCCTTCATAATCCTGCAGGCGGCCTCCATTGGTGGCCAAAACGGCTATGCCTTTGGCCGCGTCGATACAGCTGCCCCCGCCCAGGCCGATGATGACGTCGCAGCCTTCTTTTTTGTAAATATCCAGGCCTTCTTGAACCTGCTGGGTGGTGGGCTCGGTCACCACCCCGTCGTAAACCACCGGCTGCAAGCCCGCCCTGGAGATCGTTTGGGAGACCTTCTCGATGATTCCCTGGGATCCTAAGATCCGGTCGGTTACCATCAAAACTTTTTTTCCCCCATACCCCTTGGCGATCTCTCCAGCTTTCTCAGAGGTCCCCAATCCGAAATGAACGCCCCGGGGAAATCGAACCTGATAAGACCTGAGATGGTCCATGAGGTAAATCCTTTCAACCTATTAAAGTTATTCGTTATTCCTTATACGTCACGGATTGAAAAAAACAGATGCTGGATACTTGGAAAAACTGGTCACTGGTCACTGGTTACTCGTTATTGGGACGGCCCAAAAACGGATATTGGATAGAACAAATGATTATCACCCCCACCCCTGAATCATAAAGGTTCAGGGCGTTGTCCTGCACCCTACGTGGTGCAGGGCCCGGCCCTCCCCCGTCAAGGGGAAAGGGTATAAAAAACGGGGGAGGGAAAAAGAAACGGTTAACCGCAGACTTCCTTTACAACCTGGTATAGAACCCGGGTGCCGAAGAGCAGGTCTTCGGCCGAGATTCGCTCGTTGTGGCCGTGAACCCGGCTCAAGTATTCCGCAAGGTTGGCCATGGGCATCATGGGCTGGAACCCGTAGGCCACAACTCCCTTGTCCCGGAAGAACCGGGAATCGGTCGCCCCGGTGAGCATGGTGGGAATCATTTTGGCCTTGGGGTCCCTCTCTTTCAGTACCTTATCCAGCGCCCCGTACAGGGGGTTATCCGAAGGGGATACGGATGCCGGCGAAGTCTGGAGGATTTCAATCTCATAGCTCCGCAGGTCGAACAGCAAGCGCTCGACCTCCTTTTTGACCATCTCCGGGGTAACTCCCGGCAGAATGCGGCAGTCCACCTGGCACGAGCATTCGCTGGGGATGACGTTGGTCTTCTGACCCCCCTGGACCACAGTGGGGACAAAAGTGTTCCGCAAAATGGCCCCGGCCATTCCTCTGAACCCTGGATCGGGAATCCGCTTTTCCACCCTTTGGGAGAGAAACGGGTTCAGGAGCTGGCGCACGAACCAAGACCGGGGGAAAGGCTGTTCTTCAGCGATCCCCTTGATGAACAATTCGGTCGTCAGGTTCCGGCGTAGGGGCGAACGGTAGGCGGCAATTCTCTCGATGGCCTTGGCCATTTTCACCACACAGTTGTCACCGTGGGGAACGGACGCATGGCCGGGTTTTCCCTTGAAGGTCAATTTCAGCCAGCAGACCCCCTTTTCCGCCGTCTGGCAGGTGTAGACATTCCTCTGCCCCACGACCATGCCCACGCCCCCGCCTTCGTTGATGACATAGTCCGCTTTCATCAGTCCGGGGTGGTTCTCGAAAAGCCAGTGCACCCCCCATTTTCCTCCGGTCTCTTCATCGGCCGTGGCCATGTAAACAATATCCCGCCGAGGTTGGAAACCTTCTCTTTTCAGCAGCAGGAAGGCCATGAGCTCGATGATTCCCAGGGATTTGCAGTCCTGCGCCCCCCGCCCCCAGATTTCGCCGTCCACGACGGCCCCGGAGTAAGGGGGGTGATCCCATTTATCCGCCTCCGCCGGAACCACATCGATGTGATGGAGAAGGATGAGGGGAGAAAGACTGTCCCGGCCTTTCATCGTGCAGATCAGGTTCGCCCTTTCCGGCTGGGATTCCAGGAGCGTGGTGGCCAGCCCCTCCTTTTCCAGAACCTGCTGGAGGACCCTGGCGCCGGCCATTTCCCTCCCGGGCGGATTTGTGGTCTCCGCCTGGATGTATCGGCTGAGAAGCGCCACGGCTTCTTCTTTCACTTTTTCCCCGTCAAAATTCATTTACATCTCCAATTCAACGGAATTGAACCGCAGAGATCGCAGAGAACGCAGAGTATTATAAGAAAATACATATGGCAGGATTTTTTTACGTATCAATTTAATGTTTTGAAAAAAATTAAGAAAAGCAGTCATCCAGGTTTACCATCCTTGTGGAAGCAGAAATCGGGAACGTATTTCTTGTACTGGATTCCCGTTTTCACGGGAATGACGGCATAATTCAAACAGCAAAGGGATCTTTTTCAAAATGCTATATCGTTGCTATTTTGGTTTTGTCAAGAATTCACCTCTGCGTTCTCTGCGCCCTCTGCGGTGAAAAGTCTTTTAATTCCGTTTTTTCATCGCTTCCCAGTAGACTTCCTGGATGGGAACTCCTTTTTCCCGGGCGATCCGGCGGCAGTCGTCGTACTCCGGCTGGAAGCGAATCTCTCCGGACACCTTCACCCGGACTTTTCCGTACCGGGTTTCCACCTCGCGAACTTCCCGGGGGAGCTTCTTCCGGTCGACCGAAAAGCTGCGGACTCCCAGGGTGGTGGATTCCCGAAGGATCAGCTCGGAAAGCGCCTCCGCGTCCTTTTCCTCGGCGATCACCCGCAGCAGAGTGCCCGGACGGTTTTTCTTCATCTGGAGGGGAGAGAGGGCGACATCGAGGGCCCCTTTCTGAAAGAGCCGCGGTTCATGTCGTCGAGGTTCGACTCCAGAACCACCGCCCGGTCCGTGAGATAGGACTCGGAGGCCTCTCCCAGAACCAGGCGCAGCAGGTTGGGACGGTCGGGAAATTCCCTTTTTCCCATTCCATAGCCGATCTTCTCGACGATCATCGACGGGAAAGGACTCGCCTTCGAGCTCAGGGCAGCCACGATCGCCGCCCCGGTGGGCGTGACCAGCTCTCCTTCCACATTCACGCTCTTCACCGGGTACCCCTTCAGGACTTCCACGGTGGCCGGGGCCGGGAGAGGAAGGCAGCCGTGCTGGCACTGAACAAACCCCCTTCCCATGGGCAGTTCGGAAGCGTAAATCTTATCGGGCTTGAAGTAATGGACCCCGATGGCCGTCCCCACGATGTCCACGATGGAGTCCACGGCCCCCACTTCGTGAAAATGGATCTCCTCCACGGTCTTCTTGTGCACCCGGGCTTCCGCCTCGGCCAGACGCTGAAAAACGGCCAGGCTGATTTCCTTCACCTCCGGGGCCAGCTTGCTCTTCAGGATCATTTCGCGAATTTGAAAGAAATGCCGATGGTGCTCCTCCCGGGGCCCCACCTTGACTTCCAGGCCCAGGGCGGCGATTCCGCTCCGGCTCCCCGGATGAACTTCCAGGGAGCAGTTTTCCAGGGCCAACTTCTTCATCTCCTCCTGGAGCTTTTCCAGGGGCAGGCCCAGGTCCAGGAAAGCCGCCAGCGTCATGTCCCCGCTCACCCCGGAAAAACAGTCGAAATAGAGGATTTTCATGAGCCCCTCAGGAAAGGTTTTTCGGTCCTTGTTTCAAAAATTCCTGGCCGAAAGCTGACCGCTGATCGCTTTCTTATGGTTTATTGATCTGGCTGGCGGCGAAGGCCGCACCGTAGCCGTTATCGATGTTCACTACGGTCACGCCCGAGGCGCAGGAATTCAGCATGGCCAGGAGGGCGGTGATTCCGCCGAAGTGGGAGCCGTAACCGACGCTGGTGGGGACAGCGATCACCGGACGATCCACCAGCCCGGCGACCACGCTGGGCAGGGCGCCTTCCATCCCGGCAATCACGACCAGCACGCTGGCAGCCATCAACTGTTCTCGCCTGCTCATGAGCCGGTGAATGCCCGCGACTCCCACGTCATACAGATGATCTACCCGGTTTCCGAGCATCCGGGCGGTCAGGATCGCCTCTTCGGCCACGGGGATGTCCGAGGTCCCGGCGCAGAGCACCAGGATGGTCCCTTTTCCGGTAATCTCCACCGGATGATTCACCAGGGTCAGGACCCGGGACTGGGGGTAATAGCGGGACCGGTGAAAGGCCCGTTTGACGGGCGGCACTTTTTCCCTGTCCAGGCGGGTGACCAGGATGTTGTTCTTTTTCTCCTGCATCCTTCTCATGATGGAGATCACCTGAGCGGCCGTTTTCCCCGCCCCGAAGATGGTCTCCGGAGCTCCCTGACGCAGATGCCGGTGGTGATCGATGGTGGCGCAGTCAATCTCTTCGTAGGGCAAATGTTTCAGCTCCTGCAGGGCTTTCCCCACGGGAACCTGCCCCCGCTGCACCCCTTCCAGCAGTTTTTTCAAGTGAGCGACGTTCATTCCTCTCCCTATTCCTTCAACGTCACCGCCACTTCCAGCACCGACTTCTCGTTGGATTTCAGGATTTCAAAAAGTATCTTCTTGTAGCGAAAGACCTCGCCGGTCAGGGGAACCCTTCCGAGCCGCTCCAGGACAAACCCTCCCAGGGTCTCGTAATCGCCCCGGGGAAGGCCGAGTTTCAGGATCTCATTCAGGTGATCGATCTCCATGCGGGCGTTGATCCAGAATTTTTTCGGTCCCATCCTCCGGTAGAAAGGCAGGTTCACATCGTACTCGTCTTCGATCTCGCCAACCACTTCCTCCAGGATGTCCTCCACGGTGACAATCCCCACGATCCCCCCGTACTCATCCACCACCGCAGCCATGGCCTCCTGGTTGCGCTGCATTTCCAGCAGCAATTCATCCACCGGCTTGGTCTCCGGGAAAAAAGAAATGGGGCGGACGAAAGGCCGGATGGTTTTCCCCTCTCCTTCCGCATCCAGAAGATCCAGACTATACAGGATTCCCACCACATTGTCCACCCGATCCCGGTAAACGGGATAGCGGGAATAGTTCTCCTGCCGCAGCGAGGCAATGGCTTCCTCCACCGCGCAGGTTTCTTCCAGGGCGACCACGTCCACCAGGGGAATCATGGCTTCTTTCACCCGGGTCGTGGAGAAACGGAAGATGCGGCGGATCAGGTCGCGGATCAGGTCTCGTTCCAGGGGATTGATGTCGCTTCGCTCCCCCTCCTCGCGCAGAAGGAGCTGGAGTTCCTCCCGGGTCACGAGGGGCCGCACCTCTCCTTCCTGCCTCAGCACCCGGGAGACGGCCTGCGTGGCCCTGGACATGAGCCATACAAAAGGGTACAGGAGGAGGGAAACGACCCAAATAACGGGGACAATCTTTCTCACCCACGGGTCGGCCTTTTGCTGGAAGAGCGTCTTGGGAAAGATCTCGCCGAAAATGAGGATGAGCGGAGTGAGAATCAGGAAGGCATAAAGATCTCCCCTGGAGCCGTAGAAGCCTATCAGCATGGAGGTTACCAGCGCGGCATTGGCCACTTCCGCCAGGTTGCTTCCCACCAGGGTGGTGGAGAGAAACCAGGAGGGTTCCTTCAGGATCCGGAAGGTCAGGCGGTCCCACCGCGAACCGGCATGGGAAAACCGGCTCAGTTTTTTCCGGTCCGCCGCCACCATGGCGATCTCCGAGCCGGAAAGAAATCCTTCCAGGAGGAGCAAAAGGACGATGACCAGAATCAGGGTCAGAAGGGTGTACGGTTCCACCTACTTTTCCTCCCCGGAAACCCCGGAAATCCCCGGGGGAGAAAAACTCCAGGCTTTTTTCAGGGTTCGTTTCCCGCGCCGCCGCCCCTCGTCCAGCTCGTCATAAATCTCCCCGAAAAGCTCTTCCAGGAGGTCCTCCAGAGTCACGATTCCGGCGGTCTTCCCGTACTCATCCACCACAACCGCCAGGTGGATGCGCTTTTGCTGCAACTCCTTGAAAAGGACGTCCAGCTTCTTGGTAAGGGGAACAAAATGGGTCTTTCTCAGGAACGGCCTGAGCCCGCGGTCATCCACCCCTCTCTGCCCCTTGACGCGCAGCAATTCCCGGGCATGGAGAACCCCCACCACCCGGTCTAGCGTCTTCTCGTAAATTGGGACGCGGGAAAACCGGTTCTCCCGCAATGCTTCCACTGCCTCTTTGACCCGCGTGGCCAGGGGAAGGGCGAAGACCGCCGCCCGGGGGGTCATGATCTGGCGGACCGTCTGGTCGCTGAACTTGAAGACCCGGTGGATGAAATGCTTCTCCCCTTCTTCCAGAGCCCCTTCCCTCTGGCTGGTCTCGACCAGTTCCTTGAAATCCTTTTCGGTCAAATCGGGGGAAGAGAGATCGAAACGCACCCCCGCCAACCAGAAAAGGACATCCACAACCTTGCGGATGATCCAGTGGAGGGGGTGAACGAGGGTTACAAAACGGTCCACCGGATTCGCCAGGGCCGGGGCGATTTTGTCCGGATAACGGACGCCCATGGTCTTGGGGACGACTTCCCCCAGAAGCAGAATTCCCATGACCACCACCGGGATGGCCAGCCACTTGGCTGAATCCCCCCAAATTCCGATGAAAAGCGCGCTGGTCAGGGACGATATGGCCACGTTCACCGCCTCGTTCCCGATGAGAAGGGAAATGATGAGCCTGCGGGGGCGGCTCAGGAGCCGTTCGATGAGCGGATGGCTGGGGTGGCCTTCCTCCTTGAGCCGGCGGAGGCGAAGCCGGCCCAGGGCAAAGAGAGAGGCTTCCGAGGATGCGAAAAAGACGAGCCCCCAGAAGAGGAAAAAAATCAGGTAGAGTCGCAAAGGGGCATCGATTTCCAAAGAATCACTCCCTATTTTCTTTCCCCAACAGCCTTCTTGAATCCCGATCTACGGGCACGGCCCGGAGGCAGGCCTTTGCGGTCAGAACGAATTGCCGCGGAAAAATGATCATACCCTTTCAGCCGGGAGGGGTCAATCGGCCCTTTTTCGTCCCGGATGACCACCCCGTGGGCCAAGGGCTCGATCCTTCCGATGCGGGTAATCCCGCAAGGCCATCCTTTGGCCTGGGCATGGAGCTCGGGAGCCTTTTCCGGAGGAGAGCAAAAGAGGAGTTCGTAATCCTCGCCCCCCCGGAGAGCCCACTTCCAGCCCTCGCCGGCTGGACCGGGGACGAGGGCCCGGAAGGCTTCGGAGCGGGGGATTTTCTCCGCCCAGACGACGGCCCCCACCCGGCTTTCTTCGCAGATGTGGGCCAGGTCGGCAAGGAGCCCGTCGCTCACATCGATCATCGCCCCGGCCAATCTTTTTTCGGCAAGGGTTTTGCCCACCTCGAGACGGGGCGCTGGGTCAAGGTGTCTCTCCAGCAGGAACCTTTCCTGCGGAGACGGGGATTGGCCCTTCCGATTTCTAGCCAGGCGAAGCCCCAGGATGGAATCCCCGAGGGTTCCGGTCACGTAAAGGTCGTCCCCGGGCTGGGCTCCATGGCGGTATAAAAGTGACTCTTTCTTCCCCTCCCCCAGAAGGGTGATGCTGATGAAGAGCCGGTAGGGAGAAGAAGAGGTGTCTCCCCCGATCAGCGAAACCCCGTGGGCCTCGGCCAGGCTCTTCAATCCGGCGCAGAAGTCATCGATGAATTGCACCTCCAGGCGGGAGGGAATGGCCAAAGAAATGAGCATCCAGCGGGGGGTGGCGCCCATGGCGGCCAGGTCGCTGAGGTTGACGGCCAGAGATTTCCGCCCCAGCTGTTGGGGAGTGATCCAGGACAGCTCGAAGTGAACGTCTTCGATGAGCAGGTCCACCGTGGAAACCAGGTCGTTTCCCGGTAGGAGGGAAGAAACGGCGGCGTCATCCCCGATCCCCTGGAAAATCTGGGGGAAAGACGCGGGCCAGTCCTTTTTGATGCGGGCGATCAGGCCGAACTCGCCGATCTCGCGAATTTTCACCGGGTGGTCCGCCAGGAAAGGTCAGACGGGCAGAGGAAGAGGAGCGCTTTCCGAACGCCCCTTCTTTCCCCCGGGTTCCTTCTCCGCCGCCTCCGCCTTCGGCTGAGCCTTTTCCGGCACCAGGGCCTTCTTCAGGATTTCATCCATATCCTTGACGAAGATGTAATTGACCCTTCGCCGGATGTACGGGGGGATTTCGTCCAGGTCTTTCTGGTTCTGGTGCGGGATGATGACCGTCTTGATCCCGGCCCGCAGGGCGGCCAGGGTCTTCTCCTTGACTCCCCCGATGGGAAGGACCCGTCCCCGCAGGGTGATCTCTCCGGTCATGGCAATGTCTTTCCGCACCGGGATCCGGGTCAGAGCGGAGACCAGGGAAGTCGCCATGGTCACCCCGGCCGAAGGGCCGTCCTTGGGGATGGCCCCGGCCGGTACATGGACGTGCAAGTCCAGCTTCTCGTAGAATTCGGGGTCCAATTCCAGTTCCTTGGCCTTGGACCGGGCATAGCTCAAGGCCGCCTGGGCGGATTCCTTCATCACATCCCCCAGGTGCCCGGTAAGGGTCAGGTTCCCCTTGCCCTTCATGGTGGTGGCCTCCACATGGAGGATCTCCCCGCCCACCGAGGTCCAGGCCAGTCCGGTGGCCACCCCGATTTCGTTGACCTCCAGCTCCTCTTCCGGCAGGTACTTGGGCGCGCCCAGGTACTTGTGCAGGTTCAGACTGCTCACCTGGAAGGGGCCCTTTTCGTCCTCGGCGATCTTCCGGGCCACCTTCCGGCAGACCGAAGCGATCTCCCGTTCCAGGTTCCGAACCCCGGCCTCCTTGGTGTATTGGGAGATGATCCTTAGGATGGATTCATCGCTGAGGCTGAGGCTGTTCTTGGTGATCCCGTTCTCCTCCAGCTGACGGAGCACGAGGAACTGCTTGGCGATCTTCAATTTCTCTTCGCTGGTATAGCCCGCCAGGTTTATGACCTCCATGCGGTCTTTGAGGGCCGGCGGAATGGGGTCCAGAATGTTGGCCGTGGTGATGAACATAACCTTGGAGAGGTCAAAGGGAACGTTCAGGTAATGATCGCTGAAGGCGAAGTTCTGCTCCGGGTCCAGGGCCTCCAGCAAGGCCGCCGAAGGATCGCCACGGAAATCGGTTCCCACCTTGTCGATCTCATCCAGCATGAAGACCGGATTGTTCGATCCGGCGGTCTTGACCCCCTGGATGATCCGGCCGGGAAGAGAACCGATGTAGGTCCGGCGGTGCCCGCGGATTTCGGCTTCATCCCGGATTCCGCCCAGGGAGATACGGGTGAATTTTCTCCCCAGCGCCCGGGCGATGGATTTGCCCAGGGAGGTCTTGCCCACGCCGGGGGGGCCCACGAAGCACAGAATGGGGCCTTTCATCTTTTCTTTGAGCTTGCGCACCCCCAGGTATTCCAGGATCCGCTCTTTCACTTTTTCCAGGTCGTAGTGGTCTTCGTCCAGGACCTGCTTGGCCTTCTTGATGTCCAGGTTGTCTTCGGTGCTCACGCTCCAGGGGATTTCCACCAGCCAGTCCAGGTAGGTTCGGACGATGGTGGCTTCTGCCGATTCGGGGTGCATCTGGTCCAGGCGGTTCAGCTGCTTGTTGGCCTCTTTCTCCACTTCCGGGGGCATCTTGGCTTTCTTGATCTTCTCCCGGAGCTCGTTGACCTCCTGGGCTTTCTCATCGATCTCCCCCAGCTCGGCTTTGATGGCCTTGAGCTGCTCCCTCAGGAAATATTCCCGCTGGGTCTTACTCATCTCCTCCCGGGCCTGAGACTGGATCTTGGCCTGCATGGTGGAGACCTGAACTTCCTTGGAGAGGAACTCATTGACCCTTTTCAGGCGCTGGAGGGGATGGAAGGTCTCCAGGATTTTCTGCGCTTCCTCGATCTTCAGCTTCAGATTGGAGGCCACCAGGTCGGCCAGGCGGCCCGGCTCCTCGATCTGGTCGAGAATGGCCAGCACGTCCGGAGAGAGGATCCCCTTCAGAGAAAGAACCTTTTCGCTCTGCTCTTTCACGCTGCGGACCAATGCCTCCGTCTCCAGGGAAAGATCCCCGATGGGAGGCTCGACCACTTTCTGCACCCGGACGACAAACATGGGCTTTTCCTGCACGTACTCCTTGATCATTCCCTTGGCCAGCCCCTGGACCAGGATCTTGACGCGGCCGTCGGGCAGCTTCAGCATCTTCATCACCATGGCCGCCGTTCCCACCGAATAGATACTCTCCGCGGCGGGATTGTCCTCGGTGGATACCTTTTGAGTGGCCAGGAAGATCATCCGGTCTTTGGCCAGGGCTTCGTCCACGGCTTTTATGGAGCTCTCCCGCCCGACAAAAAGCGGCAGGATCATGTACGGGAAGATGACCGTATCCCGGACCGGGAGCATCGGCAGAATTTCTGGAATTTTGACCTGCTCATCTTCGAGGATATTTCCCATTCTTTCCTCCCCCAACTATGCACACCATGAAAGGTAAAGGGTCAAACTTGGCTACATCTCATTATAATACCTACCCCCCCATCCGTCAATGAAAAGGGAGCTAACTATTTGTGCTCTTTGAAAAATCTTTGCCGAGGAAAAGCGGGGAAAGCGCTGGATGCCTGGAAATTTATCGTCTGAAAAAGCTCTTTCCTTTAAGGTTTCTTTTCCCTGCAAAATCCCTAATACAACCCCGGACCAGCAGAATTTATGGTTCAGGACGCAGGGGATCAATTTTCTCCGGTGGCCCTGAAGAAATCTGCGATGGGGCCGACCTCATGAACCACGGGACAAGGGGGCAGGCTCTCCAGGAAAGCCTTTCCGTACCCCCGATTCAAGAGACGGGTATCCAAAACGGCCAGGAGCCCGCGGTCCTGGCGGGTGCGAATCAACCGGCCCAGCCCCTGTTTGAGAAGCAGAATCGCCGAAGGGACCTGGTAATCCCAGAAGGGGCTTCCCCCGGCAGCGGCGATTCGTTCCAGCCTTGCTTCCAGAATGGGCTCATTGGGCGGGGAAAAGGGCAGGCGATCGATGATCACACAGCTCAAGGCCTCGCCCTGCACGTCCACTCCTTCCCAGAAGCTCGCCGTGGCGAAAAGGACCGAATGAATATCCTCCTTGAAGGCCTGAATCAGGGCCATCTTCGGCCGTTCCCCCTGCAAGAAGCTGGTAAAGGGGATCTTCTCCCTGAGCCGGCGATAAGATTCTTCCATGTTTCTGATGCTGGTAAAGAGGATAAAGGCTCTGCCGCGGGTAAGCCCGAGGAGATTGGAAATCTCTTCCACGGCCCGGGGGAGGAAGCCTGGGTGGTTGGGTTCGGGCAGGTGAGGGGGAAGGTACAGGAGGGACTGGGTCTTCAGGTTGAAGGAAGAATCCAGGATCAGTTCCTCGATTCCTCCCTGCCATTCGCCGGTCAAACCCAACCGGGCCCTGAAGAATCCGAAATTTTTCTGGGTGGAAAGAGTGGCCGAGGTGAAGACCGCGGTTTTCAAACGGGGATACAGGTGCTCGCGGAGGTGCGAGGAGACATCCACCGGAGAAGCATGGAGAAAGACCCCCCGCCCCCGGATCTCGCACCAGTAGACCACTTCCCCGCGGGAAAGGGACAGCATTTCCCGCAGTTCCTCATTGAGCTCCCCGGCCCTGCGCCCGCAGGCCCGCAGCCCCTCCGGAGGTTCCTTCATCCCCCCCACGTGAGCGGAAAGACCGATCAGCCTCTGGCTCAGCCCTTCCGCAGCCTCCCGGACCTTTCCCCTGAAATGCTCCTCCTTCAGGGTGAAACGCGATTCTCCCTGCCGCAGATGATCGAAAAACCTTTCCTGGGATTGCAGCAGGTCGTTGGCCGTCCGGATGAGAGTCGCATCCTTTAACTTGGCAGCCGATGCCTCCCGGCGAAAATCCCGGGCCAGTTCTTCAAAACGGTAGTTGCTGATCACCGTACCCAGGTACTGGGTGGCCACTTCTTCCAGCTGGTGGGCTTCGTCGAAGACGACCGCCTCATACCGAGGCAGGACTTCCCCGTATCCTTTCAGGCGCACGCCCAGGTCGGCGAAAAAGAGGTGATGGTTCACGATCAGAACGTCCGCCCCCGCGGCTTCCTGCCGGATCCGGGTGAGAAAACAGGAATCATTGAACTCGCAGGCCTGTCCCAGACAGGTGTCGGAAGAGGAGCAGATCTCTTTCCACACGTTCAAATCTTCCGGAAGGTCGGCCAATTCGGCGCGGTCTCCGGTATGGGTCCGGCCGGCCCATCTCTTGATCCGCTGGTAATGGTCCACTTCTTCCAGGCTCTCGAACCGGGGCTGGCGGGAGAGGAGACGGAACCTCCTCCAGCACAGATAATTCCCCCTTCCTTTCATGAATGCGGCCCTGAAAGAGTACCCGAGCTTCTTCTGGACCAGCGGAACGTCCTTGAAGAAGATCTGCTCCTGGAGGGTTTTGGTCCCCGTAGACACGACCACCCGTTTTCCGCTGAGGACCGCGGGAATGAGGTAGGCCAGGGTCTTCCCCGTCCCCGTTCCGGCCTCCACCACCAGAAAATGCTCGCCGGATAGGGCCCGGTTGACCGCGGCGGCCATCTGGGCCTGCTCCGGGCGGTGCTCATAAAAATTGATTTTTTGGGCCAGGAGGCCGGAAGGCCCAAAGATTTCATCCATGGGAACCCCTTGCCCGGCGGAAACCGTTCTTTACGAAAGCCCACAGGGTAAAACACTCCACCGCAAAAGGGGGGAACCCGAGGTATCCCAGAACCGGCATCTCGAAGATCTTGATATGTCCCACGATGGGCACGGTGTAATGCCACCGGGCGCCGGCCCAGTAATTCCAGAACTCCCAGAGGAATCCGCAGACAAACCCCGAGAGAAGCAGACTGTAAAGCTTTCGGGGATCTCCTCTCTCCAGGTCCAAAAAAAGCGAATCCTTCTCCATCCAGTAATTCAGCGGGTCCAGCAGAAAAATAAAGCCCAGCCAAACCGGGGCGGCCAGGTAGTGGGCCGCGGAAAGAGGGGTGAGGAGCGGAAGGACCAGGCAGAAGGACCCAAAAAACAGGGAGATGACCAGATGTTCCTTTCGGATCCTCCAGGGGCGAACTTTCCGCCGGGAAATTTTCTTCCACCCTTCCAGCAGTTCCGCGGTTTCCAGGATGGCCGGCCAGATCGTGGCAAAAGCCCAGGCATAACCGAGGAGACGGATGAGCAGTTCCTCGGGAAGTCCCACATAGTGCCAGTTCCGCAGGTATAGATTGTAGAACTCGAAGATCAGCCAGAACCCGATGGAGAAGGGCAGAAGGAGGAGAAACTCCCGGGGCCTGCCCATGATCAGGGAGTTCCCTTTCTGCCGGAAGACCAGGCTGTCGGTAAACAGGATGTAGCCGCTCCATGCCAAGGGGGTAAAAAAGGTGCGTACGAAAGGCACCCCGGCAAAAAGCAAGGCCTCAGAAATGGCGATGACCGCCAGGCCGATCCACCCGTACACCTTGAGCCCCGATCCGCTTTTATCTTCCGTCCCCATCCGTCCGTCGTCCTTCGTCATTGGTCATTGGTCACTGGTCATTGGTCAATGGTCAATGGTCATTGGTCAATGATCAATGGTCAATGAAAAATGGTCATAGGTCATTGGTCACTGGTCATTGGTCATAGGTCATAGGTCATAGGTCATCGGTCTTTGGTCTTTGGTCTTTGGTCTTTGGTCTTTGGTCTTTGGTTTTTGCTCTCTGCTCTCCGCTCTATGCTCTCTGCTCTCTGCTGTTTACGGTGTGGCATAACAATACAGGCACCCATTCCTGCATGTAAGGGAATACCACCCGATATCCAGGCTGTGTGTGCAGCCGCAGAGCGGGCGCTGCCCCCGGGCCTTCTGCCGGGAGCATTCGAGGCCATCCGGATGGAGCCGGCTCAGTAGTTCCCCATCGATGCAGCTCGATACCGGGAATCCCTCCATGGAGCAGAAATGGACCTCCATATCATGACCGGCGGCAATCCGTTTCAATTCTGCGGCCTGATCCTGCCTTCTTTGTCGATCCGCGGGAAGAAGGTGCCACCCCTTCTTCCCCAAACGGGCGACCACCTTGCGATACGGTGCAACCCAGCTCACCCGGCAGGTCTTGATTCCGAAAGAACCGATCACCTCAGCCAATTTGGGAAACAGGCTGAAATTGCTGTACCTTCTCCCCTTTCCCTCCGCCTCCAGGATGGGATCAAAGCGCCAGGAGATGCGCAGGGGGTCTTTTACCAGATCTACCAGGGGGCCGATCATCCCTGCGGTCCGCTCCCAGGAAGGGATCATCGGTTCAAATTCCTCTCCTCCCATGCCGGTCAGGGTCAGATGCACATACACCTGCCGGTAATCCCGGAGAATCTTTTTCAGGGGCCCTTCGGTGAGCATATTCTGCGGGTCCTTCGTCCAGATCACCAGGGAGTGAACGGACTCAGGAGGATACTCCCCAAGGCGCGCCCGCAGGACTTCCGGGTAGCAGGCCACCAGATCCGTTCTCCGGCTGGCAGAAATGACCCGTTTTTCTTCCATCCCCTGCGTCTCTCCTCAGATGATTTTATCATACGAAGGCGGACCGGCCCCGTCAATGAGGTTAGAGGTTAGAGGTTGGAGGCGGGAGGCTAGGGACAAGGAACGAGGAACAAAAAAGAACGATGGAAAATCAGGGAGGGGATTCGCTGGGGGGTGGGGCTTCTTCCTCCGGGGAGGCGGCGATTCCGTATTTATCCATCTTATATTTCAAAATCCGCCGGCTGATTCCCAGCAGGTCGGCGGCCTTGGTCTGGACGAAGTTCGTCTTTTTAAGAGCCTCCAGGATGATATCCTTCTCAAAATCCCGTTCCGCATCCTCGAAAGAAATCCGTCCGTCCAGGACTCCCTGTTTGATCTGTTCCACCCGGGAGGTGGATTTCAAATTCGCGGGCAGATCGTTGGGCAAAATCTGATCGGCGCAGCTCAGGACGACGACCCGTTCGATGATGTTCTCCAGCTCCCGCACGTTCCCCGCCCATTCGTAGGCCACCAGAACGTCCATGGCTTCCGGGGTGATTCTCTTCTGTCCCGGTCCGGCGTGTTTCTCCAGGAAATGCTGGACCAGGAGGGGGATGTCCTCCTTCCGCTGCCGCAGGGGGGGAATGTGGAGGGGAACGACATTGATCCGGTAGTACAGGTCGGAGCGGAAAGCGCCCCGGCTCATCATCTCCTCCAGGTTTTTGTTGGTGGCCGAGATCAAGCGAACGTCCACCTGGACGTTCTTGCCCCCTCCCACCCGCACGAATTCCCGTTCCTGCAAAGCCCGCAGGATCTTGGCCTGGGTGGGCAGGCTGAGCTCGGAAATCTCGTCCAGGAAAAGGGTGCCCTGATGGGCCAATTCAAAATGACCGATGCGCCGGTTCTGGGCGTCGGTGAAGGCCCCCTTCTCGTGGCCGAAGAGTTCGCTCTCGATCAGGGTCTCGGGGATGGCGGCGCAGTTCACGGCCACGAAGGGCTTGTTTCTGCGGGGGCTGTTGTAATGGATGGCGCGGGCCACCAGCTCTTTTCCGGTTCCGCTCTCCCCGTGGATCAGGACGGTGGAATTTTTTTCGGCGATCTGCCGGATGGTGTTGAAAATGTCCCGCATCTCCTTGGATTTGCCCAGGATGTTATCGAAGCGGTAGCGCTCCTCCACCTCCGTCTGGAGCCGGCGATTCTCGGCTCTCAAGTCCCTGCTCTCCAGGGCCTTTTCGGCGATGATCTTCAGCTCCTCCACGTCAAAGGGCTTGGTAACGTAGTCGTAGGCCCCCATTTTCATGGCCTCCACCGCGGTTTTCAACGTCTTGGTGGCGGTGAGCATGACCACCGGAATCAGGGGCTGGCTTTCCCGGACCTCTTTGAGGAGTTCCATGCCGTCTTTCTGGGGCATGAGGATGTCCAGAAACATGAGGTCCGGCTCCTCGCTCATAATTTTTTCCCAGGCTTCCCTGGCGCTGCCCGCGGTGATGACCTGGTAGTCCTTCTTGAAGATCATCCGCAGGGAATCCCGTACGCTCAACTCGTCATCCACCACTAAGATCTTACGCATCGTTTTCTCTCGACGGCCTCTCCATTCGCCTCCCTACGGGGAACTGGAGGCGAATGCTCATCCCTCCGCCCTCCTCCTGGAAAACCTGCATCCTGCCCGCGTTGCGGACCATGATCTTGCGAATCAGCAGGAGGGCCATATTCAATTTCTGAAAATCCATTTCGGCTTCAACGCCCACCCCCCCGGAGAAGTTCCCCAGGGCTTCCTCGCGCATATTGTACCATAGAACCAAATCCACCGATTCTTTCCCTCCCCCTTTCCCCTCCTCCCGGGAAAAGCGGGTGGAGAGGTGCAGGGAGCCCTGGGGGTTCAGTCTGGCGAAAGCATTCTCCAGGAGGTTCCGCAGGACAAAGGCCAGGTGGGACTTATCGAAAAGAATCAGGGGAAGCCCGCTTCCCAGGTCCGTCTGCACTCCTTTCGCCGGCGGGCGGGGATCTTTCTCCTGCTGCCCGAGTGCCTCGGCCAGGATCGAATTCAGGTCGTGAAGGCTGGAACGGGGATCGGAAAGCTGGGCGAACTCCAGAAGATTCTCCAGAACTTCGTTGATCCGGCGGACGTCCTGGTTCCCCAGCCGCGAAAATTCCTCCCGGAATTCCGCGTCGTCATATTTTTCCGGCAGGAGGTGAGCGAAGGTGCTGATGGCCACCAGGTGGTTTTTCATCTCGTGGGCCAGGGTGGGGATGGTTACATCGAACCAGGATTCTTTCTCCCCTTTCAGCGAGGTCTTCTGTTCCCTGGGTCCCCGGGAAGGGCTGAATACCAGGGCCTCGGATCCCAGGAGGTTTCCGTCCTGCAAAGCGGCCGAGCGGAG
>Ga0111180_1067_pt1 | contig 25152 bp, 20 predicted proteins | sample DeeMarSWOR324_28_FD_80237 | JGI IMG/M metagenome (GOLD analysis project Ga0111180, IMG submission 80237) | Deltaproteobacteria bacterium SM23_61
CCCAAATGCACATCCTCTTCTACGGCGGTAGCGTGATACCGATCCTCCCAGAAAGCTCCTTTCCGTTTCTTTCTTTGGTTGTATTCCTGTCCCGTCCTGCCAGCCACCAATTGCATCGTCAGGGGGATGGCGTCTCTCCCTTGGGCATCCTTCATGATCAGATGAATATGGTTTGAGGTCACAGAATAATTCAGAACCGATACCCCAAACCGTTTCTTCGCCTCAAAGACCCATTGCAACCACCGACGCTGATCGCGGGCAAATTTTAACAGAAATTCTCCTTTGTGGCATCGATGGGTGATATGCCATATATAGCCAGGAAGGAAGTAGCGATTAGCCCTTGGCATCTTTATAGCCTTAGATGGCCCTTTTTAGGGTCAAAAATGCTGGTTTAAGGCTAAAAAATCAGCCATTTTAGGCTTTTTCTCCTGCAATTTCCAATACCTACACAGGTCCGACCCCTAAAGATAGACCCCTAAAGACTAAAGAGAAAGAGCAAGAGGAAAACTTCAAATATATTTGGCTAGGTTTAAGGGAAGGTTCCTGAAATTATGACTTTCTTAAGTCAGCCCATTTGTTGGATCCCCCTCCGACAGCATTTGCCTTAGGACCTTACGCTCCTCAACTCCAGGCACAATACCGCTGATCTCTGCTTCAATCACGGTGACACCATCTTCTTTGGTAAGCTTGACGGATGCTTCGGCTCGACCATTTTGATCTAGGGCTGTGATTACCCAAATGCATGTGATCGTTTCACCAACATACACGGGTCCTTTGAATCGGAAGGTCATAGCAGACGCCAGCCATCCAACCTGCCCGCCAATTTCGGTAGCCAAGCTTGCCGCTAGCAGTCCATGACAAATCGGTGCTGGGAGATTCCGCGCTTTAGCAAAACGAGCATCGAAATGAACTGGGTTATAGTCTCGCGATATCTTGGCGAAACGAATAACGTCATCATCTGTAAAGGTTCGTGAGGTTCTGAATAAGTCCCCCACTTGAAGGCCATCAGCGGCCCGTTCTCTAAAACCTACCATTTCTCATGCACCTCTTTCGTGATCGCGATTGAAACATAACGGGGCCCGCGGCTGTGCTGCGGCCCGAAGGCCCGTCTTTCTCCAGTCCCGCCCTAGGCGGGATTCGGCCGCCGCAGGCGGACGAACACGCGGCCCTCAGACGCGGGCCCCGTTCAGACCGACCGCCCAAACTGTCAGGACCCCAAAAATTCCGATGACCTTTACAACTCTGCCTATAACTCTTTACCGCCCCTTGAGGTGAAGGATCCCAACCGATTTTTTACCACCTGCAACCAGGAAGAAAGTTCTTTCTTTAGGACCCCACCTGTTGACCTACCTATATCAAAAAAATAAAAATATGTCAATAAAATCCATAAGATCTTGACTATTGTAGGCTTGGTGCAGTATAAGAGTTAAAAAGCATTGGAAATAGATTTTTCCCCGGCGATACACCCGTTAACCGGAATTAACATTTTCCAATGCTCCAGTCTTGGGCGATTGGGATTACAATACTCCGTGTTCTCCGCATCCTCTGCGGTAAAATTTCTTTTAAGTCTTTTGCCCCAATCTTTTCTTGGTTTCCTCTGTGGTTCAAAAAGCTGGGAGGGAGATCGATGATCACGAACGCCCGGAACGTACGGACGGAAAGAAAGGGACCCGTATTCACCGTCATCCTCAGCCGGCCGGAAGTGAGGAACGCCGTCGACGCGGCCACGTCCAAGGCCCTGGCGGATGCCTTCCGGTCTTTCGACGCTGATCCGGATGCCAAAGTGGCGGTCTTTTTCGGAGATCACGGAACCTTCTGCGCCGGGGCCGACCTCAAGGCGATTGCCAGCGGAGACCGCCAGTCCGGTTACCGGGGAATCTTCGAGGGAGACGGCCCCATGGGCCCCACACGAATGGTCCTCTCCAAGCCGGTAATCGCGGCGGTGGCGGGATACGCGGTGGCCGGGGGACTGGAGCTCGCCCTCTGGTGCGACCTGCGGGTCATGGAAGAAGATGCCGTCCTGGGAGTCTTCTGCCGCCGCTGGGGAGTACCCTTGATCGACGGCGGCACCGTTCGATTGCCCCGCCTGATCGGGCTGGGACATGCCCTCGACCTGATCATCACCGGCCGTCCGGTCGCGGCCCCGGAGGCCCTCGCCATGGGGCTGGTCAACCGTGTGGTCCCCAAGGGGAAATCCCGCCAGGCCGCGGAGAAACTGGCCCTGGAAATCAGTTCCTTTCCCCAGGCCTGCATGAACGCCGACCGCATGTCGGCCAACACCCAGTGGGACCTCCCCCTGCGGGAGGCCCTCCGCAACGAGTTCGAGAAGGGGTTCCCCATGGTGGAGGCCGAGGGCCTTTCCGGCGCCGCGCGTTTTGCCGGAGGGGCGGGCCGGGGCGGAAAATTTGAATTGGAATAAAAACCTAGTGGGACACAGATGAACACAGATAAACACAGATTTTATTTTTGCAAAAGACCTAGAGACAAAAGACTAAATTGGACGCGGATGAACGCGGATAAACACGGATTTAATATTTGTTAAAGGCTCAAAGACAAAAGACATAACGGCACACAGATGAACACAGATGAACACAGATTTTACAATCGCAAAAGAATGAAAGACAAAAGCCCGAATGGGACGCGGATGAACACGGATAAACACGGGTAACTTCCAGAGAAAAAATATCACCAGCCGGAAAAAGGTAGGGGCAATTCATGAATTGCCCCTGCAAGCTCGACAAAGTCGGCCCAATTCTGTATAATCAGGCGAATTCAAGGAAACCGAGAAGTTTATGCCCACGGAAGTCTACGTTGCCGGAGTCGGCATGACCAAATTTGGAAAAAGTACCCTCAGCCTCCCCCAGCTCATGGTGGAGGCTGCCTCCAAGGCCATCGTCGACGCCCGGGTCAGCACCATCGACTATGTCTTCATCGGAGTGATGAGCGTGGAGGAATTCACCGGGGAGAGCAATTTCGCCGCTCTCATCACCGACCGTCTGGGCCTGCCCGGGATTCCTTCTTCGCGGGTGGAGACCGCTTCTTCCACCGGGTCTGCGGTTTTTGAGTCTGCCTTCTACGCCGTGGCTTCCGGCTACCACCGGAACGTGCTGATCATCGCCGGGGAAAAGATGACCCATCTTCCCACCGCTCAGACGACCCGGATCCTGGCCGAAGTGATCGATCAGGGCGAGAGAAAATACGGCGCCTCCATGCCCTCCCTGGCGGCCATGATCACCCGTAGATACCAGCACGACGCCCGGCTTTCAGACGAGCGCCTGCAGTCGATCCTTTCCAAAGTGGCCATCAAGAATCACTACAACGGATCCCTCAACCCGTATGCCCAGTTCCGCAAAATCATCACCGCGGAGGATTACTTCGGCTCCCGGTATGTCTCCACTCCCCTGCGCACCTACGACTGCGCCCCGATCACCGACGGGGCCGTGGCCATCGTCTTGACCCTGGATAAGAAATTGATCCGCGTCTCCGGGCTCGGCCATGCCACCGACACGCTCGCCGTTCGCCACCGGGATTCTTTGACCTCCTTCAAATCCACCCGCCTGGCCGCCTGGCAGGCTTACAACATGGCCAAGCTGTCCCCGAAGGACATCTCCTTCGCCGAAGTCCACGACGCCTTCACCCCCTTTGAAATCATCGGGACCGAAGACCTCGGTTTTTTCCCGCACGGGGAGGGATGGATGGCCGTCGAAGAAGGAGCGACCTCAATCAAGGGCCGATTGCCGATCAACCCTTCCGGGGGCCTCAAGGCCCGGGGCCATCCGGTCGGGGCTTCCGGGCTGGCCCAAATCGCCGAGGTGGCCCAGCAGCTGCGGGGGGAAATGGAAGCGAGCCGGCAGATCCCGGGGGCCAGAATCGGACTCACCCAGAATATCGGGGGTCTGGCCAATAACAACCTGGTAACCATCCTCGAGCGGACGGACCGCTACCGGCCCATACCGGTTTATTTTAAGCCCGATTATGATCCCGGGGACATCCGTCCCCGTCCGATCCCCGAGGAGCCTTCCTCGGTAGACTCGGGGATCCTGGAGACGTATACCACACTCTATACCACTCCCGAGGGAATGCCTTCTCCCCTCACCCTGGGCTTCTTGAGCACTCCCGATGGGCGGCTGATCATGGCTCGTTCCCGCCAGGAAAATCTGAAGATCGGCCAGGCCGTGGATGTGGAAAAGGAAGGAGACCTCTATTACCTGCAACCAAGCCCTTCGCCGGAAAAAGACGCCGAGGGAGTGAGGAAATGGCTCCACCGGGCCCTTTCTCCCACGGAACGGAAGGAGGAAAATCCTTGAAAGAAGAACCCGGGCTGACCGTCGGCCAGTATCTCCGCCAGGAAAGGGAAAAAAGAAAGGTGACCCTGGACTCGGTGGCCAAGGTTACCCGCATCACCAAAGAGAATCTGGAAGCCCTGGAAAACGATGAATTCCAGGCCATTTCCGCGCCGGTCTTCGCCCGGGGGTTCCTGCGCAATTACGCCACTTACCTGGGCCTCGATCCCCGGGAGCTCTTGGCCCGCTACGAAGCGCAAACCGAACGGGCCAAAATCAGCGGCGCGAAGGAAGGTGCCCAGCCCTCCCAAGAAAAAAACCCGCTCTTCCGATACCTGCTTTTTCTCTGCATTCTCCTTGCGGGAGTAGGGATCATTTATTATCTTCAAGAACCCCCCGTCTCCACCTCCCCGGCTCCCCCGTCACCGGTGGTCACTCCGGCTCCGTCTGCGCTTTCCCCATCTACCGCTCCGGGCGCTCCGCCTTCTCCGCCGAAAACAGCAGTCTCCCCGGAAAAAGGCGCCCCCGGGGGGATCCCGCCGGAAAAAAAAGAACAACCCCCTGAAAAGGTTGCGGCCGCGGCAACCGTTCCGGGCGAAAAGGAAATCACCCCCAACCGTCGGCACACCCTTAAAGCAGTGACCACGGAAAAGACCTGGATGAGGATCCGCAATGATGAAGGGCAGGTGAGCGATGTCCTGCTCCAGCCCAAAGAAACATTTACCTGGACCGCCAGGCGTCAGTTCTATATCATCGTAGGGAATGCGGGGGGGGTCGAACTCTTTTTCAACGGGGTCTCCCAAGGGCTTCTTGGGAAATCGGGCGAGGTGGTCCACCTTGTTCTTCCGAAAGAAGCCGAAGCCGCCCCTTCTCCTGCCGCGCCTCCGGGAAGGGAGCCCCCTCCCCCGAAGGGCTCCAAACCGGCAGGATCTAAACCATAAAAAAGATGAACGCGGTGCGGGTAACCTGATCTCCGCGTTTGTCTTTTCTCATAGGGAGAGTTTATGAGCCACGGCAATAAAGTCCTCCTGGAAATCAAAGATTCCATCGCCCTGATCACCCTGAACAAGCCGGACCGGCTAAACGCCCTGGATTTGGGCGTATGGATGGAGCTGGGGTCCGCGGCAGATGCGGTTGAGGCAGATCCGAAAGTCCGGGCCGCCGTTCTTACCGGGGCCGGAGACCGGGCTTTCTGCGCGGGGTTAGACCTGAAGGAAGGAAGCACCCTCAGGCTGGAAGAAGGATATTCTCCGGCCGCGGCCCTGCCACGAATCCAGGAGCACCTCCGGCGGTTGCGCGCCTCTTTCGACCTCATCGAGAGCCTGCGCGTTCCGGTGATTGCGGCCATCCAGGGGCACTGCGTCGGAGGGGGAACGGAATTGATCTGCTGCTGTGACCTGCGCATCGGGTCGGAGGATTCCCGCTTCTCCATCCCGGAGGTCAAGCTGGGGATCGTCCCGGACATGGGGGGCACCCAGCGCCTGCCCAAAGTCATCGGCATCGGCAAGGCCAAGGAGCTGATCTATTCCGGCCGTTCCATCGATGCCCAGGAAGCCCTGCGGATCGGTCTGCTCAACGAAGTGTGGGCCAAGGACCGGGTCATGGAGCGGTCCTACGCTTTGGCCCGGGAAATCGCCGCCAACGCCCCCCTCGCCGTTCAGGCGGCCAAGAAGGCCATCAACGGGGGATGGAACCAGACGCTCCCCGCGGGTCTGGCCGTAGAAACCGCCCGCGCCGCTGAAGTCCTGCTCTCCGAAGACGCCCGGGAAATCCGTTCGGCCGCGGTGCGGAAGAAAGAATTCTCCTTCCGGGGCAGATAATTAAAAAAACCTAACCGCAGAGGTCGCGGAGAACGCAGAGGCATAAATGGCCAAAGGCTCAGGGCCAGGATGCAGGGCGAAAAGCGGCCTTCTTTCCCACCCTTGCCGGAAGGTGTATCTGTGGTCTCTGCGTGCTCTGTGGTTGATATTTTTTTCTTCATCTCCCGAGATCGCAGAGACCTTCATCATTTCATAATCCAGAAAAATAAGGGAAAAGGACGGCGGGAAAATCGAGACAGCAGAACCTTTCATGGTTCAGGTTGGATCCCGAACCCCGAGATTCCCAGGATAGACAGGCTGGCCAGTTTCAGCAGAATGATCGCCCCGCAGGTCTGCAGAATCCCCAGCACCGGGAGGAAGACCACCCCTGCCAGGAGAGCGCCGCCCCAGGCCCCCACAAGGTCGGAAGCATAGAGGATGCCCGCCGCCCGGCCTACCCCTTCCTCGCTGGCCGCGAGAATCCCGCTGGATAAAGGAAATTCCAGGCCGACCCAAAATCCGGAAACGAGGCTCATGAGGAGAAAGGCGATCTTCACCACCCACAGCCCGGCGGGCTGCATTCCCGAAGAGAATAAAAAATTCAAGGTCAGGATCAGAAGCAGACAGAACAGGGCGATGAAACTCTCCAACCCGACCAGGGTCAGGATCCGCTTCCGAATCTTCCCCAGGGCCCGATTCATCATCCAGCTTCCCAGGGCCAGTCCGACCATGAAGGCCGCGACCAGAAGTCCGATCCACTGGTAGGCATACCCGTAGAGGGTCTGAAAGGAAAGGATCAAGAGGACGCTCATCGCCGTGCCGAAGAACCCCGTAGTGGTTACGATCCAGACGAGAGGTCCCTTCAGCGTGCCCGGACTTCCCCCGGAGCGGGGCCATTTTCGATAAACCGAAACCGCCCCCACCAGAGCCAAGAGAAACAGGCCCAAATGGGATAGGCGCAAAGCCCCCACCCGGCCCCAGAAGGCCTGGAGCGACGGATGGAACTGGGTGTTCCAATAAGCGATGGCGTAGTAAAGCCCGGCGGGATTCCCGTCCCGGTTCAAGCGGACCCTGCCGCCGTGCTTCATGGATTCTTCCAGCCACTCTAGGCGCTGCTTATCCATCTTCCGCCGGACCTGGGAAACGGTCAAAAATTGAGTCTGGATTTTACTCTCCTCGAGGCGAAGGGCAAGCTGCTCCGCGCTGAGGGTCTCCAGGCTTTTCGAAGGAGAGGCAAGGATCAGATTCGGATCCCCGGGGATGACCGCCGCGGAGGAGAAGGTTTCCTGCAGGGATTTCAGGATACTCAGGTTCAGGTCCCTGGTCTCGGGCGAGAGGTAGGTCTCGGACCCCGGAAGGGAAAGAGCCAGAATCCCGTCCTTTTCCATCAACCGGAACACTTCCCGAAAAAATTCCACCGTGTAGAATCGATTCAGCTCGAGGGTGGTAGGCGCGGGCAGGTTGAGAATCACGGCATCGAATCTCTGCCCGGTGGTCTTGATGAAGTGCCGACCATCCAGGATGTGAATTCGGACTCGTGGATTTTCCAGTTCTTCGCGGGTCAGTCGAGTCGGGTTCTCCCGGATCATCTGGACCAGGAGAGGATCGATCTCGGTATAGTGGACCTCCTTCGCCGGATGCTTAAGGATTTCATGGATCATCCCCCCGTACCCTCCTCCCACGATCAGAACCGAACCGGATGGAGGGTTTGCCAGCAGGGGAAAGTGGACCAATTCCTCGGCCCAGGCCACATTCGGGGTGGGCACATTGCAGATGGGGATCCCGTTGGAGAAAAAGGTCAGTTGTTCTTCCCTTTTCCCCACGGTCACGTTCCCGAAAGGGGACCAGCGGGAGTCCAGAACCTCGAATCCCCGCCACAGTTTGGACATGGAAATTCCTTCGATGGTACGGCTGCTATAGGGGATCAATAAAAGCAGATTGACAAAAAGAAAATATCCCCAGAGGAGCGGGAAGACCCTCTTCCCCCTCCGAACCCCTCCGGACTTGGCAATCAACAGAAATCCGGAGAGCAGGTTCGCAATCCCCAGGAAGGAGGCCACCTGAAAAGACCCCCAGAGGGGAATAAATAGAAAAGTGTAGAGGAGCCCCCCGCTTCCCGCGCCCGCCGCCTCCCAAAGATAAACCCTGCCGATGGAAAGAGGCCCCGCCGCCGTCTTTTTGGAGTGAAGGGCGCACCCCAGGGCAAAAAGAATCCCATCCACGATTCCCAGGGGAGCCAGGACCGGGAGAGTCCAGAAAAGGATCTGCAACAGGCTGGCTCCTTCGCCGGGGGTCAGCCCGATCAGGTCCTTCAAGGCGCGGATGGCATAAATCGTCAGCGGGAGGATGCCTGCCAGGAGGAATTGCAGAAAGGCGTAGCCCCCCTCCTGCAACCCCCAGTTTTCCACCTTTTTCCCGATCCAAAAGCTCCCCGTCGCCTCCAGGAGGAGCCAGTTGGCCAGGATGATGGCGATGGACAGTTCGTTCCCGACAAAAACGACCAGCAGTTCGCGGATGACCATCACCTGGGTGATGGTGAAAGTGAAGCCCATGAGCAGGAGGGCAAAAGAAAGGGGGAAACCCGCCAAGATGAAGCCTCCCGAAGGAAGGAGATCTTTTTAACGATAGATTATACCAGTGTTTGGCGTTGCAGAACAGGCCCGGGACTATTGATCATTGTTCATTGACCATTGGGCATTGGGCATTGATCATTGAGCATTGACCATTGACCATTGTTCTTTCCCGCCCTTCTTCCCATCCCTCTCTCTTTCTGGTAAGATTTCTTATGCCCCTTTACAAGACCCCGGCCATCATCCTCCATGCCCTTCCCTATGGCGAGGCGGATCAGATTGTCACTCTCTACACCCTCGATTTCGGAAAAATCAAAGGGATCGCCAAAGGGGCCAAGCGCTCCCGCAAACGTTTCGGGAACCGGCTGGAAATCGGGTCCTACGTGAGGGTGACCTATTTCGAGAAAGAAAGGCCGGGGCTCGTCCGCCTCAGCAACTGTGATCTCATCCGGCCATTCGCCGGGCTCCGGGAAGATATCCACAAACTCGCCTGGGCCAGCTATTTTATCGAGCTGGTGGACGGAATGACCGCCGAGAAGATTGAAAACAAGACCCTTTTCAGGCTTCTGGCCGCCTTTCTTTCCCTCGTCGACCGGGGAATCCTTAAGGATGAAATCCAGCGGGTTTTCGAGGTACGCCTTTTCTCCTGCCTGGGCTACGGTCCCCAGCTGGAACACTGCATCCGCTGCCAGAGAAAGCCTGCCGGAGAAAAATTTTTTTTTAGCGCCCGGGGAGGAGGGATCCTCTGCGCTTCCTGCGCCGCCCACCTACCGGGGACTATCCCGGTCTCCCTGGGAACGATCAAGACGCTGCTCCTCGCCCAGACCCTGACGCTGGACAAGGTGGGGCGAATATCCTTTTCCCCCCAATCCCTGAAAGAAAGTCAGGCCGTCCTTTCGGCTTTTCTCCGGGAGTACCTGGGGAAGGAACTCAAATCGAAGAAATTCATGGAGCAAATCAATCATAAGGCGGAATAAAAACTTAACCCCAGATGTCGCCGAGAACGCAGAGAGTTTCATAATTTCCCGAGCAATGAAAAATCCTGGGGAGGAAAGGAGAATTCCGCATTCCGAATTCAAGAAGTTTTCACCTTGACTTTTGTTTTCTCGAAATGGTAGATAGCTTTCTTATTAAAACGATCGCGAAGGTTTTCGGTTATGTATTTTCAAGACCTGATCATGGCCCTGCAGAAGTTCTGGGCCGAGCGCGGCTGCGTCCTGCAGCAGCCCTATGATATCGAGGTGGGAGCCGGGACTTTCAACCCGGCCACCTTCCTGCGGGTTTTGGGGCCGGAACCCTGGAAGGTGGCTTACGTGGAACCCTCCCGGAGACCGACGGACGGCCGCTATGGAGAAAATCCCAACCGCCTCCAGCATTACTACCAGTTCCAGGTCATCCTGAAACCATCGCCCCTGGACGTCCAGGACATGTACCTGAACAGCCTCAAGGCCTTCGGCGTAGAGCCCCTGGAGCACGATATCCGCTTTGTGGAGGATGACTGGGAATCTCCCACCCTGGGAGCCTGGGGCCTGGGCTGGGAGGTCTGGCTCGACGGCATGGAAATCACCCAGTTTACCTATTTCCAGCAGGCGGGCGGTCTGGACCTGAAGCCCATTTCCGTGGAGATCACCTACGGAATCGAGAGGATCGCCATGTACCTCCAGGGAGTCGACAACGTGTACGACCTGGAATGGACGAAAGGGATCAGATACGGCGACGTACACCACCGGGGGGAAGTGGAGTTTTCCACTTACAATTTCGAGCTTGCCGATGTGCCCATGCTCTTCCAGCTCTTCGACATGTACGAGAAAGAGTCGATACGCATGGAAGAAAAAGGCCTGGTCCTTCCGGCCTACGATTACTGCCTGAAATGCTCCCACACCTTCAATCTTCTCGAAGCCCGCGGGGCGATCAGCGTAACCGAACGGACGCAGTACATTGCCCGGGTGCGCAACCTGGCGCGTCTTTCGGCGGAGGCCTACCTTCAGCAGCGCGAATCCCTGGGCTTCCCGCTGTTGAAAAAAAATATGAATGAATCCATTGGACGCGGATGAACGCGGAAACACACGGATCAATCCGGGAAGAAAAGAATGATTTTCACTTGGCCATTTTTTTCATCCGTGTTCATCCGTGTTTATCCGTGTCCCATTTAATTCTTTAAAAAGGTCTTTATGTCTGAACTGCTGCTGGAAATCGGGACGGAAGAGATCCCTTCGGGCTTCATCCCCAGAGCCCTGAAGGAAATGGAGAACCTCCTGGCCGAAGAATTTAAGGCCCAGCGCATCGGGTGCGAAGAGATCAAAGCCATGGGGACCCCCCGGCGGCTGGTTCTCATGGGCATGGGAGTGGCCCCCGGCCAGGAAGGAAGAGTCATCGAAACCGTCGGGCCGGCCCGGCGGATTGCCTTCGACGACCAGGGCAACCCCACCAAGGCGGCCCTGGGGTTTGCCCGGGGCCAGGGGATCCCGGCGGAGGAACTCCAGATCGTGCAGACGGAAAAAGGGGAGTACCTTTGCGCCCGCAGGGAGGAAAAGGGGGAAGAAACATTCCAGCTGCTTCCATCCATTCTCCCGCGGCTGATCGCCTCGATCCCCTTTCCCAAGTCCATGCGCTGGATGGACCTGGACAATGCTTTCGCCCGCCCCATCCACTGGCTTCTGGCGCTCTTCGACGGAAAAGTGATCCCCTTCCAGGTGGGAAATATCACCGCCTCAAACCTTTCCCGGGGGCACCGTTTCATGGCCGTGGGATCCTTTCCGGTCAAGGACATCTCCGATTACCTCCGGCGGCTCAAGAACTCTTTCGTCATCGTGAATCCCGAGGAAAGAAAAGAACTCATCTTGGCGGAAGCCAACCGGGCGGCCGAGGAAGTCTCCGCTCAAATCCTCCCGGATGAGGAACTCCTGGAAATCGTCACCTACCTTGTGGAGTATCCCGTGGCCCTGCGGGGGACCTTTGCCGGGGAATTTCTCTCCCTCCCCCGCGAGGTCCTGATCACCGCCATGCGGGAGCACCAGCGGTTTTTCTCGGTCGGCGACCCCCAGGGCGCCCTTCTTCCCTTTTTTGTGACCATCTCCAACACCAAACCCAAGGACCCCGGCGTGGTGATCCGCGGGAATGAACGGGTTCTCCATGCCCGTCTGGCTGACGCCCAGTTTTTTTTCCGGGAAGACCAGAAGGTTCCCCTGATGGATCGCCTGGAAGGGCTGAAGAAGGTGGTCTACCATTCCAAGCTGGGAACCTCCTATGAAAAGGTCATGAGGATCTCCAGCCTGGCGGAGGTTCTCGCCCGGCAGATCGACCCATCGCTGAACGAAACCGTCAAGCGGGCCGCTCTGCTCTGCAAAGGGGACCTGATCACCGGGATGGTGGGAGAATTCCCCGGCCTCCAGGGAGCCATGGGGCAAATCTACGCCCGTCTCTCCGGGGAAAAGGAAGACGTCTGCCTGGCCATTTACGAGCATTACCTCCCCACGGCCGCGGGCGGAACCCTGCCCTCCTCTTTGCCCGGCGCGATTCTGAGCATGGCCGACAAGCTGGACACCATCGTGGGATGCTTCAGCGTGGGCCTCGTTCCCACCGGGACCGCGGACCCCTATGCTTTGCGACGCCAGACCCTGGGGATCATCCACATCATTCTCGATAAAGGGTACTCCTTATCCCTCGGTGAGCTGGTGGATAAAAGTCTTTCGTTGTTGACCGGAAAGGCGGAGTGCCCGCCGAAAGAAATCAAGGCCGACGTGCTCGAGTTCTTCAGGGGCCGGATGCAGAACCTGTTCGTTGCCCGGGGAATTTCCCCCGACGTGGTCGAAGCCGCTTCCGCCGTCGGCTTTGACGACCCGGTGGACCTGGAGCAGAGGGCTCAAGCCCTTCAAGATCTGAAGAAAGATCCGGACTTCGAACCCCTGGCCGTGGCCTTTAAGCGGGTCGTGAACATCTCCAAATCTCACCCCCCCGGCCGTGTTTCCACAAAGCGCTTTGAAAAACCGGTGGAAAAGAATCTCTTCCTCGCCTGGCAGGAGATCGGCCGAAAGGCAGAAGAACAGATCGCCGGCAAAGACTTTCCGGCAGCCCTGAGAGAACTCTCTCTCTTGCGCAAGCCGGTGGATGAGTTTTTCGAAGGGGTCATGGTCATGGCCGAAGACCCAAAGGTTAAGAAAAACCGTCTCTCCCTCCTGGCCCACATTGCCCGCCTCTTCTTCAAAATCGGAGATTTCTCGAAAATCACCACAGCTTAAAACAGGTACGAGGTAAGAGGTCAGAGGCAAAAGATTATTTTTAATTTTTTCTTCCTATAACCTCTAACCCATAACCTATGATCCCTTTTATCTTTAGATGTTTAAATCTATTTTTCTCTTCAAACAAAATCTCTGATACTTTTTTTTCCACTAGAAAAAGAAAATCCATCAGAGTCCACAATATATTGTGGACAAGTATGGCTTTCATACATTTAGTTGTATTTTTTATCTTTACAAAAAATAGCCCCCTTGTTAAAATGGGCTGCAAAGGGGTAGGCTCGTCCTATTTCTAAAAAAGAAACCGAAATCATTAATTTTTTGCTCAGTTTCCTTCCTTAAGGGGTGCCCATGAAGATCAAGAAGATGGAAGTCTTCGGGTTCAAATCCTTCTCCGAGAAGACCCTGATCGATTTCCCCCAGGGGGTGACGGCGGTCGTGGGAAACAACTGAGGGGAAAGGCGATGGAGGACGTGATCTTTAACGGCACAGAATCCAAAAAGCCCATGGGCATGGCCGAAGTCACCCTCGTCTTTTCAAACGAAAACGGCAAACCCCTCGCCGATTACCTGGATTACACCGAAATCTCCGTGAGCCGCCGGCTCTTCCGCTCGGGGGAGAGCGAGTACCTGATCAACAAGGTCCCCTGCCGCCTCAAGGATATTACCGACCTTTTCCTGGGCACGGGAGTGGGCCATCGGGCTTACTCCATCGTGGAACAGGGAAAGATGGAATTCGTTCTGAACGCCAAGCCCGAAGAGCGACGGATTCTCATCGAAGAGGCCGCCGGAATCACCAAGTACAAAGACCGGAAAGCCGCGGCCCTGCGCAAGATGGAAGCCACCCAGCAAAATCTCCTTCGCCTGAGCGATGTCATCGGGGAGATCAAGAGGCAGATGAACTCGCTCAACCGGCAGGCCAAGAAGGCGGAGCGTTACAAGGGGTACCGGGATGAGATGCGGGCCATCGAGCTCGGGCAGGCCCATCAGACCTACCGCTCGCTCGAAGGTCAGCATAAGGAGATGCAGGCCTCCCAGCAGGAACTGAAGGACCTGGAGGTCCGGGCCACGGCGGAGGTCCAGGAAGTGGAAGCCTCGGTGGAACGGATCAAGGTCAACCTCCTGGACCTCGAGCGCGACCTGGGGACGCACCAGGAACGGCTCGCCAAGAACGAAGGGGGCATCAAAACCAGCGAAAATCAGGTCGAGCTTTCTTCCCGGGACCGGGAAAATTTCCAGAAGCAGGCTTTTCGCGCCGAAGAGGAAATCGGCAAGCTGACCCAGCAAATCGAAGACGCCCGCCGCGAGATCCTGGGGTACGAGGAATCCCTGCAGGAACTCCAGCAGAAGATCGCTTGCGAAGCGGATTCGCAGTTCGAAAAGGAGAGAACCTTCGCGGATAAAAAAGCCCAGCTCAACGACCACGAACAGGCCCTGGCCAACGAAAAGAATATGCTGGTGGACCTCCTTACCCGTCTGGCCCACCTGAAGAATCAGATCCTGGATCTGAATCGCCGTTCCGCAGAGCTCCTCCGGCGGCAGGAGAAGCTGGCCGGAGGGAGAAGGGAGGCCGAGAAGAAGGCGGAAGAGCTCCGCCATCAGATGGTTCAGCAGTCTTTGAAGCTGACCGAACGCCGGAACGCAAGGAGTCAGGTCGAGGAAGAGAAAGAGAACAAAATCAGCCGGCTCAGGGATCTTCAGGCTTCCCTGGAGGCCCTCCAGGAAGAGCTGCAGCAACACAGAGAGCGGCTGAACCGGGAAGGCTCGCGGCTCCATTCCCTGCTGGAACTCCAGAGGAACTTCGAAGGCTACCAGGAAGGGGTCCGGGCGATCCTGCTCAAGAGGCAGGCCCAGGGGTATGACCAGAACGGCATTTGCGGTCTGGTGGAGGATATCGTGGAGACCGATCCCCAGTATGAGTGCGTGGTCGAGTCGGTCCTGGGGGAGAAGCTCCAGCACTTCATCGTCCAGAACCATGAAGAAAGCCTCAAGGCCATCGAGTACCTCAAAGCCCAGGGATCGGGGCGCTCCAGCTTCATTCCCCTCCGGGTGAAGCCAAGTCCTCTATCCTCCCCTCCCGTCTCCCGGGACGGAAGGATCACCCCACTTCTGGACGTGGTCAAGGTGAAGGAGGAGTTTGCTCCCCTGGGGGAATATCTCTTCGGGGACGTGTGGATCGTCCCCACCCTGCGTGAAGCCATCGACCTCTGGAACCAGAACGGGATGTGGAAAACCCTGGTCACCCTGGAAGGGGAAGTGCTCCATCCTTCGGGGGTGGTTACCGGGGGAAGCAAGGAGCAGGCGGCCTCCGGCACTTTCCACCGGAAAAGAGAGATCCGCGAACTGACCCAGGGTACCGAAGAACTGAGCCGGAAGGTCGCCTCCCTGGAGGAAAAGCAGGAGCAGCTCACCGGGGACATCAAACAGATGGAAACCACCCTCGAGGAATTGACCCGGGCCCTCCACCAGGAAGAACTGCGCATCGTCAGCGAGATGAAGGAGTTGGACCAGGGCCAGGTGGAACTGACGCGCTGGAAGCAGGAGATTGAAACGCTCCAGTTCGAGGAGAGCCAGCTCGCCGAAGAAAGGTTGGACGTTCAGGAGAAAATCCGCCAGAACGAAACGGCCCTTCGGGAGGCCGAGCAGGAAAAGCAGGACCGCGAGCAGGGGCTCACCCGGAGAGAGCAGGACCTTACCAGCCTGAAAGGAAACATCGAGGTTCTCCTGGCGGAATTGACCGAGGTGAAACTGCGCGTGGCCACCCTCCAGGAAAAGAAGCAGAATCTGGACCAGAACTTGGAGAGGGTCCGCCAGGTCCTGCAGGAGAATCAATCCCTTCTTTCCCGCCGGCGGGAAGAGGTCGAGGACTGCCTGAGCCAAATCCGAGAGGCGGAAGAGAAGCGGCGTCAGGCCGAGACCGATCTTCATCGCCTTCTGGCCGAACACCAGGAGCTGCAGGCCCACCTGGAGAAAAAGAGAGAGTCTCTCCGGGAGGAGCGGGAAAAATTGGAAAAATCGGAAGTTCTCTGGAAGGAACGGCGGGAGAGCCTCCACGAACTTCATGACCGCAAAAATGCCCTTTCCATGAAGCTCATGGAAACCGACCTCAACCTGAAACACCTTCTCTCCAGCGTGGAGGAGAAGCACAGGATTTCCGTCGATGCGTTTCTGGGCCGGGAGGAGGACCGGGATTACTTCGCTCCCGATGTCGATAGCCGCCTCGCCGAATTGAAATCCCTGATCGAATCCATGGGAGAGGTCAACCTGCTGGCCATCCAGGAGTACGAAGAATGCCGCATCCGCCTGGACTTTCTCACCGAGCAGGAGGCCGACCTGGTGCAGTCCCTGGAAGCGCTGGACCAAGCCATCAAGAAGATCAACCGCACCTCCCGCAAGCGCTTTGCCGCCACCTTCGAGGCCGTGAACCGGAAATTCAAGGAGATTTTCAGCACGCTCTTCGGCGGGGGCCGGGCGGAAATGGTCCTGACCGACGAGTCTAACCTCCTGGAGACCGGCGTGGACATCATCGTCCAGCCCCCGGGGAAGAAGCTGCAGAACGTATCCCTCCTCTCGGGGGGAGAGAAGGCGCTGACCTCTATCGCCCTGATCTTCTCCCTTTTCCTGATTAACCCCAGTCCTTTCTGTATGATGGACGAAGTGGATGCCCCCCTGGATGACGCCAACATCGGCCGGTTCAACAATATGATCCAGGAGCTGGCCCGGTTGTACCAGATCATCCTCGTCACCCACAACAAAAGGACCATGGAGATTGCCGACACCCTCTACGGCATCACCATGGAAGAGCCTGGCACTTCCAAGATCGTTTCGGTAAAATTTAACTGAAAAGAACAGGGTATAGGGTGTAGGGTGTCGCGTGTAGGGAAAAACAGATAAAGCAAGTCTTAATTTCTTTCTTTCTCCTTACACCCTACCCCCCACACCCTACACCCTAGGTTCTTATGTGGAGCTTCTATGGCGGAAGAAAAAAAGGGATTCTTCCAGCGCCTGAAGGAAGGGCTTTCCAAGACTCACCAGGGGATGGTGGGCAGGATCGATGTGCTCATCTCCGGCCAGAAGAAGATCGACGACCTTCTTTTGGAAGAGCTGGAGGAAATCCTCATTACCAGCGACATCGGGGTGAAAACCACCCGGGAACTGCTGGAAAAAGTGGCCGAAAAGGTGAAGCGAAAGGAGCTGGAGGATGCCGGCCAACTGAAAAAGGCTCTCCAGGAGGAGATTTTCCTCATCCTCCGGGAGCAGGAAAAACCCCTGGACCCATCTCTGGCCAAACCCTTCGTCATCATGGTGATCGGGGTGAACGGTACGGGCAAGACCACCACCATCAGCAAGATGGCCCAGAAGTTCAAGGGCCAGGGAAAGTCCGTCCTCCTCGTGGCCGGGGATACTTTCCGCGCCGCCGCCATCGAGCAGCTGGAAATCTGGGGGCGGCGCGTGGGATGCGAGGTGATCAAGCACCAGAGCGGCTCGGACCCTTCCGCCGTGGTCTTCGACGCCCTGAAGGCCGGAAAAGCCCGCGGGTCAGACATCCTCATCATGGATACCGCCGGACGGCTCCACACCAAGGTCAACCTCATGGAAGAGCTGAAGAAGGTCAAGCGGGTCATGGCCCGGGAGCTCCCCGACTCCCCCCATGAAATTCTGCTGGTCCTCGATGCCACCACCGGGCAGAACGCCATCTCTCAGGCCAAAATGTTCGACAAGGAATTGGGCGTAAGCGGAATCGCCCTGACCAAGCTGGACGGGACGGCCAAGGGAGGGATTCTCATCGGCATCTCCGAGGAGCTGAAAATCCCCATCCGTTACATCGGAATCGGCGAGAAGGCGGAGGACCTGCGGGAATTCAGCGCCCGGGATTTCGTCGATGCCTTATTCTAAGAGGGGGTGAAAAGGGGAAAAGGCGAAATGGCGAAAAGGGAAATGGAGGAAACCAGAAAGTTCCGAGAATTCGTTCCTTTTGCCTTCTAGCCCCTCTTCGCCTCTTCTCCCTTTCCCCTTTTTCCCTATTTCTTTATTTTAATTTTTCCGCTCTTGGAAAAAGGAATGGTGGCGGTGCCCAGGATGGCTTTCACGACGGCCGCCCCTTCGATCTTGTACTTCAAATCCTGCCCGGCAAGGATCAATCCCAGGGGATCCCCCAGACTTTTGAAGTCCGTTTGCAGGGGAACCTGCACGAGCGTCGCCGAGGTTTTGGCGACCCGGACCCCTTTGTCCAGCCGCCCCCGGCCCACTTCCCGATCGTTGAAATAGACCGTGTATTCCAGGGCCCTCAAATCCAGATCGAAAGAATTCGGGTTCTGGACCTCAATCCCGAAGCGGAAATGGATTTCGGTAAAGGAGAGGCGGGTAATGGCAACTTCTTTCAGAGCAAACCTGGGCTTCTCCAGAAACCAGCTCATGCAGGAGGACAACGCGAGCAGGAGGAAAAAGGGGAAAAAGAGAAAGCGCCTTTTCATGGGGGTATCATACACGAAGTTTCCCCCAAGGGAAAGCCCCTGTTCGTCTCCACCGTCTTCCCCATTTAACCCAATGTTTTGAAAAGGGTCGGGCTCGACGATTTGACATTTTGGGTCTAAGGAAATCAAAAGGTCAACGAGTCAAGCCCGACCCCTAATATTATTTTTAAAATTAGATGAATGTACGTTTACTAACAATGAATCCGGAGGAGAAAGGAAAGCTCCCGAGGGGCCAGGCTATTCCCTTCTCTTCCCTTTTCCGCAGTTCCAATTACAATCTTTTAATATTCAATTATTAAATAATAATAATAAGTTAATTTCCTACTTTTCCCTACCCCGGCTTTTAAAAACGGTCCGCCACACGTCCGGGTGAATCCTCTGATCCGCCGGGCATATTTTCCCCTTGACGGAAACTTGAAAATGTAGTATGTAAATAAACGATCACTTACAAGAAAGGAGGGACCCATGGAACAGACCCCCAAACCCGTGCAGGAGACTGCCACCCAGGAAAAGCCAAAGGGAAAAACGAGCTTTGGGAAGAAATTTCTGAATTTTTTGATGTATGGGGGGTTTATCATTCTTCTGATTCTTGCCGTGGTGATCATCATCTTGGTTGAAAAATTTTCCGCTTGATAACTTCTGTAATGAGAGGCTTCGCTTATTCGGGAGGTCCGCGTCCGGCCGCAGCCCGGAGGGAAGACCCCGGCAGAGAAATTGGATCTTTGACCGACGGGTTGAAAGCAGCTCGGCCCTTGGGTTGCGCCAGCCTGCCCTTCCCCCCCTGCCTGCTTCCCCGGCCCCGGAGAACTTCAGCCGCCCTCCCCTCCCGAGAAAAGATTTGTTGAATTTCTGAGAATCTTTTCCCCCCCAAGTTTGGAAATCTCTTCCTCCCGGGAACTTCCCCGGCCATGGAAAAAATGGGCGTGGGGACGAGTCCGTGCTGGCGAGAACAAAAAAAGGTTGTTTTTTGGGGATGATTCGTGTAAAGAGATCTGAAGACCCATGGGGGAAAATGAAGGGGACTTATGCCCAGGAAAATTCAAAAACGGCAAAGCACTTCGCTGCGCCGAAAGCAAATTATAGACGCCCTGAGAAAATTGATCATTGAATATGGAAGTGAAAACGTCACCGTCCGGAGGATTGCCAAGGAGATCGGCGTTTCTCAGGGGGCCATTTACCGGCATTTCAAAAGCAAACGGGAAATTCTGGATTTCCTCATTGATTACATCGAAGAGAACCTGATCGGCGACGTTGAAAAGAGCGATCCCCACGCCAACACGTTGGAAATTCTTGAGAATGTGATTAAAAATCAACTTTCGGCCATCGAGCAGAGAAAGGGGGTCTCTTTTCTGGTCGTGGCTGAAATCATCAGCCTGGGAGACAAAAGACTAAACCGGAAGATCTATGACGTGCTGAATAATTACATCAGCCATATCAAGAATATCGTGACCCGGGGAATTCAATCCGGAGAGATAAAAACCGGCATCGATCCCGCTCTGGCGGCAGCCACTTTCTTCGGCATCATTCAAGGGCTTGTTTCTCTCTGGGCTTTAAGCAATTACTCCTTTTCTCTGGAAGAAAAATATTTCGGCCTCTTGAACTTTTTCCGCCATTCCATCCAGAACCGCTGAGCCGGATGCATTCTCCCGGTCTCAAAATTTATGCGGCCCCTTCCTTTTTCATCCCTTATCCCAGGCTTCCGCGATCCTCCTGTCCCGGCCGCGGGGGAAAGCCTAATCGCTTTAAAGAAATTTTGTTCTGGGCCAATTCGGCATAGGCTTTCAGCGTGGTAAGAATGCTTCTTACGTTTACCAGGTAAGCCTGGCTCTTGATTCCATACCCCCGGTGGTATTTCCCGAAATCCTTCTCAAAAAATTTATAGACATGACAGGTCAAATAAATATTGATGGCCGGGTCCAACAGGTCTGCCTGGGTCAGGCCAAAAGGCTGCCCCCAGTGCTTCCAATTGATCTGGCCCAGACCGTAGTCTCCCGTTTTGGCATTGACGCCGCTCTCCTTGAAACTGCTTTCCGCCATGATGAGGGCGATGATTTCCAGGGGATTCACGGCATATTTTTCCGAGGCATGCCAGATCAGCCCGGCATATCTCAAGACTTTGCTTTCGGAAAGCCGGCCATCGGTTAGCATCCGAATCATACCGGCCAGATCCAAAACCTCCTGAACACCGGATTCATAAGAAGATTGGGAGAGAGAAAATAAACTCTGCTTTTTGCCGGGAACATCGATTCTCGGGCTGGAGAGGGCAGGGGGAAAATATTCCAGCAAAAGGAAAACCGTGATGGCCGTAATGAATACCAGTTTGGTGGCTTCCAAGAAGGGGCGAAAGATCGCCCATTTTTTGAATTTCACCGGGGTGCCAACCGTTGAAACAAATCGATTCCGGTGGAAATTGATCCGCTTCATGCACTGCCCTCCTTTTTTTTTAAAAATTCCCTCCCTTACAGGGTTGCCTCTGGATGAAAAAAAGCTTGGGCCCGCAAAATAAACCGCAATTTTTCCTCCATGCGTTCCTTTTTAATCTATGCCAATAGACAATTTAGCCATTTTTTTAACAAGAAGCAGCGAAATCCATGCCATATGTTTACACTGGGTGTAAACTTTTAACCCAATAATATTTGTGGATTTTTACTAATAAAGAAAAAATAGGGGATTCCGGGTCAGGGATTACGGAGTTGGAGATATGGATTATTTTCCATATTTTTATGGAATTTCTTCCCATCAAAGCGGATTCATCCTGGCGATCACCTGAACCTGGCCTCGATCGGGCTACGGCCCTAGAAACCTCCTTTCTCATGGCACCCGTTTCTTGAAATATGTTAAATTAAAACTGAAATGGCCATCCGGGTTTCCCCCCTCTATCTTTCTTTGGCGGAAGAGGAATCTGCTCTTCGGGAGAAGGTTGCAGAGATCTTCCAGGTCTCTTTGGATGATCTTCGGGATTTCCGGATCACAAAGAAATCCCTGGACGCCCGCCGGAAGAATCGGATCCATTTTGTTTATGCCGTTGAACTTTCTCTTCCTCCGGATCGGGAACGGAGCCTGTTGCAGGAGCCTCCCCCCTCCCTTCAGATCGAGGAGGTACCTCCCAGAATCGTCCAAGCACCTCCCGTCCCGAAGAGCAAACCCCCTCGCCGGCCCCTGATCGTGGGAACCGGCCCGGCGGGACTCTTCGCCGCCTGGAAGCTGACCCAAGCCGGCCTTCCACCCCTGATCCTGGAGAGGGGCAGGGAAGTTCCGGCCCGGGTCAGGGATGTGAATCGATTCTGGGAGGAAGGTGTTCTGCAAGAGGAAAGTAACGTGCATTTCGGCGAGGGAGGAGCGGGAACTTTTTCCGACGGAAAGCTCTATACCCGTCTCAACGACCCGCGGATCTCCGAAATCCTGCAGGCCTTTGTCCGCTTCGGAGCCCCCCCGGAAATCCTGTACCTCCAGCGGCCCCACATCGGCACGGACCGTATCCGCAGGATAGTGGCGGCCATGCGGCGGTTTCTCCAGGAGCAGGGGACGGAGTTTCGCTTCCAGGCAAAGGTTTCGGGCCTGAAGATCGCCAAGAACAGGCTGGAGGGGGTGATTATTAACGGGAGGGAAGAAGTCGATGGATCTCTTCTCTTACTGGCCATCGGGCACAGCGCCCGGGACACGTACCGCATGCTCCACCGGACGGGTGTGGCCATGGAGCCCAAGCCCTTTGCCATGGGTCTCCGGATCGAGCATCCCCAGAAGCTCATCGACCGGATTCAGTACGGACCATCGGCAGGACATCCCCGCCTACCCCCCGCGGAATACCAGCTGACCCACCGCACCCCCAAGGGGCGGGCCGTCTATTCCTTCTGCATGTGTCCGGGCGGAATCGTCATCGGGTCGAGCTCTGAAAGCGGGACGATGGTTACCAACGGAATGAGCCATTTCCGGAGGAACTCACCCTGGGCCAACAGCGCTCTGGTGGTGAATGTAGGGAAAGAAGACTTCGGTGGAGACGACCCCATGGCCGGCATGGAATTCCAGCGGCAATGGGAAGAAAAGGCCTTTCATCTGGGGGGAGGCAGATTCCGGGCCCCGGCTCAGGCGGTCATCGATTTCCTCGAAAAAAGGGACCCCCGTCCGTTCCCAAAAACAAGCTTCCGGCCCGGCGTCACGCCGGCGCGTCTGGAGGAATCCCTTCCGGGGTTCATCGTCGAGAGTCTGCGGCAAGCAATCCCTTTTTTCGATCGGAAGATGCGCAAGTTTGCCTCCCGGGAAGCCATTCTCATCGGGGTTGAGACCCGAACCTCCTCTCCAATCCGAATTCTTCGGGGCCATGATTATCAGTCGCTCAACATTATCGGGCTACTGCCCGTCGGAGAGGGATCGGGTTATGCCGGCGGCATCATCAGTTCCGCCCTGGACGGGATGAAGGCAGCGGAGGCGGTGATTAAGATACAACTCTCAACTCTCAACTCACACCTTACATCTTTTTTAGGGGGGGAATATGGCCAAGACATTCATCAATGAACTGAGCAAAGGGCAAACGGTGGAGAGCATCTTTCTGGTCCGGGACAAGCTCCTGGCCAAAACCAAGGCCGGAAACCCTTACCTCTCCATCAAGCTGGCAGACAGGACCGGGGAAGCAGAGGGACGAATCTGGGATCATGCCCTGGATTTTCTCCCCCTGTTTGAAAAGGACGACTTTATAAAAGTTCGGGGGGAAGTCGACGAATTCCAGGGGATGCTGCAGCTTCGCATCACCAAGTTGAGGAAATGCGAAGACCGGGAAATCCAGCTGGGGGATTATCTCCCCCAGTCCTCCCAGGACGTTGAAAAAATGTTCGGAGAACTCAAGGATATAGCTTCCCGCGTTCGCCAGCCTTTTCTGGGAAGGCTTTTGGAGGTCTTTTTTGAAGATGAGCGGCTGATGAATCAATTCAAAACGGCCCCCGCAGCCAAGGCGGTTCATCACGTTTTCCTCGGGGGCCTGCTGGAGCATACCCTTTCCGTGGTTCAGCTGGTTCTCCTGGTTGGTCCGAGGTACAAAGGAGTCGATCAGGAACTTCTCCTCACGGGGGCCATTCTCCACGACTTGGGGAAAGTATCTGAGCTCTCCTTCGAACGGACCTTTGATTATACCGACCCCGGCCGGCTCCTGGGCCATATTACTCTCACCGTGGAAATGATCGACGAGAAGCTCAAGGCCATTCCGGAATTTCCCCAGGATCTAGCGGTACAGCTCAAACACATCATCCTCAGCCATCACGGGGAATACGCATTCGGGTCGCCAAAACGCCCCAAGACGCTGGAGGCCCTCCTCCTCCACCACCTGGACGACCTGGACGCCAAGATGAATGGCTTCATGGCCTGGATCGAAAAGGAAAAGGACGCCCCTTCCCGATGGACCTCCTACCACAAACTTTTTGAGCGCTTTATCTACAAGCCGGAAGAGGAGGGCTGATTTTTTCACCACAGAGACACAGAGATCACAGAGAAAAAATAGAATAGGATTTTTTCACCAACGATCCTCTAAAATGCCCCCAACCCCCCTTTAGAAAAGGGGGGGCAAGGGGGGATTTCTGGGCGTACGGGCGACCGAAGGAAAAACCATGGGAGGCAGGTTGGTTTCTTGATCAATATCTATGTCTTTACATTTTTATTCATAGATCTCTGTGACCTCTGTGCCCTCTGTGGCGTATGATTGTTTTTTATGAATACTTCCCTTCGTCATCCCTGGAAAGTCAGTCCCCAAGAGGCCGTTCGGATTCAGGAGAAGCTGCGGAAAAGGCTGCGGCTAAGGACGTCCAAAGCGCCTTTCAAAACGGTCGCCGCCGCTGATGCTTCCTACAGCCGTACCGATGAAAAGTTGTTCGCCGCCTTTCTAATCTTCTCCTATCCCGATCTGACCCTCCTGGAAACTGCCGCGGCCAGAGGGAGGAGCTCTTTTCCCTACATCCCCGGTCTTCTTTCTTTTCGGGAGGCGCCCATTCTCCTGAAAGCTTTTTCCAAACTGGAACGGCATCCGGATGTAATCCTGATCGACGGCCAGGGAATCGCCCACCCTCGGTCCATGGGCATCGCCACTCACCTGGGGATCCTTCTCAACCTGCCTTCCATCGGCTGCGCCAAAAGCCGCCTCTACGGCAAGGAGGCGGAACCCGGACTGGAGCAGGGGAGTTTTGTTCCTCTCCTGGAGGGGGAGCAAACGTTGGGGATGATCGTGCGGACCCGGACGGGAGTGAAACCCGTCTATGTCTCTCCCGGACACAGGATGGATATGGAGGGCAGCGTGAAAATGGTTCTTTCTCTCTGCCGGGGGTACAGGATTCCCGAGCCCCTCCGTCAAGCCCACATCCTGGTGAATCAACTCAGGGTCGCGGGGAAATAAATTTTCACCGCCGGGAGGGCGGAGACCGTAGAGATCAGATATAATGTCATAGAAGGATTTATAACCCATGCGGAAGAAAATCCTGGGGAAAACCGGTTGGTCTGTATCCACCATCGGCTTCGGGGCGATTAAACTTCCCCGAATCAGCCTGAAGGAATGCGAGAGCCTTCTGAACCGGGCGCTGGATTCCGGGATCAACTATATCGACACCGCTGACTGTTACGGGGACAGCGAGGAAAAGATCGGCCAGGTCCTAAAGAAACGGCGCCAAGAGTTTTATCTCTCCACCAAGGTGGATGAACGGGACGGACCGGGGGTGCGGGCCAAGCTGGAGCGGTGCCTCAGACGGCTGCAGACCGAATGGATCGATCTTCTCTTCTTCCACGACGTGCGGGGCGGGGAATACGAAAGGATCTTCA
>Ga0111180_1070_pt1 | contig 24888 bp, 20 predicted proteins | sample DeeMarSWOR324_28_FD_80237 | JGI IMG/M metagenome (GOLD analysis project Ga0111180, IMG submission 80237) | Deltaproteobacteria bacterium SM23_61
CGCTGTCTGATAAGAAGTCGCTTTGGGGTGAGAAGAATATAGAAAAAGGAGAATTGTGTGTCAAGGGATTTTTATCAGAATTTTTATCAGAATGTATCTTAAAAGCAGAGATTGGGAAACAACGCCGTTATCGGCTGGCGGAAGACATGATTCAAGCAGACAGGTTATACGATGCATTCGATAAAATCCTCGAGAAGGTGGAAAAATTGGCACAAGGGTTCAACGAGCGTTTCCATGGGAGAGATCCCGAATCGCATGCTTTCTGCAAGGGCCGGGTTCTAGCCAGCTGATTATATTAAAAAAAGCTCGGCTAGATTTTTACGAAGGCAATGAAAAAAGAACCGATGTTCGTCGCCTATTTTCAGGCCGGAATCAAATGCGCGTATGCAAACCTGAACTCGCTTATGAACCCGCATTCATGAACCCGGTCGCAGTTACGGAACCGAATTATCGGAACTACGTCCGCCCCTCCCGAATGGGGTGAATTATCATAATCCTCACCACTCAACACTGTTTGACATGGATGGCTTTTCCCCTTATGATTTAAAAATAGTTTTTCATCCCGATGGTCGCGCGGATCCGCGCTTGTTAAGTGCCGGGGAGATGGGTTCGCGCTATGGGCTTCTTTAGCGGGAGGCGGGCGATCTTGGGGAACGGTTAGCCTTCGGTCGTATCGCGGCCCGGGAAGCCGCTGAAGAAGGACTTTTTGGAATAGAGCGAGCCGCCGAGGAAACAGTGAGAAGATCCTATGGGCTAATGGTTTATTTGAAGTTCATGGATGCTGTTTAACCGGGTGACTTTATGAAATCTTAGGATCTTTTATGCACCGAAGAAATGTTTGGGAGGAAAACCGCATGAATACAAAGATCATGGGGCAAAAAGAGCTGCAGAAAGAGGTGATGGAGGCCCATTTCTGTACCGGCTGCGGAGCCTGCATCAACCTTTGCCCCTATCAGGCGTATTACCGAGACCAGGTGGTCATGCTTCATCCCTGCGACCTGAAAGAGGGAGGTTGCTATGCCTTCTGCCCCCGCACCCCCACGGACCTGGAGGCCCTGAAGAAGCGCCTCTTTGATCCCAAAGATCTGACCCCTGAACTGGGGGCGGTGAAGGGTTTTTATATTACCCGAGCCGCGGACCCGGGCGTCCGGGCGGGGGCGCAGCACGGCGGGACCGTGACGACTCTGATCACCCTCGCCCTTCAGGAAGGGATCATCGACACGGCTGTCCTCACGGAGGAAGGCCGGGATCTTCTCCCCCGGGAAACGGCGGTGCAAGACCCGGCATCGGTCAAAAAGCGGGGGCGGAGCAAATTCGTGGTTTCCCCCAACGTGGCCGAATTCAATAGAATCGCCAAAGAAGGGGGAAAGAAAATCGGGATCGTGGCCACCCCCTGCCAGGCCCTGGCCATGGCCAAGATGCGGATGAAGCCCCTTAAAAACTACGCGGAACGGATCGACCAGTTGAAACTGGTCATCGGTATCTTCTGCGGTTGGGCGTTGTCCTGGCGGAGCCTGGTGGAGGTGCTCCGGAAGAAGATCGATCTCTCGGAAATCGAGGGCATGGATATCCCCCCGAGCAAGTATCACGTATTGCACCTCTACACCAAAAAAGGGATCCTCCAAATTTCCCTCGACGAGGTCGCCGCCTCTGTCCGGGGGGCCTGCTGGTACTGCCCCGATTTGACCGCCGAGTTCAGCGATCTTTCGGTAGGGTCGGCCCGTTTGCCCGAAGGCTGGGAGGAGGCCAAAGGGTGGAATCAGGTCATCGTGCGGACCCCGCTCGGCCAGAAGCTCCTGAACCTGGCGAAGGAGAAAGGGCTCCTGGAGTTCCGGCAGGTGCCCGAAGGGAATCTGCCCAAACTGAAAACCGCCTCGCTGGGCAAGAAAAGGACGGCGGTGAAAAATCTGAAACTGAGAAGCCGCGACTCCAAGAACCTGTTCTACCTGGACCCGGAAGACCCGGTTCTGGGCGTCATAGCCGCCGGTTTGTAGCCGTTCCAGAAAACGGAGGGAAACATGTCCAGATTGATCGAAAACAAAGAGGGATTCCCGGCCGTGCTCATGGGCAACGAAGCCATCGTCCGGGGGGCGCTGGAAGCCGGGGTTGACGTGGCCGCGGGCTATCCGGGGACCCCGTCTTCCGAAATCGTGGAGAACCTGTCCCAGGTCGCCGGGGAGCGAAATTTATACGTGGAATGGTCCACCAACGAAAAGATCTCCCTGGAAGTGGCCGCGGCCGCTTCTTTTGCCGGCCTCCGCGCCATCTGCCCCATGAAGCAGAACGGAGTGAACGTGGCCTCCGATTTTCTGCTCCACGTGGCCGGCACGGGGGTGCGAGGCGGCCTCGTCCTGGTTTCATGCGACGATCCCGGGGCCCTGTCCAGCATCAACGAGGGGGAATCGAGGCACTTCGCCCGGATGGTGGAGATCCCCCTTTTGGAACCGGGGGATTTCCAGGAAGCCAAGGATATGACCAAATGGGCCTTCGACCTCTCCGAAGAGCTGAAGACCTTGGTGATGTTGCGCAGCGTCACCCGCATGTCCCATGCCAGCGGGAATGTGACCTACGGAGACCTGCCAGAGAAGAAGAGCAGGGCCTCCTTCCGATTCGATGGTCCCCTCACGGATATCCAGACGGGACCGGTGATCAACTTTCCCGTGGACTTCCGACACAAGGTTCAGCACGACAAACTCAGGAAGGCCAGGGAGATATTTGAAGCAAGCCCCTTCAATACCTACGAAGGCCCGAAAAATCCCGAGGTGCTCATTATCACCAGCAGCGCCTGTATTCTCTACACCCGGGAAGCCCTCCATCTCCTGGGAGCCCGGGACCGGGTGGGGGTGCTGAAACTGGGAACCACCTGGCCCTTGCCGCCGAAGTTGATCAAGAAACACCTGTCCACCACCGATAAGATCCTGATCGTGGAGGAGGTTATCCCCTTCATCGAGGAAAGCGTGAAAATCCTCGCCGCCGAGGAGGCCAAGGACATCGGCATCAAGACCTTTTACGGCAAGAACGACGGTACCATTCCCATGACCGGGGAGCTCAATCCGGACATGGTCATCTCGGCCCTGTCCAAAATTCTGGGTATTTCCTACCAGGCCATGACGCCCGAATTCGACAAAAAGGTCCAATCCGCTACCGCTGGCCTGGCTCCCAACCGGGAACTGACTTTCTGCCCGGGTTGCCCCCACCGGGCTTCCCTCTGGAGCATCCATGCGGCCCTGCAGATGGACAACCACCAGGGCTTTGTCTGCGGGGATATCGGATGCTACGGCATGGGGTTCTTCCCCTGCGGCTATAACGTGATCAAGATCGCCCATGCCATGGGCTCCGGCCTGGGTCTGGCCAGCGGGTTCGGCAAGCTGGAGGCCTTCGGAATGGATCAGCCGGCCGTGGCGGTATGCGGCGATTCCACTTTCTTCCACGCCATATTGCCCGCCCTGGTCAATGCCATACACCATAAGTCCAAGGCCACGCTGGTCGTCCTGGACAACAGCGGCACGGCCATGACCGGTTTCCAGCCCCACCCCGGCTTGTCCATCGACGCCATGGGGCAGGAAGCCCCAGCTTTGGACATCGCCCGGATCTGCGAGGCCATGGGGGCGAAAGTCGAGGCCGGCGACCCCTTCGACCAGAAGAGGACCCGGGAGACCCTCAACCGTCTGATGGAAGAAGAGGGGGTGAAGGTCTTCATTCTCCGCCAGAGCTGTGCGCTGAGCCCCGAGAAAAAAGGCAAAAAGCAATACCAGATGCGCGTCGATCCCGCCCGGTGCCTCGGGGACGAATGCGGTTGCAACCGCCTGTGCACGAGGATTTTTCGCTGCCCGGGTCTGGTGTGGGACAAGGAGAAGAAGAAAGCCCGCATTGACGACGTGATCTGCGCGGGGTGCGGGTTCTGCGCGGCCATCTGTCCGGCCGGGGCCATCGTTCGAGAGGAGGCGGTTCTCCAATGAAAACTCTACCCAAAGACCCCTTGAACATCATCATGGCCGGAGTCGGCGGACAGGGAAACGTCATGGCCTCCCGGGTCCTGGCCAACATGTTGTCTTTGAAAGGGTATAAAGTGACCATCGGCGAAACTTTCGGGATGAGCCAGCGGGGCGGGTCGGTCATGAGCCACCTCCGGGTTTCGGAGACCTCCGCGTGGAGCCCTCAAATCCCCAGAGGAAGGGCCGATGTTCTCATCGCCCTGGAACCCATCGAGGCCGTGCGGGTCATGCGGGCTTACGGGAATTCCGGGGTGAAAGTACTGGTAAACACGAGAGCCATCCATCCCGTGGGGGTCATCGCCGGGGATTCCGAATACCCGCCGTTGGAGAGCATTGAGAAGGGGCTGAAGGAGCTTACCCCCTATGTGTGGATGCTGGATGCCACCGAAGAAGCCACCAAACTGGGCAATCCCATCCTGAGCAACATCATCATGATTGGGGCGGTCAGCGGGCTCAACCTCCTGCCCGTGGGGATGGCCGAGTTCAAAAGCGTCATCCGTGATTTCTTTCCCGAAAAGCTCCTGGAGATCAACCGCCGGGCCTTTGAGGTCGGAAAAGAGAAGGTGACGTCCGCTTAGTCCCTTACAAGTGGTACTCGAGATGGTGACAATCTGTACCGGCATTCATTGCGCCGGACTTCGCCCTGAGAACCGTTAGTCTCCCCATCTGCCCCTCCCTGAAGGGTGAATGACCATAATCCTCGATACTGTTTGACATGCATGGCCTTTCCCCTTATCATTCAAAAATCGGAAAAGGAAGAATGACCGTCCATAGGGCCATCTGAAAGATTAAGATAAACTTAAGGTTCGTACAATTTAAACCTCGGGGTATGGGGAATCGGGATTCATATTTTTCAGGGAAAGGAGGTCAGGGCGATGGGGGGACAAAAATTGGCTCGGTGGGGATTTCTCTTTTTGTTCTGTGGCCTTTTGGCAGGGTGCAGTATTTCCATGGACCTCACCCAGACCAACATGGAAATCCGGCAGGCCGTGGAAACGCTTAACCGAGGAATCGATGCCTTGACCAAAGAGTCCGCCGACTGGCGGGCCGTTGTTCGAGATATCCTCGACGAGCTCCCGGAGGACGTCCAGAGTACCATGCGGGCGGAGGTGACCGACCTCCTTCAGCGGGGAATCGCTGCCACCGGCGCGGAATTCCGGTGTGACATGGACTTTCTGCGCATCCGGACCCGGGAAGACCTGGAGCGCATCCGGTATAAATACTTCGGCGGCCCGGAGCCGACCCCCCGTCAACCTTATCTCTGCATGTCGGTTCCACTCATCGTCGACATGAACCTGGAGGCCTCCCGCCGCAATCGCCTGGAGTTTTATGGTTTCGACCTGGATACGATGCCCATCGCCGCCTACGTAGAGGACCGAAACGGCCAGCAGACCAATGTCACTCAATATCTCAATATCGTGACCCATTACCACATGACGCTTAACCTGGGGGGTGAAGCCGTTGGTTTAAATGATAACCACCGTAAGATTCTTCTCTACTGGAACAATGCTTTGCAGTCCTCCGTATCGGTGATTCCAGCAGAGTTTGAAGAACAGTGCGAAACCCAGACCGTCCGGGTGAACCCCGGAACGCGGAATTATACTCCGCCCCACACGAACATCCCTGGATACAACCTGGGAGACCGTGAGTTTGACGGCCACGGGCCGAAGATCGACGCGAGTGTGACGCTCAAGATGGGCGCCAACCGCAAAGGCCTCCTGGCCACCATCTGGATGAAAGCCTGGGAATGGGACACCGGCAGGAGCCGGCCGAAAAGCGATTACACCGCCGCTGCGGGAGAGACGACTTCCGTGATTTACCTCGCCCCGGAAGGCTGGCTCATCCGTTCCTTTGACGTGCTGAATTACGATTCTGTCTCCTACATCGACACCGACACCCGGGATGACATTTACTGGGCAGGGGGTATGTCCCCGGTGAAGAAATGGACTTTTGTGGGAGACACTTCCGGGAGCGAAGCAGGGGACAAAACGATGGTACAGGTGGAGTTCAACCCATTCAACGTGGTGATCGAAAGGTGTCCATAATCCAGCGGCGGGGTTTTGGGGAAAAGACCAACCCCGGCAACCAGCGTGGGCGGGCGCACTCCAGTGCGTCCGCCCCTGTTTGTTCCCGGGAGCGGAAGGAGCCACGGAAGCAGAATTACCCCTCTCAAACCCTTATTTCTCCCGGGGCTTCTCCCCCCGATCCGAATCGCAGAATTTCCGACGGTATAGATTTTTAAAAAGACCATTTCCGAGGGTCTTATTGATTGGCGAAAAATGTTGGAAGAATAATTTTCAAAAAAATGCCGGAAGGTATTTTGTTACGGGGGGAAAGAATGAAAAAAATCTTGGAAGGGATTCGGGTCTTAGACTTAACTACCTTTATGTCCGGCCCCTTTGCCAGCATGGTTCTGGGAGATCTGGGTGCCGAAGTCATAAAGATCGAAGAACCCGGGGGTGGCGATGGCAGCCGGCAAATCCCCCCGTATTTCCACGAACGGGAAAGCCTTTATTATGTTAGCCTGAACCGCAACAAGAAAAGTGTGACCCTGAACCTCACCTTGGAGCAAGGGAAGAATATATTTTATGGGCTGGTGAAACAAGCGGATATTGTCTTAGAGAATTACAGGCCGGGAGTCACCAAAAAGTTGGGAGTCGATTATGAGCGGCTCGAGGCAATCAATTCCCGGATTATCTATTGTTCCATCACCGGGTATGGTTCCGAAGGCCCTTATGGCCAGCGTCCGGCTTATGATTTAATCATCCAGGCCTTGAGCGGAGCGATGAGCATGACCGGGGCAGAGGGGACGGGCCCTTTGCGCCTTGGCGTTCCCATGGGAGACCTGGCTGGGTCCATGTGGGCATTGGTGGGTATATTGGCCGCCCTACGACACCGGGAAAAAACTGGCGAGGGGCAATTCTTGGATATTTCCCTCCTGGATGCCCTAACGTCCTTGATCACCTACCCGGCGCTTTACTTCTCTCATGGCGGTGAAGTGGCCAAGCCTTTGGGGTCGGGGCATCAGGCAATCGTCCCATTCCAGGCATTTAAAACAAAAGATTACTACCTGGCGGTGGCTTGCGCGAATGAGAAATTCTGGGACCTGCTCTGCAAAGCCATAGAAATGCCCGAACTGGCTTCGGACTCGCGTTTTGTCAAACTGGGGGACCGGCATAAGAATCGAGATGCGCTGAACACGATCCTCAACGAAGTTTTTTCCCGAAAAACCAATGCAGAATGGGTAATCATCCTGAATAAAGCGGGGGTTCCGTGTGGGCCCGTGAATACCATCGACAAGGTGTTTGCTGATCCCGCCCTTCAACACCGCGGGATGGTGATTTCCGTCGATCATTTCGGTGAAGCCCTGCGTTTTTTTGGGAATCCGGTGAAAATGTCGGTCACCCCGATTACCGAATACCGCACTCCGCCCCGCCTGGGCGCTGATAATCAGGAAGTCCTCGGCAGGGTCTTGGGTCTTTCACCCGAGGATGTCACCCGTCTGAAAAAAGAAGGTATTCTATAGAAGGAGGGTATATGTAAATGGAAAATGTACCCCAGCAGAAACAGCTGATATCAGTCATTCCGGGGTCTTTCGAGATGGAAGGGAAAGAACCGCATCTCATCGGGATCAAATGTTCAAAATGCGGGAATGAACTGGGTGAGCGGGGCAGAGCTTGCAGCCGGAGTGTCCAATGCAGGCGGATTGGGGACGCTGGGTACGAACGCCGGGGTGGATGCGATTACGGAGGATTTCTATCTGGCCGGAGAACGGTTGCGGGAGCAGATTCGGAAGGTCAGAAAATAAACCAGTAAACCCTTTGCCGTGAACATTCCCATCGGGGCGGCGGTGGCAAAATTCCCTTGACAGCTTACTTCTCTTTATGATATTGCATACGCTCCAAACCGAGTTCTTAATGAATCAATGGGCATTCGAAATTAAATAGGGAGAATTTAATGGGCGCAACCTATGATTTTACGGGCAGAGTTGCCTTGATCACCGGCGCAGGATCAGGGATGGGTGAGGAATATGCAAAAAAGTTAGCAAGTTCTGGTTGCGATATCGTAATGGTTGATATAGAGCCAAATAATCTTCTAAGGGTGCACGACGAGATCAAAAGATTCGAAAGGAAAATGATTAGCTTTCATATCGACGTTTCAAACTACAAGGATGTTTATGAGGCAGTTAAAAAAGCGCTGCATACATTCAATAAAATTGATATTTTGATCAATAATGCGGGTATCACGGGTACGGTTCCTGTCCTAACTGAAAACATTGAAGACGAAGAATGGGACCGGTTGATCAATACCAACCTGAAAGGAGCCTTCAATTTCAGCAAAGCTGTGATTAAGCCTATGAAAGAGAGAAAATACGGAAAAATTGTTAATGTTTCTTCGTCCGCAGGAAGAAGCGTCAGTGAGAATTGCGGTTCCCATTATGCTGCTTCAAAGGCAGGGATTCTCGGTTTAACCCGACAGACGGCTTTTGAGCTTGCGCCTTATAACATTAATGTCAATGCCATTTGCCCAGGGATCATCGATACCCCCATGCTCCGGGCGGTCTCAGAAGAATCTTCATTCATTACCGGAGCCAGCTTTGATCTTAATGGAGGCAGCCTCATCATCTAGTAACATTATGGCAAGACACAAAGGTACCCTGCCCTGAAAGATATTTCCGCCCTTAGGAGTGCAAATGAAGGATAAACTTACAGAGCGTATTTCCAGTATTCTCGATGACTCAAAAAGAAATGGAACCTACCTTGATAAACACATCCTGGAAGGGGAGCAAGGCGGCAAAGTCATCATCGATGGGAAAGAGTTCGTCATGCTCTGTTCGAATAACTATCTTGGACTGGCCTCGCATCCCAAAGTCAAAGCGGCGGCCAAGAAAATCATCGACGAGGTGGGCGTAGGGTTAGGCTGCAGCCGCTTAGTCTGTTCGATGCGCATTCAAGAAAGATTGGAAGAAAAAATTGCGCAATTCAAGAACACGGAAAGTGCGATTGCCTTTCAAACCGGTTATGATACCAATCTCAGTGCGATCGGCACTCTGGCAGATAAAGACGACATCCTTTATAGTGATTCCCTAAATCATGCCAGTATCATCGATGGGAGCCGATTTTCTGGAGCAAAGATAAGAGTTTATCCGCACAAAGATATGGATGCTTTGGAGAAAATGCTGCGTGAAGATACCGCTGCTCATCATAAATTCATCATAACCGATGCTGTTTTCAGCATGGAAGGGGACATTGCACCTGTCCCAAGGATCGTTGAATTGGCTGAAAAATATGATGCTATGACCTATATCGACGACGCCCATGGAGAAGGCGTTTTGGGGAAAAATGGTAGAGGGATCGCCGATCACTTTGATCTGCGCGGGAAGATCACCATTCAAATGGCAACCTTGTCAAAAGCGATCGGCTGCATGGGCGGATATATCGCCGCTTCGCAAGAAATAATGGACTTTCTCTTCCGAAGAGCCCGGCCTTTTGTCTTCGCGACCGGTCATCTGCCGCCTCCCGTCGCTGCCGCCGCTTTGGCTGCCTTGGAGATCATCGAAAACGAACCGCAATGGGTCGCTAAATTATGGGAAAATACCCATTATTTCAAGAAAAGGATCAAAGACCTTGGGTTGAATTATGGAGAAAGCGAGACGCCGATTATCCCCATCATAATCGGAGACGGAGGAAAAGCCCGGGAATTCAGTAGGAGGTTATACGCAAAAAACATCTACGTGCAGTCTTTCAGTTACCCCATTGTGCCGGAAGGAAAAGCTCGGTTAAGGATTATAATATCCGCAATGCACACGATTGAACAGCTGGATCGAGCCATTCATGCCTTAGAAGAAATCAGCAAAGAATTATCGGTTATCTGAGGATGGTTCGGTCCGCTTATGATTATTGGATAATCAAAGATTCGGGGGGCTTTTCACGAATACTCGAGCTCCGATGAGCCCCTCCGATTAGAGAAATCAAATCCGAAACTTGCTCCGGCAAGGGTGTTCAATATTTTCATAGGAGGAGGAAAGATGAAAAAGGGGAAAATGTTGATGGGTTTGATTTGCGTCGTCTCTATTTTGATGCTGTTTCTGCCGGTCCTAAGTGAGGCAAAACCGGCGGCATTCAACTGGAAGATTTCGGTTTTCGGTACTCCTTCGGACTGGGAATACAAGGGGATTCAATACTTCTGCGACGCAGTTGAGAAAATGAGCTCGGGAAGACTTACGCTCAAGATGTTTCAGGTCGGGGTGCCGTTTCCTCCAACCGAATCGGTCAGCGGAGTCTCGAGAGGCTTGACCGAGATGGCGGTCACCGGGGGGTATTATCTGGCGGGCGTTCATAAAGCTTTCGGGGTTTACGCCCTGGTTCCTGCCGGCCCCATGCATACATTCACGGAACATATCATGTTGACCCGCACTGCAGGCTACCAGGCCATAACCAAAAAACTCTACGGACCGAAAATTCACCATGTCGCTCATGCTGTCAATCCCCCGACTGCCTTCCTATCGAAGAAGCCCATTACCAAGCTTGCGGACTTCCAGGGATTCCTGCTCAGGACAGCATCGCCCCGCGATCGGGTATTTTCCAAATTGGGCGCCAAGCCGACTTACATCGCCACTCCGGAGATTTATACCGCCCTACAATTGGGGACCATCGAGGGCGTGGATAAAGGGGGATACGTAAATGTGTATGGCCTACGTTTGCATGAAGTAACCAAATATATCATCGAACCACAGTTCATCTGCCCCACTGCGACCATGGATATCATCGCCAATAAGGCTTCCTGGGATAAACTGCCCAAAGACCTTCAAGCCATAGTCACTGAGGCGGGAATCTCGACGGCCCTTCATTTCTTCGTCGAAGGCCAGCGGTTGGATTTTGAGACGAGGAAGAAAATGATGGACTATGGCTTAAAGCTCTGTACCATACCGCCTGATGAAATGGCTAAGATCTACAAATTGGCCCGGGAGGTATGGAGTCAATTGGCCGCCGAAACTCCTGAAGGTGCGGAGATTATTAAGCTATACTTGAATACCGCCAAAGCTTGCGGTTATCAGGTTGATTGATTGCCAAGTGAGCAAGATGAAGCTCTATTACGCCTGGAATTGCCGCCTGCTTCCCGGTCGGGCGGCAATTTCAGGCTGAGGGAAAGCCCTTTATTCTTCCCAGCGGATTGCTTCCCCGGTTTTATTCCCTATCTTTTGGGCATGGAATTTTTCCTGGAGATGGACATAAGAAGAATACTATTCAAACCCTAAAGATTCGGTAATAAATGACATGTCCAAAAATTAGAACAGCATGGATTGATACTGCAGTTCCATTCACCATGGAAATGATGCGCCCTAATTTTTTCCCTTTTCATTTTCTCATCAGTGATCTTAAACTTGGTGGGATATTTTCTTTCAACCGGTTGCACTTTGACTGCGATTCTTATGTATGTATTGTAAGTTGACCTAATTTGTACATGTTATGATTAAACGAATTTTAAGGGTCGCAAGGAGCTAAAGCGGAACGGGTAGGATATCCGGAAGGATTCCTTAGGGGAGGTATACATGTTTTCTTCTTTTTTGCGGGCTGCCGACACCATTTCCGAGAAGCCGTCCATCATAATTGGTTTTGCCATCTGGCCGCTTTTTTTCGTTGTCATGTTTGAAGTCGTAGCCAGGCGAGTTTTCGGCTCCCCGACGGATTGGGCCATGGCCATGAGTAAATTTCTTTTCGGCGGATATCTATTAATCGGAGGCGGCTATTGTATCTCTCTTCTCTGGGGGCTCATGCCGCAATGGACTTGGTTCACAAGAAATTGTCTCCCCGCGGTCAAGCCATTAGCGATTTATTCAGTTCCTTTTTGTTATTCGCCTATTGCGTTATTCTCCTTTGGGGGTCGATACAGGTTTGTTGGGACGCCACCCTGCGGAACGAATGTGTAAGCGAGGCCTGGATGGCACCCCGATGGCCCTATATGTGGATGCTTCCCGTGGCGACTTTCTTCATGCTTCTTCAAGGTGTGGCCAAATTCATCCGCGATCTCCATAAAGCCCTACAAGGAAAATAGCATCCATGGACAGTTTTATTTCTTCGGTCGTCATATTGGTGATCATGAGCCTTGGGATTATCTCGGGCCTTCCATTCGTCTTTGTTTTGGGGGGAACAGCGGTCATCGCAACTGCTTTATTTTGGGGATGGAATGCCTTGCCCCAAATGGTGTTTCAGAGTTACAAGGTGTTGGAAGATTTTGTTTTTGTGGCGATTCCCCTTTTCGTATTAATGGCCATGATCCTTCACCGCGCCAGGTTAATCGAAGATATGTTCGACATGATCTACAAGTGGTCGGGTCCGGTGAGGGGTGGCTTGGCCGTCGGAACGGAGCTGATCTGTGCGGTTTTTGCCGCCTGTACGGGGATTGCGGGAGGAACCGAGACCACGATGGGCCTGGTCGCTATGCCCAATATGAGGAAATATAAATATGACTTACGGCTGGCCGCGGGGACAGTGCTCACCGGGGGAACATTGGGACAGCTGATTCCTCCCAGTATCCTCATGGTGATCTTTGGGTTGGTGGCCAACGTATCCGTAGGACAGCAATTTGCCGGAGGCATCGCTGCAGGGATGATTCTCGTTGCCCTGTACATCTCCTATATTCTCATTCGGAGCTTCCTGAATGAAGGTCTCGCCCCTGCGCTGCCCCTTGAGGAAAGAGCCAGCTGGCGTGAAAAATTCCTCTCCCTCAAACAAGTCATTTTGCCCCTTATTCTCATCCTTATGGTGCTCGGGTCTGTTTTTACCGGCGTCGCCACCCCGACCGAGGCGGCGGGGATGGGGGTGGCGGGTGCTCTATTCTCGGCCATCATCCTCAGACGGATGAGTTGGCAACTTCTCAAAGAGGCAACGATCAGCACGATGCGCGTCTCTGCAGTCATAGGCTGGATTGTGGTGGCCGCATCCGCCTTTACCAATGTCTTCATCATTGCTGGCGGTGAGCATTTCATGCGCAGCATCCTTACCCTCCTGCCGGGGGGCAAATGGGGCGTATTGATATCCAGCCAGGTGATGCTTTTCATCCTGGGAATGCTCCTGGAAACGGTGGCGATTATTCTGATTTGCGCGCCGCTTTTTACTTCCATTATGGTTTCTTTTGGTTTTGATCCGGTATGGTTCGCGCTCCTATTTATGGTCCAGATGCAAATGGCTTATATAAGTCCTCCCTTTGGCTACAGTTTGTTTTACTTATATTCCGTCGCCCCAAAAGATGTAACGATGGATGACCTATACCGAGCGGCCTGGCCTTTCATCGGCATTCAGGCTGTCGCCTTAGCCATTTTTATCATCTGGCCAGATACGATCTTGTGGCTGCCGAAATTAATATTTCGATAGTTTCAAGAAGAAGCGGGTGGATTGAAGGGCTAGTTCTGAAATTAGGGCAACCAGGTGCGCTTTCGCGCGATGTTTGGGTTAAACGATTGACCGCCTTTGAGGCGGCCCAACTCATCAAGCCAGCCGCTCTGCGGCGGGGAATCTGACTTGGACAAGCCTGATAATCAATCCTTTGGCAAGAGGAAACAGGAGGAAGGGGATTTTCGATGGAAATCAAGCTGAATGTCTATCTGGAAGGAAAGGTGAAGAGCCTGGGCGCCGAGTATGAAGGCCAACGCTTCACAGCGGGGGTGATGCTCCCGGGGGAATACAATTTCGGCACCGATCAGGAAGAAACGATCACCGTTACGATCGGAAACCTCAAGATCAGACTCCCCAATTCGAACTGGAAGAAAGTCGCCAAAGGAGAAACCGTTGTCATCCCTGCCGGGGTCAAGTTTGATCTGGAGATCGAAAAAACATGTTCGTATATATGCTCCTATGGGAACTAAATGAGACCATAGAGATGGCGAAGAAAACAGAGAAAACGCTCTGGGGTCTCAGCTTTCTCTCCCTGTGCTCCGTTTCAATGCAAAGGAGGAAGGAATGTCCAAGGAGAAAGTATCAATCGTAAAAACCACCCCTAAACCGGGCTATGCGGAAATCCGTGCCGCGGTGGAGAAGTCCCTGGATCTCATCGGGGGAATAGATGACCTTTTTAAGCCGGGGAAGACTGTTTTGCTCAATCCCAGTTGGGTGGCTCCACCGACCGAAACAGAGAAGGGCTGCATCACTCAGCCGGAGGTCACCCAAGCCGTCGCCGAAATCGTCCGGGCAAAAGGGGCCCGAGCGCTGATCGCCGAGTCGTCCGCCGTCGGTGTGGATACCCAGAAGGTCATCGACGGCTCGGGGTACAGGACCTTGAAGGAGAATGGCTACGAAATTATCGATCTCAAGAAGACCCCGACGGCCACGGTCAATGTGCCCAACGGAGTCGTCTTCAAGCAAATCGAGGTCTTCCAACCGGTGGTCGAAGCGGATGTGATCGTATCCATACCGAAGATGAAGACCCACGATCAGACTGAGATCACCCTGTCCATCAAGAAGCTCAAGGGACTTCTCACGGATAAATTCAAGCGTACCATGCACCAAGAGGGGCTCTTTGAAGGGGTCATCGACCTTATGTCGGCGGTGAAACCCCGCCTGGCTGTCGTTGACGGGATCTATTGCCAGGAAGGATTGGGGCCCATATTCGGGAAGCCCGTGGAGATGGACCTTGTCCTGGCCAGCAAGGACCTGGTGGCGGTTGATTCCGTCTGCGGCCAAGTCATGGATTTTCAACCCGAGGAAGTGTTGCTCACGATGAATGGGGCCCGGCGGGGGCTGGGGGTTTATCGGCTGGATGCGATTGAGGTCGTCGGGGAGCCGATCGACAATGTCCGCCGGCGGTTTTTACGTTCCAGCGAGGATATCCCCGTCAAAGTGGAAGGCTTCAACTTGATCTTCGCCGGGGTGACCTGCACGGGGTGCCGCAATACGGTGCTTAGCGCCATCGTGGATATGAAGAATGCCGATCAGCTCATGTATTTGCCGGGCGTCACGGTCATTACTGGAGACCCGGAAATTCCCCCTTTTGCCCAAACCGATCGGGTGGTCGCCGTGGGGAAATGCGTACCCGAAGCGAAACGGGGGAAGAATTTTGTCCCCGGCTGCCCGCCCAACAATGCCTACGTGGTTCAGGCGATCATCGGCGACCGGGCGAAGGCCAAACGTATGTATGGTGATGGAGGGGATTTGGACAAGGAGGCCTAGAAATCAGCTTCCAAGCTGGGGGTGCGTTTCCCGGGAAGGCCTTTCGGCAGGGTGCGTCAGAATCGATAGGAAGCGTTGTTTGATGTGGGTTTCGGAAAGGTCTATCGAAAGGGGGAGAGGGAAATATGCGGATTGATCGATACATTTCGATTGTCGACACTCACACCGAATGCGACCCGACCCGGATCATCATCGGAGGGATTCCTTATCTTCATGGAAAGACCATCGTCGAGAAAAGGGATTTTTTCCGGAAGCATTTAGATCCTATTCGCCAATGCGTCCTATTTGAGCCGCGGGGTCATAAAGATGCCTTCGGAGCCGTCATTACCGACCCGGTGGAGAAGGGCAGCGATATAGGGATCTTTTTCATGGATGCCGCGGGGTACTTGGACCTCTGTGGCCACGGCACGATGGCCTGCGCTAATGTGGCTTCAACCCTGGGATTGGTGGTTCCCAAAGGGAAAGAGGTCCTGCAGATCGATACCCCTGCAGGGCTAGTCACGGCGAAGATAAACTACCGGGATGGGGAGGTCAGCGACGTCACCATACGGTCGGTGCCGTCCTTTTTATACATGAAGGATGTAGAGGTAAAGACCTCGGTGGGGACCGTGAACGTGGATATAAGCTACAGCGGGAGTTTTTTTGCTTTCCTGGATGCCAAGGCCGTGGGCTATTCGGTAAAGAATGAACACTTCCCCGCCCTCATTAAAATCGCCATGGAGATCAAGAAGGAGCTCAATTCCAAGGTGAAGGTGGCCCACCCCGAGATGCCCCACATCAACAAGGTGGAACTCATCGAGTTCCTGGATCAACCCAGCAATCCCGAGGCGCACTATAAGAACCTTCTGGTTTACGGAGAAGGCGCGCTGGGACGGGATCCATGCGCGACAGGGGCCTGCGCCAGGGTAGCCCTGGAAGTGGCCGAGGGGAAACGTAAGCTCGATGAAGAACTCGTTTATGAAGGGATACTGGGAACGATCTACCGGGCGAGGGCGGTGGAGAAAACCAAGGTCGGGAATCTTGCGGCCGTGATTCCGGAGATCACCGGGCGGACCTTTATTACCGGGTTCCTGAACATCGTCTCTGACCACCGCGACCCAATGGAAAATGGCTGGCTGATTTAACCCATTTTCGGCAGTTATGAAGAAAAAGTTGTTTAAAATCAAATAGGCCTGGTAAAAATCAGGCCGTTTTCTTCACTATACTTTCGATCATCATTCGCCTGTCGGGGATGAGAACCTTCATTCTCTGGAGCAGAAGCCTAAGTTCGCTCGAAGGCGTAGCCACCATTCCAGGGCAACGGTTTTAAATGGGGGACATAGTGGAAATCTTGCCCTTTACATCGGGGCGATTTTTTGGTAGAAGAAAGCCATGCTTCGCCAACTCCGACCGAAGTCTCCTGGAATGCTGCATCAAGTGATAATTCGAGCAATCGAAAAGGAATTGATTCTTGGTGATAACCGGGACCTGAAGGTTGGAATTCGCTGGTCGGGATAGCGATGCATGCGGGGATGTACACTTCTACTACGTCCCGCTAGCCATATTCTTCATTCCGGAGAACTTAGTTCATCCTATCGATGGGTCTTCTGAGGTTCACCCGGGGGTGAAGACCGCCCGTGGCAAGGCCAGGAATGGAAGTGTTTGGGCTTTCAGCTTGAGATGTAAAGGAAACGGCCTTATGAACCAAAAGGCTACTCTGCCGGAAGCCGCAAAAGGAGATTTACTCGAGGATCTTTCCGCCTTAATCTCCATCAACACTTCCAATCCCCCGGGGAACGAACTTGAGGCGGCGGAATTCGTCAGGGAACGGATGGTCGCTGCGGGGGCCATAGGCGAGATCCAGGAATTTTCCCCGGGGAGGGCCAATGCGCTCTGTCGGATCCCTTTCGCAGTCCCGGAAAAAGGGCCCCGCCTCATTTTCAACACCCACCTGGATGTGGTCCCTTCCGGAGAAGGTCAATGGAAATTCCCGCCTTTTACCCCGACCGTTGCCGACCGCCGAATTTACGGGCGCGGCGCCTGCGACGCGAAAGGCAGTTTGGCGGCCATGATGGCGGCCGCCCGCCTAACAGCCGGTTCCGGGCAGCATCTGAAGGGGGAATTTATCCTCACTGCCGTGGCAGCGGAAGAGACCGGCGGGCTCGGCACCCAGGCCTGGTTAAAGAATCGATCGAAAGACTTACAGCCATCCATGGCTGTCGTAGGAGAGCCCACGGAACTCCAAGTGTTGATAGGGCACAAGGGCGTAAGCCGCCGGAGGGTGTGGGTTCGAGGCCGCAGCGCCCACTCTTCGAATCCTTCCCAGGGTCAAAATGCGATCTACCCCATTGCCCGGCTGGCCCTTTTCATCGAGGATTTGAACCGGGCCTTGGCCCAGAAGAGCCATCCCATGTTGGGACCCCCCATTGTCAGCGCCAACCTGATCCGCGGGGGAGTGAAGGACAATGTCATCCCCGACCACTGCGAGCTGCACATAGACCGGCGCCTCGTTCCGGGAGAGGAAACGGACCAGATCGACCGGGAACTCCGGGAATGGGTTCGAAGGATGTCGGCTGAAGATCCCTCTTTCCGGGCGACCATCGAGATTTCGGGTATGGACAAAGCCCCCACCATGATCCCGCCGGAAGAGCCCATCGTGAAAGCGCTCCTGGAATCCAAATATGAAGTGACCGGGCGGAAAGAACCTCCCCAGGGATTCATTGCCGCCACGGACATGACCTTTTTGGTCAACCAGGGACGCATACCCACGGTGATTTTTGGACCGGGCTCCCTGAACCAAACCCATGTGGTGGATGAATTTGTGGAGATCGATCAGCTGGAAACTGCGGTCCTGGTTTATGCCCGCCTGATTTCGCGCATTTTGGGGGCATGAAGAAGGAGCCACGGGCAGGTCTTCGCTCCGCGGGGGGTGGATAAAAAATGTTGCTTGGGAGGTGGAGATTTGGCTAAAGACGAGGGTATGCAGGAAGCCATCCGCAACTTGAGGGAGCGCAAGGCTCAGGCCCATGCCCCTGCCGGGAAGGAAAAAATAGAGGAAGCCCACCGAAAAGGCCTCTTAACCGCCCGGGAGCGGATCGAGGCCCTTCTCGACCCGGGCACGCTCGTCGAACAGTATCCCTTCGCCGAGCCCGTCGGCCGGGATTTCGGCCTGGACCGCAAGCGTATTCCGGGGGACGGGGTGGTGGTGGGTTGGGGAAAGATCGAGGGGCAGCAGGTCTACGTGACCGCCAACGACAGCCTGGTCATGGGCGGGTCGGGATCCAGCTCGCATATTCGCAAAATCTCACTGACCATCGATCAGGCGGTGAAAAACGGGTCCCCTCTGATCCAACTGAACGATTCATCGGGAGGGAGAATCCAGGAGGGAGCGGACAAGACCGCCTACGCCCTGTCCGTCTTTTACAGCAACACCCTGGCTTCCGGGGTGGTTCCCCAGATCACCGCGATCCTGGGCCGCTGCGCCGGTTACGCGGTCTACGGTGCGGCCCTGACGGATTTCGTCTTCATCGTCGAAGGCCAGGGAGAGATGTTCATCACCGGTCCGGCCATCATCCGGGAAATCACCGGGGAGGAAATCACCTTTGACAAGCTCGGCGGAGCGAAGGTTTGCACCCAGGTCAACGGGGCGGCCGATTTTCTGGTTAGCAGCGAGCGGGAATGTTTTCAGCAGATCCGAAGACTTTTGACCTTTTTCCCCCCCAACTACCGGGAGCTGCCCCCGGATCGGCCCAATGATGACCCCCTGGACCGGACGGTTCCCGAATTGGAGGACATGGTCCCTTCGAATCCCCAGCGCGCTTACGATATCCGCAAAGTTATCAAGAAGATTGTGGATGAGGGCGATTTCATGGAAGCCAAACCCGACTTTGCCAGGAACATCGTTACTGGTTTCGCCCGCATGGGAGGGATGTCCATCGGGATCGTCGCCAACCAGCCTATGTTCCTGGGCGGTTCCCTTACCGTCGATTCCTCGGACAAGAGCTCCCGGTTCATTCGTTTCTGCGATGCCTTCAACATTCCGCTCCTTTTTCTGGTGGATACCCCCGGATATCTTCCCGGGGTGCAGCAGGAGCACACAGGAATTATCCGCCATGGAGCGAAACTTCTTTATGCCTTCTGCGAATCCACCGTTCCCAAAGTGGCCGTCACCCTCCGCAAGGCTTACGGCGGGGGCCACTGGGCCATGGGGGGGCACAACGCCCACGGAACCGATATCGCTTACGCCTGGCCTACCGCCGAGTTCGCCATCATGGGAGCGGAGCAGGCGGCCAAGCTTCTGTACGCTCGCGAGCTGAAGGTGGCAGCAGACCCGGCGGCTCTCCTCCAGGAAAAAATCCGGGAGTACCGGGACCTATTCGCCAACCCCTACCGCCTGGCCCAGACCATGTGCATCGACGATGTGATTGAACCCGGAGAGACCCGCCTGCGGTTGATCGAGGCCTTCCGCTCCCTGAAGGGAAAAAGGGAAGAAAAGCCCCGCCGGCGGCATGGCAACATCCCGCTCTAAAAAAAGCTTCATAGGGAAAGGAGGGATTGCTGAAAAAAGAGAGGGGAGAGGTAAAATCAACATCACTCCAGGAGGTGAATTATGAAGAGGAAGGTTCTGCTGTATTCGTTCCTGAGTTTTTTGAGCCTTGGAATTCTATTGTGTCCTTTCGCGCAGGCCAAGGAGTTCCGGGTCAAATGGGGAGCAACCAGCGTCAGATCCTCGGGATACGCCCATGGGGTACTATTCGCCAAGGCGGTCAATCAGACCTACCCGGGAGAGATCTCGGTTACCGTGGTGGAGACCGGAGGGTGGGTGGAAAACCTGAGCAGGTTGCGAATTGGCTTACTAAAATTGGCCCAGGTAAATCCTGTCTCGGCGTATACCGCCTATCATGGCCTGTACGATTTCAAGGACCAGAAAAATCCCAACATTCGCATGCTGGGGGTCACCGCCCTTTCCATATTCACTTTTGTCGTCGGCAAGGAAACGGGAGTGACCACGCTGGAGGGGCTGAACGGCGTCAAAATGGCTTCGAATCCCTTAACCACCTCCGAAAGGCTGTCTAGGATGCTCCTCGAGGCCAATGGAATCAAGCCCCAATACAAATGGGGCGGCACGGCTTCCAACCTCGAGGCGATGAAAGCAAGAACCGTCGATGCCTGGGGGAGACCGGGCTACCGGGATGGAGGGATCACCGAACTCTCCCTGTCCAGACCGCTGAACTTTCTCCCGGTTACGAACGAACAGCTGAAAAAGTACAACGCGAAATATCCCGCCCACGGGAAGGCGGCCATGAGCCCAGCCGGGCAGTTTAAAGGTCAGGATAAGGCTTACCAGACTCTGGCTTTCGTCGAAGGGGAAATGTGCGACAAAGGCATGCCCGCCGATGTGATTTACAAGATCCTCAAGGCGATCTACGCCAAGAGGGCCGAAATCGCTAAGGTGGATGCCACCTTTAAGGAAGGGGACTTCGTAAATTTCCCAAAGTTAACCATGGAATATTGCGACGTCCCGCTTCATCCCGGAGCGATTAAATTTTATCGAGAGGTGAATATGAATATTCCCAAGGAGCTTATGCCCCCCGAGATGAAATAACCTCAAGCGAAAGGAGGACGAAAATGCGCCAATCCAGACTTTTGAAAATCGTCTTCGCCTGCGTTCTTTTGTCCATGTCCCTCCTGGCCTGCGCGACATTCCAGCAGGGTCCGCGGGGGATGCCGGCGGCGAACCTGGTCGTAAGCCCGAGCAGCGGCCTGACCAAGGAAAAGATTACGATCCTCGGGTCGGGTTTCATCCCCGGAGAGGTCATCGAGGTCATCATGGTCGTCGACGGGGTCCCGACGGACTTGGGAGGAAAGCCCATGGTGAAGAAGGCCAACGACATGGGGGCTTTCCTGACGGTAAGTAACATCCCCTGGTTGGCCAAACCCGGGGTGTACACCATCAGGGCCGAGGGGGACAAGGGAACGGTCGCCGTGGCCCCCCTGGAAGTGAAGGAAAAACCCAAGAAGAAGAAGTAGGCGCAGCGCGATCAGCCCTGCAATCATTCCCGGCATGAAGGGGAGTTCTCTGGGCCCCCCTTTCCCCGGCAAAAGGAGAGGTTTGGATGAGAGAGTTGGCCGGATTTTGGAAATGGGCGGGCAGAGTCATGGTTGCGGTCTGGGTCGCGCTCGTGATCTACACCGCCTTGATCGGAGCCTGGCATCCCGTAATCCAGGGCTCCATCTTCCTGGGTTTTACCTTTCTCACGGTGTTCCTCTATTTCCCCCTAAGTAAGACCCAGATGACAAAGAATACCCCCGGCTTCTGGGCCAGGCTCCTGTTCGGAAGAAAAGACTCACCGGCAGTCCTGGACGTCCTGATGATGGCCGCCGGGGTGGTCGTCTGCAGCTATGTTCTTTGGAACTGGGAGGAGATCACCCGGCAGCGGTGGATGTACCAATCCTACGAGCTGGTCTTCAGCGGTATTCTCGGGGTCCTCCTCCTCGAGGGTACCCGGCGGACGACCGGATACATCATCCCCATTTTGGCCCTCGCCTTCCTCTGCTACGCCTTCTTCGGCGACTTGATTCCCGGATTCTTCGGCCATCCCGGGTTTCCTCTCGTGGAGGTCCTCTACCACTACTACATGATGACCGAAGGATATTGGGGTATGCTCACCGACTTGACCAGCCGGGTCATCGCCATCTTCCTTCTCCTCGGCCCCGTATTGTTCGCCACCGGGGTGGGAGACACGTTCATGAACCTGGCCCGTTTCTTCGGCGGGCGGATGAGCGGCGGGGCCGGGCAGATCGCGGTAATCTCCAGTGCCTGCTTTGGGACCCTCTCCGGGTCGGCAGTCGCCAACGTGGCCACCACCGGGACCTTTACCATTCCCACCATGAAAAAGCTGGGCTTCAGGCCCGAGCTGGCCGGAGCCATAGAGGCCTCGGCATCCTCGGGGGGGCAGATCATGCCCCCCATCATGGGGGTGGGAGCCTTTGTGATGGCCGAGTTGCTCGGCATTCCCTACCTCTATGTGTGCGTCGCTGCGATCATCCCCGCCCTCATCTACTTCTTCGGAGTGGGGGCCGGGGTTTTCTTCAGCGCCAAGAGACAGGGGCTGGGGAAACTGCCCCCCGAGCTCATGCCCCAAGCGAGGGAAGTCTTCGACCCCCGGGCCATGGTGAACCTGCTCATCCCCATCGGCCTCCTCCTTTACCTCCTCTTCCTCCTCCTCCCGGCTCAGCTGGCGGCGGCGGTGGCGCTGGTGGCCTCCATGGCTACCTATCTGATCAGCGGGATCCTTTCCCCTCAGAGGACAAAGGAACGGCTCGTCCACCTGGCCCAGGCCCTTTCCAGCGGGGCGATTACCGCCCTGGCCACGCTGATGGTCATGGCCGTCTGCGTCCAGATGGCCGTCTCCCTGGTGGCCCTCACCGGGCTGGCGGTCAAGATGTCCGAGGCCATCCTCAGCCTGGCCGGCGTGAATGTTTTTCTGGCCCTTTTCCTGACCATGGTCATCATCATGATCCTGGGGATGGGGATGCCCACCACCGCGGCCTACATCATCGGCGCGGCGGTTTTGGGATCCACGCTGATGGGCATGGACATCCAGGGGATTTCCGCCCACATGTTCATATTCTACTATGCCGTCCTGGGGAACATCAGCCCGCCGGTTTGTGTGGCGATTTACACCGCGGTAACGATTGCCGGGGGAAATTGGCTGCGCATGGCAGGGATCGCCATGAGTCTCTGTCTGGCAGCCTATCTACTCCCGTATACCTTTGTTTACCACCCGGGGTTATTGATGCAAGGGACCCCTTGGTCTATTCTTACTATCACTTTAACTGCCTGCCTGGGGGTTTTGTCGGTCTCCGCCGGCATATTCGGTTACTTCAGAGGACCGGCCATCACCCGGGAACGCATCCTCTTCATCGCTGGCGGGCTTCTTCTCTTCGTACCGGGGGTTTTCACCGACAGCCTGGGAACTATCCTGGCAGCCCTTGGTTTGCTCAGCCAGGTCATTCGGGGAAAATCCAGGGCTGTAGCAATCGCTTGATTTCGCCCACCGATGTTGGAAACGCCTACGGTAATCATAGCCTGTCGTTAAGTTTATAAACCCATCATTGAGGGATAAAAACATGCCCGGACCTCTGGAGGGAGTTAAAATCCTCAGCTTTGCCCGCAATCTGGCAGGCCCTTTTTGCACCATGATTCTGTGCGATCTCGGGGCGGAAGTCATCAAAATCGAGGAAGCAGGAAAGGGTGACTCGGCCCGGGGCATCCCTCCCCATATTCGGGGGATCAGCTCCTATTTCTTGAGCATCAACCGGGGGAGCAAAAGTATTGCCCTGAACCTCCGGGAGGAAAGGGCCAAGGAAGCGGTTTTCAAGCTCGTTGACCGGGTGGACATCGTAGTGGAAAATTTCCGACCCGGGGTGATGAAGCGCCTGGGGTTCAGCTATGAGAGCATTTCCGCCCGGAATCCAAGGATCATCTACGCCTCCATATCCGGCTTCGGCCAGAAAGGACCTTATTCCGCCAAGCCGGCCTATGACATGATCGCCCAGGGAGTGGGGGGAACCGTGAGCATTACCGGGGAACCGGGCCGGCCGCCGGTCCGGGTGGGCTATTCCATCGGGGACATGGGCGCCGGCCTATTCGCGGCAACGGCTATTCTGGCTGCCCTTCACGAGAGGGAAAAGAGCGGAAAGGGGCAGTGGATCGACGTGGCCATGGTGGACTGTCAGGTGGCCCTTTGCGAGAACGCCTGCGCCCGCTACTTCGCCACCGGAGAAATCCCCAAACCCCTGGGGACCCGGCATCCCCTGCTGACTCCTTTTCAGGTCTTTGCCACCAGAGACGGCTATATGGTCCTCATAACTGTTTCGGAAGAAGAATGGCAAAAGTTCTGTAAATTGACCGGAAGAGACGACTTGGCCTCCGACCCCCGCTTTCAGAGCCACCCGGCGAGAATTGAAAACTATTCGGCTTTCGAGCCCCGAATGAACGAGTTGATGAAAACTCGCACCACCGCTGAATGGCTGGCCTTCCTTGAGCCCGCCGGAATCATGTGTGCGCCGGTGAACAATATCGCCCAGGTGGTTAACGACCCTCATATTCTGGAAAGGGAAATGGTCGTGGAACTGGAGCACCCCCGGGCGGGGAAATTGAAGGTAACCGGTACGCCGATGAAATTCTCCCGGACCCCCTGCAGAATTCAAAAGGCCTGTCCGGATATGGGGCAGGATACGGAAGAGATCCTGAAAAACCTGGGTATGCTTTAATGCGCGCCTTTTGAACTCCACGAAAAAAGATTCTCAAAACCCCCGTAAAGGGGGTTTTCATGTCGGGAGCTTTAACGGGAATTCGTGTCTTCGACCTGACCCGGGCCCTGGCCGTCCGTACGGCACGATGATGCCGGGGGGATCTGGGCGCGGAAGTGATCCAGGTGGGGTCGCCGGATGGGGGCGATAACTCCCGGGCCTGGGGCCGCCTTTTATCGGGATGGATTGTCGATTCAGGCATCCCGCACAACTTGTACCGAAAAAACGGGGAGAATGATGAACGGTGTAACCGGTAAAGAGACCGATGTGCTTGTCATCGGGGGAGGGTTGGCGGGGATGCGGGCGGCCATCGAAGCTCATGATCAAGGAGCAAGTGTGCTGCTCATAATCAAGGGAAAATTGGGCAGAATGAATGCCGGAATCTGCTCCTATCATTTTGCCGCCGTTGGGCCATGGGGGGATCCGGATGA
>Ga0111180_1041_pt1 | contig 24822 bp, 19 predicted proteins | sample DeeMarSWOR324_28_FD_80237 | JGI IMG/M metagenome (GOLD analysis project Ga0111180, IMG submission 80237) | Deltaproteobacteria bacterium SM23_61
ATAGCAACAAGCAGATCGTGGATTTTCACGGGGGCTCCCCTTTTTCCACCTTCCTGACCATGATCAATGTATTCGTGGAATACATCATCTATATGATCATCCCAGTTTACCTGGATCATTATTACGTAACCCCCTTTCCCCAGTCGCTCGGGGAGCCCCAGGTCCTGCTTTCCATCGCCGCGGTGGGCTTGTTGCTCATCATGGCCTGGAGGTCATTCCGCCAATCTCGAATTTTTTTCTTCTGGTTCGGTTGGTTCTTCATTTCCCTTCTCCCGGTTCTCAACATCGTTCCCATCGCCATCCTGCGGGCCGATCGCTACATGTATTTTCCTGCCCTGGGCTTTTTCTATTTTGTTTCCCTGGCCCTGCTTAAATTCGGCCGAGGGCAAAATTTCTGTCAGCGGGTGCTGACCGTCCTGACGGGGACTGCCCTGGTGGCCGGCTCCTATGCCTTTTTAACCATGGAAAGGAATAAAGCCTGGAGTGATTATGTCTGTATATGGGAAAACAACATCAAAAAATTTCCCCAGAATCCTTTGGCCTATCTTTATATCGGCTTTGCCCATGTGGAGCGGGGGCAATTTGACAGGGCCATTTTAACATTCCAATTCGGTCTGCACGAGAATCCGAAGGATTCAGGTCTTATGAACGGGTTGTCCGTCGCTTACAAAGCGAAAGGAAATCTGAAAAAAGCGGAGGAACTGTTGCTGGAATTGTGCCGGGTTGATCCCAAGAACGCCGCAGCTTATAATAATTTGGCTCTCATTTATTGGGATATGGGAGACCTAGAAAAAGCCCGCTCTCTTATCCAGAAAACCCTCGATCTCGACCCTAAGAACATCGCTGCCCGAGGGAACCTGGGGCTTTATTATTACACTCAGAAACAATGGGAGAAAGCTATCCAGGAAAACGAAGAGGTGATCCGACTATCCCCTGGAGGATACCTTGAACCCTACTTGAATTTGTTTGCCGTTTTTGTGGAAATGAAACAAATGGCCAAAGCCGAGGAGGTATTGAAAAAAGGCATGGATTATTTCCCCAATTCGGCTCAGGTTCTTTTCCAGTTGGGAAGACTGTCTTACGAACAAGGAAAGATTCCCGAGGCGAAGTATTATCTTTCCAGGGCCCATCGGCTCGCCCCAAGGGATGAACCGACCAATTATTTTTTGAGGCTGGTCGATCAGCGAGTGGCTCAGGATCGTACTCCCGGGAAGATGAATTCGTTTCCCCCTGCACCCACAGGGTTTATGGAGTCATCGGGGGCGGAAAAATCGGGTCGTCTCAATCTATGATTCAGGGAAAAAAAATAACCGTGGTTCTCCCGGCCTATAACGCCGAACGGACCTTGGGAAAAACTTGGATGGCCCTGGACAAGGCGGTGGCCGATGATTTCATCCTAGTGGATGATTGCAGCCAGGACCGTACCGTGGAGGTTGCCCGCGATCTGGGACTCCACGTGATCTGTCATGAACGGAACAAAGGATATGGGGGGAATCAAAAAACATGTTACCGGGCGGCCCTTAGCCGGGGGGCCGATATTGTGATCATGGTCCACCCGGATTACCAGTATGCGCCCGAACTCGTTCCGGCCATGGGGTGGCTAATCGCCTGCGGCCTATTCGATGTAGTCCTCGGTTCTCGAATCTTGGGTACGGGAGCCCTGGAGGGAGGGATGCCGCGGTACAAGTACGCGGCCAACCGCGTTCTCACCGCTTTCCAGAACTTCTTGCTGGGCCATAAGCTTTCCGAGTACCACACCGGTTACAGGGCCTTCTCCCGCCAAGTCCTGGAGTCCCTGCCGCTGGAGGAAAACTCCGACGATTTTGTTTTTGACAATCAAATGCTGGCCCAGGTCATCTATTTCTGCTTCCGCGTCGGCGAGGTCACCTGCCCCACCCGTTACACCGCCGAATCCTCTTCCATCAGCTTTCAGCGGGCCTTCCGGTACGGCCTGGGGGTTGTGAAGACTTCTCTTCTCTTCCGTCTCGAAAAATTGGGGTGGCATCATTCTTGCATTTTTTCGGCCAAAGGCCGAAGACTCATACCTACACTGGAACGCAGCTGATTCATGGAAGAGGCAACCTGCCCGATCTGCGGCCCCGGGGGCCGGGCCGAAAATTTTCTCCGGGCCCGTTCAGAAGAATCCTTGTTTTCCTATCTGCGCTGCTCCGCCTGCGGGCTGGTCTTCCTGAGCCCGCGACCGGAAGCCGCGGAGATGAAGGGATTCTACGGCGAAGAATACTACGGAGGCGAGGACCGGAAATTCCGGTCCGGACTGGAAGTCCTGCGCCGTTTTTTTGCCCGGGCGAGGGTGCGCCGGGCAAGGCGTTATTTTTCCGGCTCCGGAAAAGTCCTGGATGTGGGTTGCGGTCAGGGAACGTTTCTCCAGTTGATGCAGGAAAAAGGCTGGGAAGGGTACGGGACCGAATTATCAACCCGGAGCGCGTCCCGGCCCATGCAGGCGGGACTCTCCGTTTCGGTCGGGGAAATCCGGGAAAACCAGTTTCCTGCGGACTTTTTTGATTTGATCACCTTCTGGCAGGTGCTCGAGCACCTTCGCGACCCCGCCGCTGTGCTGCAGCGGATCCTCCCCCTGCTGCGCCGGGGTGGGATTGTAGCCGTTTCGACCCCCAACGTGGAAAGCTGGCAGGCCAGAACCTTCGGGGAAGATTGGTTCCATCTGGATGCTCCGCGCCATCTCTTTCTTTTTTCTCCCCGGACGCTCGAAGCCTTCATGACCGCGCACGGGTTCCGGCTTCAGGCCCTCACCCATTTTTCCTGGGAGCAGAACCCTTACGGCTGGCTGCAGAGCTTTTTGAATTGGGTGGGTTTTTCAGGCAATTCCCTCTACACCCTGATCAAGAATGCTCCCGGGAGCCGAAAGCGCCGGTTCACCCTAAGGGATCAGGGTAAAATTTATTTGCTATCCGCCGCTGTGCTGCCCCTCTGCCTTGTCCTTTCCGGGGTTATGGGGATCATCCATCGGGGGGCAACGATCGAGGCTTTTTTTGTGAAAGAATAATGATGGTCTCGTAAAAAGTTTCTTGGAGCGTCACCCCGGCGAAAGCCGGGGTCCAGACGTCGTCCCGACGAACCCCGGATCGAGTGCGGGGCAGGCCACGGGAACCATTTCCAAGACTGGATCCCGGTTTCCACCGGGAACCCTGGATTCCGGCTTTCGCCGGAATGACGGATTCAATCAAATTTCGGCTTTTTCCGAATTCATCAGCGCTCGATTTCCTGAAAAGCCGTACACCCAGACCCGTCGCGAAAGAAGGACCACCAATGACCCATAACCAGGAAGACGAATCCATTTTCACCTCCGCCGAAAGGCGGGTTCCATCTCCTTTGATCTATGCTTTCTTCATCCTTTCCGGGATGTGCGGACTGGTGTATGAGGTTGCCTGGGACCGTTATCTGGTCAGTTTCATCGGCGTCTCCACTTATGCCCACACCGTGGTTTTAACTACCTTCATGGGGGGTCTGGCCCTGGGGTCCTATCTGTTCGGCCGGTTCGCTGACCGCCCCCTCCATGGCCTTCGGTTCTACGGGTGGCTGGAAGTGGGCATCGGCCTGTACGCCGTGGTCTTCCCGGTTCTGTTCGCGGCCCTGGGGAACCTGTATGTGTCCTGGGCCAAACCTCTGTATCCCCAGATAGGCTGGCTCACCCTGGTCCGTCTGGTCCTCTGCATGATTGTCCTTCTTCCCCCCACCGTTCTCATGGGGGGAACCCTCCCGATTTTGGCCAATTACCTGACCCGGCGAAGGTCCTCCCTGCGGAACAATATCAGCCTTCTCTATGCGGCCAACAGCGGAGGGGCGGTCCTGGGAACATACCTGGCCGGGTTCTGGTTCGTGGCCCAATGGGGCTTGGCCATGACCCTGGTTTTTATGGGAGGATTCAACGTTTTCCTGGGGCTTACTGCGGTCCTCCTCAGCCGTCTCTTCAAGCCCCGGGAAGTGGAGGGAGAAGAGAGGCCGGAAGAAGACCCGGATACGGCCGTCTACACTCCGCGGGAGGTAAATACCGCCGTTTGGGTGGCGGGTCTCTCGGGGGCCATCACCATGGCCCTGGAAGTGGCCTGGGTTCGATTCTGGGGCCTGGTCCTGGGGTCGAGCACCTATTCCTTCAGCCTCATGCTCATGGCCTTCATATCCGGGATCGCCCTGGGTTCGGCCGTCGTCGCCAGCCGCCTGGCCCATCGCCGGCTTACTCCAATTCTTTTCTGGGTCTTCTTCGGAACGGCCGCCATTCTCCTCCTGGGGTTGCCGTTCTATGATCGCCTTCCCTACTGGTTCGCCCGGTTGCGGCTCTGGTTCGCCAATACCCACGAAAGCTACCTGGCCTATCAATTCCTGGTGTATCTGGGATGCTTTCTTTTCATGTTCGTTCCGACTGTGCTCTCGGGCATGGCCCTCCCGGTGGCCATCCGCATCGCCTCTCGGGCGATGGACCGGCTGGGACGGGATGTGGGCCGGACCTACGCGGTGAACACCATCGGGACGATCCTCGGTTCCCTGCTCTGTGGTTTGGTTTTGCTTTCCTGGCTCGGCCTGGAAACGACCTTTCGGACCCTCTTCATTTTTTACCTCCTCGGTGCAGGGATGGTGTGGTTTCTCTGCGAGCGGCAGCAAAGATGGCAGATGGTCGCCCTGATCGGGCTGGCAGGAATTCACTTTCTTACCTATATTCCCTGGAACCAGACCGTGATCAACCAGGGTCTCTACCGGCAGGCGCAGGCTTTTCTGGTGGAGAAGGCGGTTGGATGGAGGGAATATATCGAGGCCACAGAAAAATCCAATATCAAACTGAAGGAAGTTTACGAGGGACATTCCACCACCGTTGCCATTTTCCAGGGAGAGAAAGTCTATTTGAGCATGCGCATCAACGGCAAGGTCGATGCCAGCCTGGGGGATGATTTCAGCCAGCGGATGACCGCTCACTTGCCCATGCTTGCCCATCCCGACCCAAAGGACGGGTTAGTAGTCGGACTGGGCAGCGGTTCCACGGCGGCAGCCATGGAGGTTTACGGACTGGACCGCGTGGATGTGGTGGAACTCCACCCCGAGGTGGTGGCGGGTTCCCGGGCTTTTATTCCCCATTTTGGGGATGTCCTGGCCCGCCCCAATGTGCACCTCTACGTGGACGATGCCCTTCATTTCTTGCGGATGAACCGCCGGAAATATGATGTCATCGCCTCGGAGCCAACCAACCCCTGGCAGAGTGGGGTCGGGAATCTCTTCACCAAGGAATATTACCGGCTGATCTCCGAACACCTGAAAGAGGGGGGAATCCTGAGCCAGTGGATCCCCACCTACGAGATTTCCGATGAAGTGGTCTATATCCTTCTGCGCACGGTCGCCAGCGAGTTTCCTCACGTCGAGATTTTCCAGATGATGCGCCACGATTTAATCCTCCTGGCTTCTCACCGGCCGATCCACCCCCGATTGGAGCGGATTCAAAAATGCCTGGCCGCTGCTTCGGTCCAGAAGAATATGAAGGATCTGGGGATCCGCAGCCCGGCCACCGTCGCTTCCCTCCATCTGGCGGCTTCCGAGGATTTTAAGCGGATGCTTCCCCGGGGGCCACTGAATTACCTCGACCACCCGGTGGCGGAATTCAAGGCTCCAGAACCTTTCTTCCGCCGGGAATATTCGGTTCTGCAAGAAAAAATGGATACCCGGGTTTTCTTCCGCCGGAGTCCCGGATTATGGTGGGTGCAACTATTCGGCGAACGTCCCGCCACGGCCGAGGAGTGGGAGGGCATCCGCAAGAGTGCCCGGAAGGCCGGGAATGCGAAGTTGACCGGGTTGGCCAGCCGGGTCCTGGCTCGAACCGAGCCAGGGGAAAGGCTCCCGGATGAGGTGGTCCCTCTCCGCTGGCGGGAGGGCCGGCCGGGAAAATCTTGCCAAGAATTGAGTGAATCGAGTAATATGCCAGCGGGAAGGGTTGCCGCCGCCTACTGGGAAGAGAAGCGGTTTTTTACCGAAACCCATTCCGTTTTTTCACGTCCCGACGCCGGCTGCCCGGCCTGGCTGGCGCGCAGGCTGCTAAAGCTGGACGGGGAGCGGAGAAATGTGTGGGAAAGGGAATTGGGATTCTGGCTCTGGATCCGGGGGAAGAACGGGGAGTCGGTGAACCTCCTGCAGAGTTGGCTGAAAGGGCGTCCGCCGGGCGATTGGAATGGACAGGACATGCAAGCGCTACGCGCCCTGATTCGGGCGCTGATCGCAACTGGACAAAAGGATGGCCTAAAGTCCGCACTGGAGATTTTAAAAGGGATTCCCAAATGGCCCGAAGACCTACTCATCCAGGCGGAAGCGGTTGAATTTCTGAACCCGAAAAAGCCTTGATCGACCCATGGAATCATGGTTTCCCGCATTTTCGGTCTTCGCCCTGGGCTGCTGTATCGGCAGTTTCCTGAACGTTTGCATATACCGCTTACCCCAGGATCTCTCCATTGTCTCGCCCCGTTCCTTCTGCCCCCAGTGCCGTATTCCGGTGCGGGGGTATGACAATATTCCCCTCGTCAGCTATCTCCTCCTCGGGGGAAAATGCCGCAGCTGCGGGGCGAAGATCTCCTGGCGGTATCCCCTGGTGGAGGCCCTCACCGGCGGGTTTGCCTTGGCCCTCTACCTGAAGTTCGGGCTGACCCTCGGTTTCTTCGCTTTCTTTGCCTTCACCGCAACCCTTTTGGTGATCACCTTCATCGACCTGGACCACCGGATCATCCCGGACGTCATATCCCTTCCCGGGATCGCCGTGGGGTTCGGACTCTCTTTTTTCCTGCCCGCCCCCTCGTGGACCGAGTCCCTCATCGGACTCCTGGCTGGGGGAGGCTCTCTCTACCTGGTGGCCATCGGCTACGAAGCCCTGACCAAGCGGGAGGGGATGGGCGGGGGGGACGTGAAGCTCCTGGCCATGATCGGGGCCTGGCTGGGGTGGAAGGCGGTTCTGTTCACGATCTTTTTTGCCTCCCTGACGGGAACGGTGATCGGGGGTGGGGCCATGCTGATCCAGAAGCAGGGAAGGCACTACGCCATCCCCTTCGGCCCTTTTCTGGCCTTTGCTGCCCTGGCCTACCTCTTCTTCGGCCCCCAGCTGATCGACTGGTACCTGAACCTGGGGAAAAATTAATTCACCGCCGAGCACGCTTGGCTAAAAGCAAAAACCAAAATTTAACCGCAGAGGTCGCAGAGAACGCAGAGTTCGGAATAATAAAAAAATAGAGGAAAAAATGATTTAAGTGTCTCCGGCGAGGTATCATGCAACTGAGATTCTATATGTCGATTGCGATAAGTACGCAGAGAAGACGGAGGTCGCAGGGGTGGAGCGCAGGATAAACGAAATAACCGAGTCCGTGATTGGGGCGGCTATTGCCGTGCACAGAGAACTTGGGCCCGGTCTGCTGGAATCCGCCTAGACGCCTGTCTAGCCTATGAACTGAGTGAGAAGGGATTGAAGGTTGAAAGGCAAAAGAATTTACCGGTCATCTACCGCGGGGTTCAATTGGATTGCGGGTATCGATTGGACTTTCTCGTGGAAGATCGAGTCGTGGTAGAAGTAAAAGCGGTAGATAAACTGGAGCCCATCCATGAAACCCAGATCATCTCCTATCTGAAGTTGTCGGGATGTAAGGCAGGGTTGTTGATCAATTTTAAAGTAAAGATCCTCAAACACGGCATCCGTCGATTCGTAAATGAGTTTTCTACTTAGGCACCTCTGCGCTCTCCGCTTGCTCTGCGGTAGTCAACAGGAGGGTATGATTCGTTTTTTCCTGGTAAGGTGGATTATCATTTAGGGTAAAGATTTCATCTGTTTTTGAATTGTTCTTAAGCAAATATTCCTCTGCGTTCTCCGCGTTCTCTGCGGTTCATTTTGTATTTGGTTTTTAGATCATAAATTCTTCCGCGGTGAAAAATGGCCTGGAGTTTTCGACCGGGGATCCGGACTGAAATCGTCTTCACCCTCACGGTTCTCATGGCCGGGGCGGTGGCCCTCGTGGGGGTCCTCTTCCTGAAGGTGGAGGAGCGCAATCTCCTGGAGCAGAAGATCCGGGAGGGGAAACAGGGGGTGGCGGCCCTGCAGAATTTTCTCCAGGACTGGAAGCCGGAGGGCCGTGGGCCGGACCTGCCCGGAAACCTGCAGAGGATCGTAACTCTCTTCACCCAGGGCCATCCCCGCTCGCGCTTTTCGGTGGTGGACCGGGACTTCCGCATTCTGGCGGATTCTCGCCCGGAAGAGGTGGGCAAAGTCCTTCGCGATGAAGATCTGGAAAAGGCCATGGCTTCGGGAGGAATGTTCGCCCACGGGACCGGGGAGGATCCCTCCTTTTCTCTGATAAAGAAGACCCCCCTGCGGATTTCGGCCGCGTGGGTTCTCCAGGAAAAGAGCGTGGGGGGGATCCGGGCAAACCTGCCCCTGGATCCGGGCAAACCTGCCCCTGGACGACCTGCGGGAGACCCTCTTCCGCTCCCAGTCTATCGTCTTCCTCTATGTCCTCCTGACGGCCTTCCTCCTCATCGTGGTGGGGGGGTTCCTCCTGTCCCGGGTGATCATCAACCCGCTGAAGAAGCTCGTCCAGATGTCGGAGAAGATCGCCGAAGGAGACCTGGAATCCATGAGCGAGACCTCGGGAGGGGACGAGGTGGGCCGGGTGTTTTCTTCGTTCAACCACATGGCGTCCCGGCTCAGGGAAAGCCGGGCCAAGATGGAGGAATACATTCAATCCCTCGAGCGGGTCAACCGCGACCTGCGCCGGGCGCAGGACGAAATCATCCGTTCGGAAAAACTTGCTTCCATCGGCCGCTTGGCCGCGGGTGTGGCCCATGAGGTGGGAAATCCCACCGGGGCCATCGTGGGATACCTGGACCTCCTGGCCAAAGGAGGGCTCTCCCCGGAAGAGGAGGGAGAGGTGCTGAAGAGGGCCGAGAGCGAAGCCGAGCGGATCCGGCGGATCGTCCGGGAGCTTCTGGATTTCGCCCGTCCCTCTCCCCGGCTGGAGGAAGCGGTGGAGATCAACGAAGTCATCAACCGGGCCCTGTCGCTCCTGTTCCACCAGAAGAAGGTGTGGGAACAGATCCGGGTGGAGAAGGAATTTCAGGAGGAACTCCCCCAGTGGAAGGGGGACCCCCATCAGCTTCAGCAGGTGATGATCAACCTATTCTTAAATGCGGCCGATGCCATGGCCGCCGGAGGTTCCCGGCCGGGGGAGAGGGAGAAAAAACTCCGCATCACCACCCGCACCCTCCCCCCGGAAGAAGCGGCGGAGTTCGAGGAAACGGCGCCCCGGAGGCGGAAGGAGGATTCGCCGGAACGGAATTATGCTCTTCTCCGCTCGCGCCGCGACACGCCGGGTTCTGCCCCGGGGGAAGTCCAGGCCGTCCTCCGGGTGGAGGTCGAGGATTCGGGGCCGGGGATCCCTCCCGAAGCCCTGGGCCGGATCTTTGAGCCCTTTTATTCCACCAAGCCCCCGGGTGAGGGGACCGGTCTGGGCCTGGCCATCTGCCTCAGGATATTGGAATCCTACGGCGGGCGGATCTCGGTCCAAAGCGAGAAGGACAAGGGCACCCGATTCACCGTTCTCCTGCCCATTTTCAAATGATTCACCGCAGAGCACGCAGCGCTGCCGGGGCAAAATGAAAAAAGATAAACCACAGAGCACACAGAGATCGCGGAGATTATTCGGCAACAAACCTTCCCATATTCAAGGGTTGACGGCAACCTTTGAAAGTCGTGTCCCCATGTTATATGGTAAGCTGGGACTTGAGCATTCAGTTATTTTTGCCTCTGTGTCCTCTGTGAACTCTGTGGTTAAGTTTTGTATTTTAAGTTCTCCGAGTCCTTTGCGATCTCGGCGGTGAAAAAGTCTTTTTGGGGAAAAATATGGAAGAGAAAAAAGTTCTGGTCGTCGACGATGAAGAATCCATGCGTCACATGCTTTCCCTGATCCTCAAGCGGGAAGGGTACGAGGTCCTGACCGCCGGGGACGGGAAGGAAGCGCTGGTCCTGGCGGAGGCCCACCTTTTCGATTTTGTCCTCCTGGACGTGGTCATGCCCGGGATGGACGGGCTGGAGGTGCTGAAGACGCTCAAGGAGCGCAAGATGGAGGCCACGGTGATCATGATGTCCGCTTACGGGAACCTGGACACGGCCGTGGAAGCCATGAAGGGCGGGGCCTACGACTATATTTCCAAGCCTTTCAAGCCCGACGAAATCCTGCTGGCGCTGCGCAAGGCCGAGGAGCGGGAGAACCTGCGGAAGGAGAATGTCCGCCTGCGGCAGGAAGTGTATCGGGATTTCTCCTTCGGGAACATCATCGGCAAGAGCCCCCGGATGCTGCAGCTCTTCGAGACGATCAAGAAGATCTCCGACTACAAAGCCTCGGTCCTTCTCTTCGGGGAGAGCGGGACCGGGAAAGAGATGGTGGCCCGGGCGCTCCACTACAACAGTTCCCGGGCCCCAGGGCCCTTCGTGGCGGTGAACTGCGGGGCCATTCCCGAGACGCTCCTGGAGAGCGAGCTCTTCGGGCACGAACGGGGAGCCTACACCGACGCCAAAAAGGAAAAACGGGGAAGCTTCGAGATGGCCCACCAGGGAACGCTCTTCCTGGACGAAATCGGGGAGACCTCGCCGTCGGCCCAGGTGAAGCTCCTCCGTGTTCTGCAGGAAGGGGAGGTAAAGCGCCTGGGAAGCGAGCAACCCCTTTTCGTGGACGTGCGGATCATCGCCGCCACCATCAAAGACCTTGCCCGGTCCGTGGCTGAAGGGAAGTTCCGGGAGGACCTCTTCTACCGGCTCAACGTGCTTCCCCTCCATCTCCCACCCCTGCGGGAAAGGAAGGAGGACATCCCCCTGTTGGTGGAGCATTTCTTCCAGAAATACAATGAGCAGCACCGCCTGAACATCCGGGGAGTCACCGAAAACGCGATGGCCCGCCTGCTGGAGTATCCCTGGCCGGGAAACGTGAGAGAACTGGAGAACACCCTAGAAAGGGCCATGATCCTGACCCAGGGGGATAAGATCGAATCCGACTCCCTGCCCTCGGAAGTCCTGGGTGAGAGAGCCCCCTGGAAGCGGGAGATCTGGGGGGAGGAGCTGTCCATCAAAAAGGCCAGCCGGGTCATGGAGGAAGAGTTGATCCGGCGGGCCCTCAAAAAGACCAAGGGCAACCGTTCCCAGGCAGCCCGGCTCCTGGAAATCAGCCACCCCGCCCTCCTCAGCAAAATCAAGGAATACGGGATCAACGCAAACGACATTTAAAAATCGGCAAAAAAACCTCCTACCGCCCGGGGTATTTACCGGAAGCCCGGATCCCCCTCCGGACCCTCTCTGAAATCCCCCAATCATCCTGAAGCTGTGAAAAAATTAAGGCTCTTCTCCCAATCGAGTGGGTGAAAAGGATACCGAAATATTCTCCGCTCATGGGGTGCGTCCCGTACCTGGGGGGACATAATCGGCGGGAACGACCCGGATACGGGAGCGGTGAGAATAGGTATTGAATTACTCCGGATCATCTGAGGGTATTCGGGAAATGCATTGTTAAACGGGGGAAAATCGGCTATTTACCGTACTTTTGTGGAAGGAAAAATCGGCGAAGAGGTGTGATATCGCTTGAAGTGAATTTCAAATTTTATTACATTATCCGGGGTGATGAGCGACTCCTTACCACCAACCTATCGGGAGGGCTTCCGTTGAGTTCCGTATGGAATAAAAAAGGAATCAGCCTGGTCGAGGTGCTGATCTCCACAGTCCTGATCTGCGTCGGGGTTTTGTCCCTGCTGACCCTGCTCCCATCGGGCTGGAGACTCTCCGGGAAGTCGGACCTGCTGGGAAGGGCCGCCGGGATCCTGCAGGGCGAACTGGAGCGGAACGAGATCTGGATCATGAATGAGAAGAACCAGGTGACTCCCACACCGAGTGCCCCTTCCTCCCAGCCGTTCTATCCGAGCGGGAAGGAGACCCCCCAGCCGGGAGACATTCCCTATCAGGTGACGACGGAAATCCAGGAACTGGGAGGAGGAAGCGGAAGCTGGAGGGTACGGGTGCGGGTCACCTGGCCGGGGAATGAGACGGGAATTACGGAAAGTGTGATCGTGACACGGCAGTTGTTTTTTGCCCAGTGAGGACGGAGAGATGAAGGCCGGGGAGAAGGGTTTCACCCTCATTGAACTTCTTTTTGCCATCTTTATCGGGGTGATGCTTATCGGCGCGGCCTATATCGCCATGACCTCGGGGCAGCAGACCTCGGCCGGGGTGGAGCGGAAAGTGGCGGCGCAGCAGGATGTGCGGGCCGCCCTGCAGGTCATGGGCCTGGAGCTAGGCATGGCTTCCTATAACCCCCATTACATGCCCGCCATGTGGCATGACCTGCCGCCCCTGGGAAACCCGGTGCAATGCCGGGGTTCCGGCAATCAGGAGTATAAAGGAATCCGGGAGGCCACGCCCACGGCCGTCACCGTGGAGATGGACTTGGGCGAGAGCGGCCTGGTGGGGGACGAACGGGGGGAAATCATCCGCTACGTTTACGATCCGACCAGCCAGTCCCTCACCCGGGAAACGGCGAACTGTAATCAGACCCGGAGCGCATCGGCGGCGGTCCACTTTCTGGGGGATGATCCCCGATCCAAACGGCCGAGGACCGTGCGGGTGATCAACAAGAACGGGGAAGACCCCGCTCAGGATATCGTAAACGGCCATGGAACCGTGGCCGTGTTCCGGTACTTCGACGGGAGGAGGCCGGCTCAAGAACTCTACCCCGATGAGACTTTTGACGACATCCCCAAAATCCGGAGGATCGATATCACCCTGGCCGTGGAGACCGACGAAGTGGACCCGGCCAGCAAAAGAAGGAAGCAGATGATCTATTCCACCAGCGTGCTGGTGAGGAACCACGTTTTCTAGCCGGCACAGAAACGGGGGGGATGAGGTTGGAAAGGCGAGAGGATTCCGGTTTTGCCCTGATTGCGGCGCTGCTCACTGTCTGGATCCTCACCGCAGTGGGCATGCTGGTCTTTACCGTGACCACCCAGGACGTGCGGATCAGTTCGCGGCTGGTGGGTGAAAAAAAAGCCTTCTTTGCCACGGAGGCGGGGGTTCACCGCCTGGTTCACGGGTTCGACCCCCTGCAGCTGACCGATACGCAGAAGTATCAGAGGGATTTTCAAGTGGATGGGAAGGGGGATCCGGCTTCCTGGTATCGGATCGATAACCCGGTGGCTGCCACGTGGGGTCCGGCGGCGATTCCCCTGCCCGGGTATACCCTGGGGGGCGGACAGCAGTGGGGGGCGACGCGGTTTTTGGCCACCGTAACCGGGAGGAACGATCGATACCGCAGCACGGTTCAGGTGGACACGGGGATCGGGTTTGGACCGGTGGAGATCACCACGGCCTATCGGTAGGGGAGAGGAGAGAGCGATGCATTTCCTCGGGCTGATCCTGATCGCGGCCTTCCTGGCGGCAGCAGGGGGGGAAACCGGCGCGATGATGTCCGGAGCGCCGAGGATTTCGCCCCCGGTAAAAGGGGAGGGGGTCCGCAAAGAGCGGGAGGTGAAAAAGGCCCCGGCCCCGGCGAATTCCGTCCGCCGGGTCACCAAACTGGTGGAGAAAATCGAGGGAGGCATTCTCTACACGGAAACCGGCCGGTATAGCTTGGCCGGAGTCCGGGTCCTGGATCTGACCAGGAATATCGGGGGACCCCGACGGGAAGGGATGCCCAAGAAGACCGCCGAGATGACCTTCGTGAACGACCAGCTGAAAGAAGTGGTCGTTCGCCAGCGGCAGTAGGAACCGCCGAAGCGGGGGAAGGAAGATGAATCGCAAGTTGGCCTTGAAGGGATTGTTCCTGGGGGCTTTCCTCTTTTTCCTCCTGCCCGGCGCCCACGGGGAGACGCCGACCGGGGACGAAGGGCTGTTCAGCGGGGCGGTCAAAGCCAACGTCCTCATCATCCTGGACAACTCCAACAGCATGGACGAGGACTTTCTCGGAAACGCGGTCGGCTCCTGGAACAGGGACAGCAAAGCAGCTGCGGGGAAAGAGGTCCTCAATAACCTGGTCAACACCTATGCCGGACCCATGCGCCTCGGGCTCATGACCTACCGGATGCCCGCGGCGGAGAAGGTCTACATCGGCAATGCCTATTATTTCGTTTCCTACGACCCGCGGTCTTATTGTCCCACCCCGGTCGATTACTGCGGGGAATACTGCCGGACCGGAGACCCGGTTGCCAGGGGCGGTTGCGAAACCGCCTGCAGGGCCCAAAACTCTCTCTTCGATGCGAGTTACATCGACGACAGCATTTCCGGCTTCGCCGTCGGGTCCGCGGAGAGGAATCGATACTGCGCCCTGGTCTACCCCAAGACCAACCGCATGATCAACCCTGCGGACCCGAACAGTTTCTTCTATTACCGGCAGGCTCTTCCCTTCTATTCCCCCACCGACGAAGGGACCCATTTCGATGCCTCTCCCTCCTACCTCGCGGATGACAATTTCCCGGACGCCTACGAGGTTTACCGGGGCAAGACGGGATCGTCTGACGGTATGCCCGGGGGCGACCCGAAGAACGGCGGTTATTCCGGATTCTGGAAGACCACTCCTTACTATCCCACCGACTCGGACATTGCCCTGGGATACAGGGAGTTCGGCCGGCGGGTGGCGGTCACCCCCGTGGGGAGAAGCTGGTACGCCAATACCTCCCCGGGGGGCGGGTATCTCCAAGTGCCCGTGGACGATAACCTCTCCGACAATAAGCAGCGGGACAAACTGCTGGCCAAGCTGCAGGCCTACGAGGATGATCCCGACGGGTACATGGACACCTGCGCGGAAAGCGACCCCAACCAATGCCCCTACATCATCAATGCCGGGCTGACCCCCACGGCGGGAACCCTTCAGGCGGGGATCTCCTATTTCCAGGGAGGGCTGCAGCAGGAGGGGAGGACCTTCCCAACTCCTATTCAGGCCAACGCGGCCGACTGCCAGAAGAGCTTCATCGTCTATGTGACCGACGGGCTGCCCAGCGTGGGTGAGAACGGGGTTCAGGGGACCGCCGACTCCCTCATGCCCGCGGTGCTCGACAAGATCCAGGCCCTGAGGAGTCTGCCGGTCACCATCGGAGGAAAGACCTACACTTATGACCTTCGCACCTACATCGTGGGCCTGGGGCTGAGCAGCGAGGCCAAGACCAGACTGGACACCATGGCCGTCGCCGCCGGGACCGAGGTCGACGGCCACGCCTATTACGCCGACAACTTCGAGCAGCTCCAGGGGGCCCTGAGCCGGATCTTCAGCGACATCCAGTCCGGCGTCTATTCCTTTTCCCTTCCCTCCGTCACCTCGGTCCGATTCCAGGATGAAAACTGCCTCTACGCCGCCTCCTTCGAGCCCGAGGGCGGGGAGCCTTTCTGGAAGGGGCAGCTTAGAAAAATCCAGATCGAGATCGACGGCAGCCTGGGAAATGAGGTCTGGGAGGCCGGACTGGTGCTGGAGGGGACTTCCCACGAGAGCCGGAACATGCAGACCCTCATCGGCGGCGGGTTGCGGGATTTTACCGAGTCCATCGACCCCGTCTATTTCGGCCTGGCCGCCTCCAAGACCCAGGAGCGGGATCAGATCGTGGGCTACATTCGGGGAAAAACAACCCTGCCTTCGGGAAGCAACCAGGTGCCCAACCCGGATTCCCCCCGGAAGCTGGGCGACATTTTCCATTCCAATCCGTTGACCATCGGTTCTCCTTCGCTTTTCTTCAATGACCCCCGGGATCAGAACCGGGCCTTCCAGGAATTCCGCATTAACCACCAGCGGACTTCGAGCAACGGAAAGAGAATCATCATTGCCGGGGCCAACGACGGGCAGCTCCATGCCTTTGAGACCGGAGGGGGGACGGAGAGATGGAGTTTCATTCCCCCAAATCTTCTGCCCAAACTGAACGAATTGGTCCATGTCTCCCACCCCACCACTAAGAAGCACAGGTACTACGTGGATGGCCCCCTCAGCGCGGCCGACGTGTGGTGGGCGGTCACGGATAACGACGGGACGCAGAAGCAGGAGTCCGAATGGAAGACGCTCCTGGTCTTCGGGCTGGGAATGGGAGTCCGGGGGCCTGGGGAGGAGCCCGATTACCTCTGGAGCAAGAACCCCTTTTGCGACGGTGATTTCAAGGATAAATATAATCCGCCCTACGCGAATTATTGCGGGTACTATGCTCTGGATGTGACCCAAACCGGTCAATTCCCCCAGTTCCAGTGGGTCCTGAAACCCGGGGAAGATGACGCCCCGTACCTGGGCGAGCCCTGGAGCAAGATGGTCATGGGAAGGGTGCGGGTCAACGGGAACGAAAAATGGGTGGGGTTCATCGGGGGCGGCTACACTCTGGGAACCCCGAAAAAGGCGGAAGAGGGAAGAGGATTTTTCGTGGTGGACCTGAAGGACGGGAATGTGCTGTGGAGCTTCACGGGAAAGAACAGCGGGGCCATGAGTTTTATTCCCGGCACCCCGGCCATCGTGGATAAAGACAATGACGGGTTCATTGACACGGCCTACGTGGGAGACCTGGCTGGCAACCTCTGGAAGTTCACCTTCTGCCCCGACGATCCGCTGGAGGCGGAAAGCCCGCAGAAATGCGGCTTGGCGGACTGGGAGGCTTCGATTCTCTATCACTCCCAGGACGAAGAACTGCCCGTCTTTACCACCCCGGCCGTGGCCAAGGATTATAATTCCTTCTGGGTCTTCTGGGGGACAGGGGACAAGGCCTACCCCAACATGGACGGGCCGCAGAATAAATTCTTCGCCCTCCGGGACGAGAATCCGGCCGCGCCTTACACCCTGGGCGATCTTCAGAACATAACCCTTGCGGGGGTCTTCGACGATTCCTCCAAAAAGGGCTGGTACCTCAGCCTGGATGGGCAGGAGAGGGTGCTCTCCGAAGCCGCGGTTTTCAAGGGGATCGTATTCTTCACCACCTACACGCCCCCCTCAAATCAAGAAAACCTGTGCGGGGCCACCGGGCGCGGAGCGCTCTACGGGCGGGCCATGCTGCCCTTGTCCATCGGGGGGACCCCCTTCTCTCCCGGGCAGGGGGTCTTTTCCGTGGCAGGCCAGAGGAAAATCGATCTGGGAGTGGGGATTCCATCGATGACGGTGGTTTCGCAGAAACCGATCGACAGCTCCCAGAAGGGCGGCAGCCCGGATGTCTATCTGGCCATTAGCGGAGGAGCCGGGTGGGGAACGGAAATCAAGACCAGCGCCAGCCCGGGCATGGCCACCCTGGCCGCGGCCCTGGCCGGTTCAAGTCCCTCCTCCCACATCATCCACTGGCGAGACCGCAGGGTTCAACCTTACTGATTCACTTTCCGCTGGTCAGGCAGCCTCCGTAGGGGCGATTCAGTCCTCGACCTGAGCTCGGGCCGAAGGTGAATCGCCCCTACCCCCGCAAAAGCAAGGAAGGTCCATTTCCAAAAAGGAGAAAAAGATTTTACTTGAGTAAAAGATTATATGAATATATGATTAGGCGCAATGCAGAAAGGAAGCGCACATGGGAACCCATGGGCCAAGTGGCTCCCCGGCAAAAGAGGGGAAAACAGGGGATTGACGGTCACGGAATTGATCATCATCCTGGCCCTCATCGCCGTGGTGGGACTCATCGCCATGCCTTCTTTCAACCGGATGACGGTCAACGGAAACCTCCGGTCCACGGCCCGGGACATCCAGGGAAGAATCGCCTACCTGAAAGAGAGGGCGATGGCCGATAACACGCGATACACCCTTATCTTTGATAAAGATAACAATCGTTACCGGTCTTCCGACATGAAAGTGGATGAATGGAAGCACGCTTCTTCTTTCGGGCAAAGCATCCGGATTGCCTCCGTGAATTTCGGCGGGGGATTTACGGTGGCCTTCGAGACCCGGGGCACCTTGGCCCAGGGGGGAAATATCGTCCTGTCCAACGGCCGGGGTTCCACCGCGACCATCACCTGCAACCTTTCGGGAAGGAGCTACGTGCAATTCCGAATGAAATGAAATATGCGCCTTCGAGGTCGCAGCTCCGGTTGGGGCCCCCTTTTTATTCCTGCGGCCCCTTTTTTTCGATGAAGATCTGGTTCCCGCCCATCTTCTTGGCGGTGTACATGGCTTCGTCGGCGTCCTTGACAAAGGTGGTCAAGTCGTAATGGGGGTCGAATTCAACGAGGCCAATGGAGAGCTTGATCTGTTTCAGGTAGGGCGTGTTATCGAAGGTCTTGCGGATTCGTTCCGCCACCTGCAAGGCCTCGACCTGGGTGGCCCCCGGAAGAATGACGGTGAATTCGTCGCCGCCGTAGCGATAAGCGGAATCCATTCGGCGGATCGATTTCAGGACCACCTGGGCCACGCTTTTGAGGACCTTGTCCCCTTCCAGATGGCCGTGGATGTCGTTGAATACCTTGAAATCATCCAGGTCGAAGAGGAACAGGCTGAGGGGGGTATGCTGCCGCTTGACCCGCTCCATTTCCTTGTCCAGCTCGTTGTAGAAATGGCGCTGGTTGTGCAGTCCGGTGAGCCCGTCGGTGATGGATAATTCCAGGAGTTCCTTCTCCAGCCGGATCTTTTCGGTCACATCCCGCAGGACTGCCAGGATCCCCATGACTACGTTTTTCTCCTTCAGCCGCCGGAAATTCCCCTCCACGTAGATGACCTTTTCTTCCTTGTTGATGAGCCGGAAGGTGTACCGCTCGGGGGCATAGTCTCCGCGGATGACCTTCTGGTGGTCGTTGACCATCATGGGGATGTCGTCGGGGTGGAGGATCTTGGAAAAATGGAAACTTCGGATCTCCTTTTCCGTGTACCCGGTCATTTTCAGGAACATACGGTTGAAGGTGGTAAAGTACCCCTCCCGGTTCAGGAAGAAGATGGCGTCGTTGACCGCTTCGAAGAGTTTCTGATAACTCTGCTCAGTCCGGGTAATGTGGTTGAGGAGGTTCTTGTATTCGGTGATCTCCCGGCTCACCCCCAGGGTTCCCACGGGGTTGCCCTGACTGTCCCTGAGGAGGGAGGCAGAGAGGATGACAGAGATGGTTTTGCCGCCGGGTCCGATGAACTCCGTCTCGTAATTGCGCAGTTTTTCTTTCTTCGCCAGGACCTTCATGATCTTCCGGGCTTCCCGTTCTCCCCCGGCGTAGAACTGAGAAATCCTCTTTCCCAGGAGATCTTCCTTGGCAAGACCCAGCATCTCTTCGGCTCCCCGGCTGGCGAAGGTGAACTTTCCGTGGAGGTCGGTGGCCATGATGCTATCGGCCGATCGGTCGACGATGTTTTCCAGAAAGGTTTTGACCTGCCCTTCCCGCTTCTTTTCCCGGGAAAGGGCTTTCAACCGCCCCTGGAGTTGTTCATAAGATCGGGCGTCCTCGATGGCCACAGCCGCCTGATCCGACAAGAGACGGAGAAGCGCCAGCTTCGTGGCCCCATGCGGCCGGGCCTGTCGCCGCAAGAGGGTAATCGTTCCCAGGGTCGATTGTCGCCCCCGGAGGGGCAGGGAGAGGGCCGAGGTGAAACCTTCTTTCTGGGCGGCCCGGGCCCACGGTTCGACCGGTTCTTTCGTCAGGTTGGATGCGAAGACGGGTTTTTCTCGGCGCAAGGCGGATCCGGAAACCCCCTGGCCCGGCTTCAGGGAAACGGCGAATTCCCGGCCCGCTCCATGCCGGTAGGCGACTTCCAGGCGGTTTTGTTCCCGGTCCGGAAGATGGATCAAACATCCGTCCCCTCCCGAAAGGGAGGAGGCCAGACGGCCAATATTCCGGATCGTGGCAGTTAGGCCCGCCTTCGGGTCGAGGGAACGGACGATTTCGATCCCCCGAGAAAATTCTCGGGGGGAGAAAGAGGGTTCTTCCACTGACCCGGCGGGTTTTTTTTCCCCTTTCCTGTTGGCTGTGGCCATCATGGAAACCCTAGCAGGCAAAAAGTTGAATCGAGAAGCTTATTGAAAAATACAAAATTTCGCTCCCCAACGAATGGTCTCCCTTAGACCGGAGATTCCTGCCTTTCTGGTTAAAAACAAAAGCCTGCTTTTCCCCCTGTTCTCAAGGGGCTCCAATACGCCGCTAATATTGCACTTTGGCCATTTTTTGTCAACTTTTTTCTTAAATTATTCTACGGTTATTTTTGAAAATCCCGGAATCACTCAAGAACGGAGTGACATTTTTCGCCAGTGAACTCGGGGCCATTCTTGAAGGGAAAGAGTACCCCTGATCGCTGGTCGTATTGACACCCCTCGCGGTTTCCGATAATCTTTTAACGAAAAGAATGGAATAATGGAATAGTGGAATAATGGAATGATGGGATGGCCGATAAAAAATGCTTTTACCCAATATTCCATTATTCCTGTATTTTTTTGCAGTCAGGAACCCCAGACCCATGGCCCGCGTTAAGCTAGCGAAAAATGCCGGTTTCTGCATGGGAGTCCGCCGGGCGGTGGACAAGGCTCTGGACGCGTCCCGAAAAAAGGGCGGCCCCATCTATACCTACGGCCCCTTGATTCACAACCCCCAGGTCCTCGAGATCCTGGAGGAAAAGGGAATCAAGGCGCTTCAGGAAGGGGATATGGAAGGGGTTTTATGTTCCGGGGGAAACGGGGGCACGCTGATCATCCGCGCCCACGGGGTAAGCCCGAAGGAGAGGCGCAAGATCAAGGATACGGGGGTCAGAATTCTGAACGCCACCTGTCCCCATGTGGGAAAAGTCCAGGGAATCATCCATCGACACGCCAAGGAAGGCTATTCGATCGTCATCATGGGCGAAAAGGACCATGCCGAAGTCATCGGGCTCCTGGGGTACGCCCGGGGGAGAGGATATGTGGTCAACAGTCTCGAAGAGCTGGAGTCCCTCCCCGCGCTGGATCGGGTCTGCCTGGTGGCCCAGACCACCCAGGATCGAAAACGCTTCCAGTCCCTTGCCGGTGCAGTGCTGAAGAAGTGCCCCGGGGCGAAGGTCTTCAACACCATCTGTGACTCCACCCATCGGAGGCAGGAGGAGATCCTTGCCCTGGCCAAGAGAGTGGAAGCCATCGTCGTCGTGGGAGGCAGGGAGAGCGGGAACACCCGGCGCCTGGCCAAAATCTCGGAGGAGGCCGGAGTCCCCACCTTCCACGTGGAAACAGAGAAAGACCTGGACCTTCAGGCTCTATCCAGGTACGCGGTCATCGGCGTCACCGCCGGAGCTTCCACCCCCAACTGGCTGATCCTCCGGATCGTGGACCGTATCCATGAACTGCGAGGTCGGGGGGATGTGCTTACGCGCGCGGAGACGCTGGCCCGGCTGGCGGCCATCAGCTATCTTCTCCTGGGTTTCGGGGCAGGCTGTTTGACCTACGCCAGTGTCCTCCTCCAGGGGCTGCCTTTCGAGCTTTCCTGGGTTTTCATATCCGCTCTCTACGTTTTTTCCATGCATGTTTTGAACCGCCTGGCGGACAAGGCCTCCGAGAATTACAACCAGCCGGGGAGGTCTGAATTCTACCGGAGGTACGGGACCTGGATGGTCTCCGCCGGGATCGCCTCCGCGGTCCTCGCTCTGGCCCTGGCCTGGTTTGAAGGACTTCTCCCCTTTCTCCTTCTCCTGGCCATCTCCGCCCTGGGGATGATCTACAACCTGCGTCTTCTTCCCGGCCGGCCGCGGAGCCGATTCCACTACCAAAAATTAAAGGACCTTCCCGGTTCCAAGACGCTTTTGGTGGCCCTGGCCTGGGGAGTGGTGACTTCCCTCCTGCCGCCCCTGGCCCATGAAGGCCAGCTTCTTCCCGCAACCCTGGTGGCTTTTCTCTTTACCTCCATCCTGGTCTTTGTCCGTTCCACCCTCTACGATTTCAAGGATATCCAGGGCGACCTCATGGTGGGAAAGGAAACCATCCCCATCGTCCTGGGGATGCGGAAAACAGAGACCCTGGTGGTTCTCCTACTCATCTTCCTGGGAGCCGCCCTGGCCGCGGGGGCAACCCTTGGATGGACCACTTCGTTGGCCTCTTTCCTCCTCATTTGCCTGGGCTACGTGGTCTCCTACTACTACCTTTACCGGCAGAAAATCACCGGGTGGGGCTTCCTCTTCGAATGGGCTGTGGACGGGAGCTTCATCTTCGCCGGCCTCCTGGCCTTCCTCTGGGCGGTGGCTTGAAAGCAGAACGGAAGAGCGCCCTCCGGGCTGAACCCCAGGGGATACCCCCTTCCGCCAATTGACGAAAGCTGCTGCGCTTGGTACGATTGAACAAGCCGGGAGTTTTTTCCCCGCTGGATTTTGATTCCGGGTTTTTCCATTTATTTCACCGCATGGCTGTCAAACTCCTATTTTTGGATTTTTTTAAGTTCCTGGACCGCATGCCCGAAGGAGATCGCTGGCCTCTGTACCGCGAGCTCTACCTCAAGCCTCACGAAAAATTTCTCCTGGCCTACTGGAAGCGTTACGACCATTTCGACGGGGACCAGATTTCCCGGAGGGTCAGGCAGATCAAGAAGGAGGACTACGGTCAGCTGCGAGCAATGGTCCAGTCTCAAGACCCCGCGGGAATGGCCGAGGAAGCCCTGGAGAGATGCCGAGAGGTTTTCTCCCTCCAACCTGCACCGGACGTCTACCTTTTTGTCGGGTTCTTCAGCGCCGATGGCGCCACGGTGGAGATCGACGGGGTCCCGGCGATAGCCCTGGGATTGGAGAGATTCAAGGAATTGAGAGATATTCCCCTGCTGGTGGCCCACGAGTATTGCCACTGCGCGCAGACCAGATTGTTCCGAAATCTTCCCCCGGAGGATCCCCCGCCTCTATTCCGGAGAGTGATCGGGGAGGGACTCTCCGTTCTCTTCAGCCAGATGGTATATCCGGAAATTCCCCTCCACCGGCACCTCTTCCTGACCCCCGAGCGCCTGCATTGGTGCCGGGAAAACGAAGAGACGCTGCTGGACCTGGCGGCGGCCGACCTGGGCACGGAAAAACTCATTCCCGTGCTCTTCGGCGCCGGGGACCCTGATGGCGGCCTCCCCCCCCGGGTTGGATATTTTGTCGCCCGGCAGATGTTCGGTCACTGCCTGTTTCACCATGGCGCAGCCCAGTTCGAAGAAATCTTTCCCGGGTTCGAAGATCTATTCCGAAAGATCCTGCAGGGCGGAATCCTGACAAGGGAAAAGAAATAAGGAGTAGGGATCCCGATGGCCCTTCCCATGCCAAGAGCCCCTTTCCTCCTCGACTACGAGAAGGAACTCAATCCCCAGCAGCTTGAAGTGGTCAAGGCCGAGGGGGGACCCATCCTGGTCATCGCCGGAGCGGGAAGCGGGAAAACCCGGGTGGTGACCTACCGCGTGGCCTACCTGATCGAAAAGGGAATCCACCCCTCTGCCATTCTTCTGGTCACGTTCACCAACAAAGCTGCGCGGGAAATGCTCCGGCGGGTCGAGCTGCTGATACCGGGGACGATGGGGATCAGCAGCCGGGTCTGGGGGGGAACCTTCCATCACATCGGAAACCGCATCCTCCGCCGTCACGCCCCGCTCGTCGGTTTTCAGCCCAACTACACCATCCTCGACCAGGAAGACGCCAAGAGCCTCATGGAGGCCTGCATCACGGAACTCAAGATGAATCCCAGAGGCTCCCGTTTCCCCAGGGGAGAAGTGCTGGAAGACATCTGGGGCCTGGCGGTGAGCACTCAGCGGCCCATGGAGGAAATCGTCCTGGAGCGTTACCCGTACTTCTACGACCTGCTGGACGACATCCGCGCCGTGGTCGAGCACTATCGCAAGCGGAAACGGGAACTGAATTCCCTGGATTTTGACGATCTCCTCTTTTACTGGAAGACCCTTCTCCAGGAACACCCCGAAGTCCGGGCCCGGTACGGGGAGCAGTTCCGCCACCTCCTGGTGGACGAGTACCAGGACACCAACCGGGTCCAGGCGGACATCATCGATCTTCTGGCGGAGCGCCACGGGAACGTCATGGTGGTGGGGGACGATTCCCAGTCCATCTATTCCTTCCGGGGGGCCAGCTTCGCCAACATTCTTACCTTTCCCGACCGTTATCCGGCGGCAAGAGTCCACAAGCTGGAGATCAACTACCGGTCCACACCGGAGATTCTTCACCTGGCAAATTCCAGCATCGTCTTCAACCGCCGTCAGTTCCCCAAGGAGCTCAAGACCGTCCGGCCCGGGGGGGCGGTTCCCTCTCTGGTGCCGGTCCAGGACGTTCTGGAGCAGGCCGATTTCGTGGCCCAGAAGGTCGAGGAGATCCGGGACGAGGGAACCCCCCTTTCGGAGATTGCCGTTCTGTACCGGGCCCACTATCACTCCATGGAGCTGCAGATGGAGCTGACCCGGAGGGGAATCCCCTTCCAGGTCCGCTCCGGCCTGCGCTTCTTCGAGCAGGCCCACATCAAGGACGTTTGCGCCTACCTGAAAGTCGTCTGCAACCCGCTGGATGAGCTGGCCTGGAAGCGGATGCTCCAGCTCTATCCCAAGGTGGGAAAGGCCACGGCGGATAAGATCTGGCGCTTCATTTCCGCCAGAGCTCTGGACCCCTGGAGGGCCCTGGACTCGAAAGAAATGGCCCAGAAAGTTCCGGCGGGGGCGCGGGAGGGCTGGCGGGCGCTCCTGAAAACGATGGTTGCGCTGCGCCGCGAGGGAATGACTTCCGATCCCCTGGGGATGATCGAAAGGGTCATGCGGGGAGGGTATGAAGAATACTTGCAGGCCAGGTATCCCAACTACGAGTCCCGGGCCGACGACTTGCGGCAGCTGGCGGCTTTTGCCGGCCAGTACGCCTCCTGCCAGGATTTCCTCAGCGAGCTGGCCCTCCTCACCTCGATCGAAAGCGAGGCCCAGCCCTTCGA
>Ga0111180_1011_pt1 | contig 24679 bp, 21 predicted proteins | sample DeeMarSWOR324_28_FD_80237 | JGI IMG/M metagenome (GOLD analysis project Ga0111180, IMG submission 80237) | Deltaproteobacteria bacterium SM23_61
GCTATTCCGGATTTAGAAAAAGGGCGGGAGGTCAGTCGAAAGGAGAAAAGCCCTGACCTCCCTGGGAGTTGGGGTTGATTGGGAATGGGAGGCAGGGCGGGGCAACCCTACCCCCCACGGTTTGGGTGCGAAGGGCCGGCTGGGTTGGGACGCCAGCTTGAACTGGCCCTTCGGGGTAATTATCGTCATTTTCTAGGAGGATCTTGAATGTCTTGCGCCCGACGATTCGCCCTTCTCGCTTCTCCGGCCTGAAATCCTAACCATACGGAAACACTAATTAATATTACCGTTTCGGAGACTTCTAAAGTTGTTTCAGTCGGTCATTCCCTTTGCCCGATTAGATATTCAAAAATCGTGCCACTGAAACCGTTTCTCATCCCTCAGGGAGGCCCTATTTCCAGCTCCATCCTGCTCGTCATTTTAGGCCCCACGGCATCCGGTAAGACCCGGGTCGGGGTGCAGATCGCCCGTGCTCTGGGGGGTGAAATCATATCCGCAGACTCCCGGCAGGTTTATCGGGGAATGGATCTCGGCACGGGAAAAGATTTGAAGGAATATGGGGACATTCCATACCACCTCATCGATATCATAGACCCTGCCCAGGAATTCAGCCTATTCGAATTTCAGCAGCGATTCAGGGAAGTTTTCCAAGATATCCTTGAGCGAGGAAGAATTCCCATTCTTGTCGGAGGGACCGGTTTATACCTGGATGCGGTCCTGAGGCAATACCGCCTGGCCAAGGTTCCCACCGACGAAGTCCTCCGCCAAAAGCTGGCCCCCCTTCCCCTCTCTGAATTGGTGAAACGTCTGCAGAAAGTCAATCCACGCCTGCATAACACCACCGACCTCTTGGACCGGGAACGGGTGATTCGGGCCATCGAAATTTCCGAATTCAAAAATGAGAGCGATTTCTCCGGTTTTCTTCCGGAATTTCAAGCGGCCGTCTTCGGAATCCGTTGGCCGAGGGAAGTCCTCCGGCGCAGGATCACGGAACGTCTCCGGGAACGCCTCAGACAGGGGATGATTGGAGAGGTCAAAAAGATTATAAAATCAGGAATTTCCTTTAATAAACTTGATTTTTTCGGGCTGGAGTACAGGTACGTGGGGATGTATCTCAAGGGGGAGATTAATAAAAACGATATGTTCCAGAAGCTAAAAGCCGCCATCCACCAGTTAGCCAAGAGGCAGGAGACCTGGTTCCGAAGGATGGAGCGGCAGGGGGTCCGGATCCAATGGGTCGATGGAGATCGATACCCGGCGGAAACCATCCTTGGGATGTTGAAAAACGAACGCTCGCGGGTAGATTTTTGACCATTCTCCGTTCCGGGAAAATGAGCTTGCTTCCATCCGAGAACTCGTTCCCCCCTCACAGGAAGGGTCGGGATTATCGGGATTAAAAGGGTGAAAATGGAGTCCCGGGTCGAGAAATACCTGTCCTCCCGTGCGGTCGCCGCCCCCTGGGCAATCGCCGGACCACCAGGGAGAGACTTCTGTGGAGCCGTCATCATTCCTTCCCTTGCGGAAAGCACCCTTCTCTTTTCCACTCTCCGCTCTCTCGCCAAAAATCCCGAAGAACTGCTGTCCCGCTTCCTCGTCCTGGTCGTGGTCAACCACCGGGCCGACGCCTCTTCCCCCGAAAAGGCGGATAATCGGGAGACTCTAAAGAGATTATCGGCCGGCGGACCCGACCTCGGGACTCTCTCCATTGCCTGGGTGGATGCGGCTTCTCCAGGCTTGGAGCTGCCGGCCAAAGGCGGTGGGGTGGGATTGGCACGGAAAATCGGGTTTGACCTGGCCCTGGACCGGTTGAATTATAGCAGGGGATCTTCCCTCCTCATCTCTTTGGACGCCGATACCCTTACCCGCCCGGACTATTTGCCGGCTATCATCGCCCACTTTCAGGAGGCCCAGACCCCTGGGGCAGTCATCCCTTTTTGCCATCAGCCGGGCTCCAACCGGGAGGAAGATCGGGCCATTCGACGGTACGAGCTTTTTCTGCGGGCCTACGTGCTCGGGCTGGAGCGGGCAGTCTCGCCTTACGCCTTCCACACCATCGGGAGCGCCATGGCTTGCACGGCAGAGGGGTATGCCCGGATGGGAGGAATGAATCAGCGGGGAGCGGGAGAGGATTTCTATTTTCTCCAGCAACTGGCCAAAACCGGGGGGGTCTCCCAGGTCAAGGGTACCGTCGTCTACCCCTCGGCAAGGACTTCTCACCGGGTGCCCTTCGGCACCGGCCGCAGCATGACCGGCTTGCTCTCGCGAAAAGAAAGTGCGGTTTTATTCTACCGGGTCGAATGCTTTCAAATCCTGGCGGACTGGTTGTCTCTGGTGGGTGAAAGGCTGGGATGGGGGGGAGAAAAAATTCAAGAAACAGCCTTAAATATTTCATCCTATCTATATGATTTTTTGATAAATAACAAATTTGAATCTGTGTGGGATAAACTCCGGAGGAATTTTCCCGATTCCCGGATTTTGTTGAAGGGCTTCCACGACTGGTTCGACGGCCTGAAGACCATGAAGCTCATTCATCATTTATCCGCCGCTCAATACCCGCGGCAGAATCCCGAAGAGGTGGTTCCCGGTCTCCTGCGGTGGGCCGGCCTTGATGCGGTTGAAGGGATCGATTCCCAGCTGGAGCTTTTGCGGAGGGTTCAAATAGGAGAAGAATATTGAAAAAAGGCCATAATGTTTATTCAGCCAGAGAAAAGATCGTAAACGACTGTTTCTCCAGAAAACCGTGTCGTTTCAAAAGACTGTACCCTGCATTTTTCATGACCTCGAGAACCGTCTCTTCCGGGGTTTCGTGGCCTGAATAATAACTCCCTTTCTTATACTCGATGATGGCGATTCGGCCTCCGGCCTTCAATTTGGGCTTTATGTCTCGAAAATATTTTTCCTGATCGGGCAGGTGGTGGAATACGTTTCTGACAAAAATCAGGTCCACGCTCTTCTCCGGGAGCATGGAATCATCCTCCCTGGCATGGATGAAAACCACGTTGCTCAAGCCGGCCTCGGAGACCGATGCCTTGACGATTTCCAGAAGCTCCGCGTTAATGTCCACGGCATAGACTTTCCCTTCCCTCCCCACTGCCCGGGCGAAGCGCAAGGTGAAATACCCTCCCCCCGCCCCCAGATCGGCGACCTGCATCCCCGATTTCAGGGCCAGGGCGCTTATGACTTCGTCGGGCTTGTTCTCCGGGGCCGAAGCGTCACGGTTGAAAAAATCAGCCCAGTACTGGGCGCTGGAGCCGCAGACGAGCAAATAGGCGATGAACATGCTCTTCCAGACCATCCCTGCGTCCTCGTTTTACCGGATCGATGCTGGGGAAAGAGCTCAAAGCTGACAGCTTATAGGAATTAGCTCATAGCTTATAGTGTCGTGTCACGGAAATAAGTTGAAAAAGTCAAACCCTGGTGCCAGGAGCCGAGAGTCGGACCGCTGCGCTTGCCAAAATAGGCGCTGATTCCTCCTAAGCCCACAGAGATTTTACTTTGGATGCTGCCAAAGGGTCCGTTTTCGCAGTACTTACGAAGGCGTAGCCTGCTGCTCGTGTTCCTTTGCGGAACCCCGGAGATGCCGTGTAGGAAGACTTTTTTCCCGCCGGATTTTGGCGGCGCGCATCCATCCAACCCTCGGCTCCACGTGCAATTTTATGCAGATTATGCCGATTATTTTGGAGACACGACAATAGCTCATGGTTAAAACTTCATTTTTTGCTATCAGCTATGAGCTATGAGCTTTTTATAAGGTAAAGGGTACCCCCACTTCCTCCCCGATTGCCTTGAGGTCTTCGTAAACCTTGTGGTAAAGGGGAATCCCCTCCCGGCGGTATTTTTCTTCCAGCTCGAACTCCTTCTCGCCATGGACGTAAATCCGATCCTGACCTTGGGCTTTGTTCGAGCTTTTCAGGCGGCGGATCATATTGTCCATATCCTTCTTGAAATCCTCCGCCGGCCGGAAGGCGTCGATTCGCATGGCCCCGAAGAAATGTCCCACCAGGGACGGCAGGGGTTTCCCGTCCGGCGTTTTGGGGTACAGCAGGTTCAGGTAAGCCAGGCCCGGGAGGACGCCGCAGAAAATATCGACCAGGAGGTCGAGGCCGTATCCCTTGTGCCCACCGAACTCCTCCCCCTCCCCGCCGAGAGGCAAAAGACCGCCCCCGGCCTTGCTCCGGATGTTGTTCAGGACTCGGCCGGCGTCGTCACAAAAAAGGCCCTTTTCGTCCGTAGCCCAGCCATGGGGAAGTTTCTTTCCCATGCGGTTGTACACCTCGAGCTTTCCCAGGGTGGCCACGGCGGTGGACATGTCCAGGACAAAGGGTCTTTCCTTCAGGGCCGGGACGGTCACGCTGATGGGGTTGGTTCCCAATAAAACATCCCTTCCGAAGGTGGGCACCACGTAGCAGTCCGAATTGGTAAGAGCGATTCCGATCAGGTCCTCCTTAAGGGCCATCAACGAATAGTACCCGGCGATACCGTAATGGTTGCTGTTCCTCACGGCAACGAAGCCCAAACCGTTTTTCTTGGCCTTCTCAATGGCCAGGTTCATGCCCTGTTTACCGGCCACCTGGCCCAGCGCCGCCCCTCCATCCAGCAAGGCGGTCAGGGGAGTCTCGTGGACCGTCTGGATCACGGGTTTGGAAACCATGACCCCGTTCTTCAGGCCGGTGTAATACCGCCGCAGCCTAGCCACTCCGTGCGAATCGATCCCCCGCAGATCGGCCAGTACCAGGACTTCGGTGGTCGTTGCGGCATCCCGGGGAGGCACCCCCATTTTTTCAAACACCTTCTGGCAGAACTGGGTCAATGGCTCCTGCCGGACGATTCTGAATTCTGTGCTCATAGAAACTTTTCCTTTCTGTATGATCTGAACGTCGATCGGGTCCTTTTTAATTTTCGGGGAAGGGGTTTTGTTCCGAATATCATGACTGGCCAGTGAAGAAATTTAAAGACAAAAAGAAAAGATGTCAAGAAGAAAACTGGGACAAAAACCGGGATCCCCGAATTTTCTCGAAAAACCCATTGATGTGCACCGTAACCTCCGAACGGGTGACCCAGCCGGCCACCCGGGAGCGGAACTCGGAACCGCCCCGGAGGCCCCGGGTGTACCAGAGAAGGTGCTTGCGGAACTCCCGGACCCCGTGTTTTTCACCCCGCGCATCGACCATCATCCGCAGATGGCGGAGGATGGTTTCTTCTTTCTCCTCCAGCGAGGGGGGTTCGGGAAGCCCCCCCCGGAAGAATTGGAGGATTTGCCGGAAAATCCAGGGATTCCCCAGGGCCCCCCGGCCGATCATGGCCCCGTCCGCTCCGGTGAGGGCGAAAAAATGGCTGACCGCCTCCGGCGAAGTAAGGTCGCCGTTGCCGATCACCGGAATGCGCAGCTGCTTTTTTGCCTGGGCGATCGCTTCCCAGTCGGCCTTGCAGCCATAACCCTGCCTGCGGGTACGGCCGTGGAGGGTAAGAGCGTCCACCCCGCACTCCTGGGCGATCCTGCCGACTTCCAGGTAATTTAGGCTTTTTTCATCCCAGCCGGTGCGGATTTTGACCGTGAGGGGAATGGACACGGCCTTGCGGACTTTATCCATGATCTTCCCCGCTTTGGGGAGATCCTTGAGCAGGGCCGCACCCGATCCCCCGCTGACCACCTTCCTCACCGGGCACCCCATGTTGAGGTCCACCACATCGGCCCCCCATTCCTCCACGATCTTCGCCGCGGCGGCCATGGACTCCGGGTTGGAACCGAAGATCTGTACTCCCAGCGGGCGCTCCTGGGGACAGCTTTTCATGAGTCCCCCGAGGGCTTTCCGGTTCCGGACCAGCCCTTCGGCGCTGACCATTTCCGTATGGACCAGGGCACAGCCCTGCTCTTTGGCCAGCAGCCTGAAGGGAAGGTCGGAGATCCCTGCCAGCGGAGCAAGGACGAGCGGGTTGGAAAGAAAGAGGGAACCGATTTTGAATGCCCGAAGTCTATCAGCGATCAAGAAAGATTTCCCCCTCCCGGTATACCGGGACGATTCTGGAGGAATCGACCTGGGCGCAGATCCGCACGTCTTTTCCCAGGCCGAGTCCTTCCAGGTAGACTCCCCATTCGCAGGAGCACAGCATGGCGTGCACGTCCCTTTCGCAGTGCTCATACAGGATCCTGGCGGCATGGGCCGCATCCGTTTTGATGATGGAGGGCCCGGTCTTCTCCAGACGTTCCACCAGGGCTCCTCCGCAGACCGTGTCTTCCAGGCAGAAAAGGTCTTTTTCCCCCGAGCAGGCGATCAGGACATCCCGCCCCGCTTCGATCAGGCGTTCGCAGAGAGCGCCGAGGTTCAGGAAGGAACCGATGAACACCTCCGCCCCCCCGCGGGCGCAGACCAGCGCCCGGGTTCCGTTGGTGGTGGTCATTACGATGGTCTTTCCCATAATTTTATCCGGGCGATAATCGCGGGGAGAATTTCCCAGATGAAACCCTTCCAGGGGCATGGCTTTCCTCTCCCCTGCCAGGAGGTAATCGGGATTCTGGGCCACCAGCTTCCTGGCCTCTTCCACGGTGCCCACAGGAATGAATGCCTGCGCTCCATTTTCAAGGGCGATGGTCATCGTGGTGGTGGCCCGGAGGGCGTCGATCACCACCACGGACTTCCCGGCCAGCTCTTTCTTTTCCAATTCATGCGGTGTAAAGGCCAGATCGATTTTCATAATGCCTAAAAAGTCTTAGGTGTTTTCCCATGGCCGTAGGGGCGATTCATGAATCGCCCCTACAACTCCTCGCTCTCTGCTCTCTGCTCCATGCTGTTTTTAGTGGGCTTCCGCCCAGTTCTTCCCCAGTCCGATGTCTACTTTCAAAGGTATGGAAAGCTTCATGACCCCTTCCATCTCCTCTTTGACCAGGGCCCTTAACCCTTCCAGTTCTCCTTCCGGGACTTCGAAGACCAGCTCGTCATGAATCTGGAGGGTGAGCTTGCTCTCCCGCCCCTCCTGGATCAGACGCCGGTGGATTCGGATCATGGCCGCCTTGATCAGGTCCGCCGCCGTTCCCTGGATCGGCGCGTTGATGGCGATGCGCTCGGCGAACTGGCGGATGCTGCGGTTTTGGCTCTTGATGTCGGGAAGGTAGCGGCGCCGGTTCATGAGGGTAATCACGTACCCCTTCTCCCGGGCGGCCTCCAGGGATCGGTCGATGTAATCCCGGACGCCGTGGTACTTCTGAAAGTAATTGGCGATGTACGCCTGGGCCACGGCGGGCTGGATCCCCAGCTCCTTGGCCAGGCCGAAGGCGCTCATCCCGTAGATGATCCCGAAGTTGATGACCTTGGCCAAGCGGCGCATCTCCGGATTCACCTGGTCCGGGGAGACACGAAAGATCTCCCCCGCCGTGGCGGCATGCACATCCCGGTCCTCCTGAAAGGTCTCCACCAGCAGAGAATCTCCGGACAAATGGGCCAAAATCCTCAGTTCGATCTGGGAGTAATCGGCGGATAGAATCAATCTCCCCTGCTCCGGGATGAAAGCCTCCCGGATCCTTCTCCCCTCCGGGGAGCGGATGGGGATGTTCTGCAGGTTGGGATCGCTGCTGGACAGGCGACCCGTGGCGGTCACCGTTTGATTGAAAGAAGTGTGAACCCGGCCCGTCTTCGGGTTGACCAGCTGGGGCAGCGCGTCCACATAGGTGGATTTCAGCTTGGACAGGCTCCGGTACTCCAGGACCTTGGCCGGGAGGGGAAAATCCCTGGACAGCTCATTCAAGACTTCCACGTCGGTGGAGTATCCGGTCTTGGTCCGCTTTCCTCCCGGCAGCTTGAGCTTCTCAAAGAGGATCTTGCCCAGCTGCTGGGGGGAGTTGATGTTGAAAGGCTCCCCGGCCAGATCGAAGATTTCCTCCGAAATTTTATCCATCTTTCTCTCAAACTCTCGGGACATGACCTCCAGGAGGGGAAGGTCCAGCCGGACTCCGTTCATCTCCATGGCCGCCAGGACCTCGATCAGGGGAAGCTCCACCCGATGAAAGAGGTCGGCAAACCCTTCGGCCTCGATTTTGGGCATGAGGAGTTGAGCCAGCTGCAGGGTCAGGTCCGCATCCTCGCCGGAATAACGGCAGGCTTTCTCCACGGTAACCTGGCTGAAGGGAATCGCCTTGGCCCCGCTGCCGGCCACATCGGAGTAGGTGATGATCTGCCGGTCCAGGTATTCCCGGGAAAGCTCCTCCAGGCTGTGGCGATGTTTAGAGGGGTTCAGGAGATAAGAGGCGATCATGTTGTCGCCGGCGATTCCCCGGAGGCGGATCCCCGAATTGGCCAGGAGAATGTAATCGTACTTGATATTCTGCCCGTACTTCTTCAGCCGCGGGTCTTCCAGCAGGGGCCGGAGGGTCTGGAGCACCTCTTGCCGGGGGAGTTGACCGGGAGCTCCAGGGTAGGTGTGGCCAACCGGAAGGTAAAAAGCCTGATGGGGTTGAAAAGAGAAAGAAAGGCCTACGATCTCCGCCCTCATGGGCTCGATGGAGGTAGACTCCAGGTCCAGGGCAAAAGTTCCCGCCTTTCTCAAGTTGCCGACCAATTCTTCGAATTCCGCCCGCCCGGTGATCAGCCGGTAGTCGTCTTCCCCGTGGTTTGGGCGCAGGGAAAAGTCCTTCAACAGCTTGGAGAACTCCATCTCCTTGAAGATTTCCTGAAGCTTCTTCCGGTCCGGCTCGCCTATTTTCAAGTTCTCCAGCGCCCAATCCAGGGAGGCATCCGAGTCCAGGGTGGCCAGTTCGCGGCTCAACCTGGCCTGCTCGGCGTGCCGATCCAGGCTGGCCCGGACCCTGGCGTTCTTGACTCTTCCCACATTCTTCAGGAGTTCCTCGATGGAACCGAACTCTTCGATGAGCTGCCCCGCAGTCTTGGGGCCGATCCCCGGAACCCCCGGGATGTTGTCCGAGGTATCCCCCATGAGCCCCATGACCTCGACCACCTTGTCCGGCGAAACCCCGAAGCGCTCCTTCACCTCGGGAACCTGAAAGGTCTTGTCTTTCATGGGGTCGTACATGGTCACGCGGGAACTGACGAGCTGCATGAGGTCCTTGTCTCCGGATACGATCACCGTTTCCATCCCTTCCTTCTCCAGCTTCCTGGCCAGAGTGGCGATCAGGTCGTCGGCCTCATACCCTTCCTTTTCCAGGACCGGCAGGCGCAGGGCGGAAACAACCTCTTTGATGTGGGGGACCTGGACCCGCAGATCCTCGGGCATGGAGGGCCGGTTGGCCTTGTATTCCCCGAAGGCTTCATGACGGAAAGTGGGGCCGGGGGCATCAAAGGCGATGGCCGCGTACTCCGCTCCCTTCTCCCGCAGGATCTTCAGGAGCATATTGGTGAAGACATAGATGGCATTGGTGGGAAAGCCCTTGGAGTTGGAAAGATGGGCGATGGCGAAGAAGGCCCGGTAGATGTAGGAGCTTCCGTCGATCAGGTATACTTTCGCATTTTTTTCCGCCATAAGGCCAGTATGCCATTAAGAACCGTAAGGCGCAAGGCGTAAGGCGTGAGGGCGATAAGAACCGGGAGGCGTAAAGCCTAAGGGAGAGGGGAAGGGGAAAAGGTTTTATCGACTTGCGCCTCGCGACTTGCGCCTTACGAATTCATTCGAAATTGAAATCCACGGCGATTTTGAGTGTTTTGGTGGCGGGGAGGTTCAAGATCTTCTTGACCCCTGTCCGGCGGGAGATTTCGGTCAGGATTTCTTCCATCTGTATCCGGGAAGGAGCAATCAGGGTGAACCAGATGTTGTAATCCCCTTCCCTTTCATAATTATGCGTCACTCCGGGATAGGAGTTGACCACGGCCACGAAATTTTGAACCTTTTGGGGAGGAACTTTGGCTGCGCACAGGGTGGATCTGAACCCCACCGCGCCGGCGCTGAAACTGGCTCCGATGCGGCGGATGACCCCCGTGGCTTTCAGTCTCCGCACCCGTTCAAGGACTTCCTTCTCTCTCATCCCCAGCTTCCGTCCCAGAGCCAGAAAGGGACGGTGGGTGACCGGAAAATTTCTCTGGATTGCATTGAGGATCAATCGGTCTTCGGGATCCACGGGAAAAGAATCCTTCCCTTTCTTGTCCCTGGCTTTCGCTCTTTCCCTATCAGGCCGACTTCGCAACTTACCCCCTGCCCATTCTTCAGGTTTATTACATCATAGCAGATAAGCGGCCAACGGTCATTTGTCATTGGTCATTTGTCATTGGTCATTATTCATTGGCCATTGTGCATTGATCAATGACAATTGATTACTCCTTGGTCTCTCCACTCCACGATCTTCCAGCCAATGGCCTCCTGCTCCTTCCACCAGCCGTCCAGCACTCTTTTCTTTTCCCAGCCCAGGAGGGCCTCCTTGGTGGCCGGGTCTAGGACCGAGGGGTTATCCCGGAAAAGGGGCGTCATGGGGAGGGGCATGTAGGTGTGGGCATGGATCTTGGCCCCCAATTCCCGGATCATTTCTTCGATCAGCCCCAGGCTGAGCTTCCGGTCTTCCAGGGTCTCCCCGGGGAAACCAAAAACGAAATCCACGTGGGGCCTAAATCCCGCCCGGTGGATCCAGCGGGCGGCCTTCAGGGCCTCCCCTGCGGTGTGACCCCGCCCGAGTTTTTCCAGGAGGGAATCGCTTCCCGATTGCGCCCCGAGGACGACCGTTCGGTTCCGGCAATATTTTTTCACCAACCCCAGCACTTCAGGGTTCACCCAGTCGGGGCGGACTTCGGAAGGAAAACACCCGAAGTGGATTCCTTCCATACCAGCTTCGCTGCAGGTGGCAAGCAATTCTTCCATGGCCTCCAGGTGGGGAGATTTTCCGCCCCTGGACCCATAGGAAAAGGCATTCGGAGAAATAAACTTGCTCTGTCGATATCCAAAGGGAATCGCCTGTTTCAGGTAAAAAGAGACGTTTTCCGGGCAGCGATGGCGCAGAGAGTGACCAAAGATTCTGGGGGTCTGACAGAAGGCGCAATGATAAAGGCACCCGCGGGTAATCTCCAGGGGGGCAAAAAGGCGATGCCCCAGGGAATGGGGAGGATGGGAAAGGGAAAGACTGGGCTCTTTTCCGTCCCGCAGGATATTTTCTGCGAGGGGTCTCCCGCTGAGGAAAAGGCGGAGAAAAGCGGGAAGGGTTCTTTCCCCTTCTCCCGCAAATACGAAATCGAAGCCAAGGCGAAGCGTCCCTTCCGGGTCGCCGGTCGCATGGGCTCCCCCGGCAAGGTAGACAAAATTTCCCAGCAGGCTCTTTCTCAGTTGCTCCACCTCATCCCGCACCTGCTCCAGATCGGGGGTCATAAAGGAGAAAGCGATCACCCCTTGCCCCATGCCGCGCTTCTGAATCATTTCTTCCGGCGAACCGCAGAGAAGAATTCGAAAGTCCCCGGACAAGCCCTCCTGTTCGATACATCCCAATAGGACCGGCAAAGTAAACCGATTCCCCCGGGTTTTTCGGAAGACCAAAAAAGGACGATCGATGCTTGCCGAGGACATGTTTGTTTATATTCTCACTTCCCCCGCCCTGTCAACTTTCCCCTTGCCCTTCCTTATGATTTTTGCCGTTTCGCCCTTTGTGCTTTGCCCTGTTCCTCGAACCTCACACCTCACGCCCGGATTTTGCAACCTGCCTTGCCAGACCTCCTTTTTTCTGCTATATAAACCCCATCCGCGAAAGAGATCCATCCGGGGGCATGATTTGGAACCTTAAAAAACAGGGAGGATCCATCGATGAGGCTTGATGGCAAGGTGGCTGTGGTTACAGGGGCAGGCAGGGGAATCGGGCGGGAAATTGCCCTCCTTCTCGCGAAAGAGGGAGCTAAAGTCGTGGTGAATGACTTCGGGGGCCGGGAAGACGGGACCGGCGGGGAAGCCAAGGTAGCCGATGATGTGGTCAAGGATATCAAAGCCGCCGGGGGAACGGCTGTGGGCAACTACGATGCCGTGGGCACCATGGAATCGGGGAAAAAAATCATCCAAACCGCCCTGGACAACTTCGGCAAGCTCGACATTCTGGTCAACAATGCCGGGATTCTTCGCGACCGCATGATCTTCAACATGGCGGAAGAGGAATGGGACGGGGTGATCAAGGTTCATCTCAAGGGGACCTACGCCTGCACCCGGGCCGCCGTGCCCCTGATGCGGGAGCAGAAAAGCGGGCGGATCATCAATTTTACCTCCACTTCCGGGCTGATCGGAAACGTGGGACAGGCCAACTACGCCGCGGCGAAACTGGGGATCGTGGGTTTTACCCGGGTGGTGGCCCTGGACATGGCCAAATACAACGTGACCGCCAACTGCATCTCCCCCTTTGCCTGGACCCGGCTCATCGGCACCATTCCCACGGAGACCGAGGCGCAGAAAAAAAGGGTGGAGAAATTGAAGAAGATGAGCCCGGCGGACATCGCCCCCCTGGTGGCCTACCTGGCCAGTGATGAAGCTCAGTATGTTTCCGGCCAGATCTTTGGCGTGCGCGGAAAGGAAATTTTCATCTTCTCTCAGCCCAGGCCGGTCCGCTCCATCCATCATTCCGAGGGCTGGACCCCGGACCGCCTGTCCGAAATGTTCAAGGGAAGTCTGGGCATGCATCTCGTACCCCTGGAGACTTCCGGCCAGGTGTTCAGTTATGATCCCTTGGTTTGACCGGCTCCCCCACCCCTTCCTTTCCCGGAAGCTGTGGGAAAAACCAGGGTATGCAAAAACCCTATTTGTTGTCCAGGGGCCGAAAAAATTCGCGCCGCCAAAATCGGCGGGACATTCGCTGTCTTCAAAGTTTCAGCCTGTCTTCCGCAGAGGAACGCTGCCATGCCTGGTACAAGCCCAGGAAAATACCTAATGTTTTTCCAATGGCACAACCCGAGTTCAATGGAATTGGGCCCACGAAGAAATCAGGGCCTCATTTTGGCAAGCAAATTTTTTCGACCCCTGGACATAGTCTAAGCCCTCAGGCTTTCCCTCACCCGAATTTTTTCGCAACTTCAGTTGGGAAGGGGAGGATAAGGGAAATTTAAGGAGGCCGACATACTTCCCTATTTTGCTCTCACGGCCATGTCTCTCCTCTTCGGCCTTTCTTTTGTGGCCACGAAATTCGCCCTTAAATCGATTCCCCCCTTCACCCTCATCTTTTTGCGGTTCTCCCTCGCTTCCCTTTTCCTGGGAGTCATCTATTTCCGAAAAGGGCGCACGCCGTTGCTCCCCGGCGACCGGTGGCGCCTCTTTCTGGTCTCCCTGATCGTCCCGGGGCTTTACTTTCTGGCGGAGACCTACGGGCTGAAACTCTCCTCGGCGACCAGCGTCTCCTTGTTGATCTCCACGATTCCCATCTTTGCGGCCATCTTCGCCTTTTTTCTGTTGGGGGAAAAGGTGGGCATCTGGAGGGCTGCGGGGATATTTCTTTCCATCGGCGGGGTGGGGATCATTGTTGCCGCCGGGGGCGAAGGGGTGGAGATGCAGAGGATGATTCACGCCGGAAACCTCCTGGGGTTGGGAGCCGCTCTTTGCGCCGGCCTCTATATGGCCATGGCCCGGAATCTCATGGCCAGATACTCCCCTTTGACAATAACCACTTTTCAGGCTCTTTTCACAGTAGCTCTTTTCCTCCCCCTGGCGGGCTGGGAACAAGGGAGCCACCGCTGGGAGCAAGTCCGACCCCTCACTCTTCTGGCGGTTCTCTACCTGGCCCTTTTCTGCTCCGTCCTGGCCTTTTTCCTATGGAACTACGGCATTTCCCGGCTGGAAGCCAGCAAGGCCGCGGTTTTCACCAACCTGGTGCCGGTCTTTACCGTGGCCGGGGCTTACGGATTTCTCGGGGAGCGGATCCAGCTCGGGCAGATCATCGGTGGAGCCCTGGTCATCGCCGGGGTAAGCCTGGCCAGTGCCACCCGGGGCAATAATCTTGTTAAGAAAATGGCTTCTTTTGCTGTATAATAAAGATCAATTTTCTCCGGTCGAACGACCGTTTCTGCGGAGGATAAACAAGATGTCATCCATGATGCCCGAGGGGGCGGCTATTCGCAAGGCGGTCCAGTGGATCTCGAAAATGCGGGAAGAAGGGAACATTCCTTTGCCAACTCTGATCGAGCAGGCCTGCGTCCGCTTCAACCTTTCTCCCAAGGATTGCGAATTCATCCACCGTTTCTTCACCGAAGGGGAGAAACCTAAATCTGCCGGGGGGTAGCCTGCGCAAGAGCCCGGACCCTGCCCTCCTCTTCGTTCACCGTGAAAAGGACCATCCCCCCGCCGATGAAGAAGACCACCAAAGCCACCACGCTCAGGCGGCTGGAGCCGGTCAGCTGCCCCACGAGCCCGAAGACGAAGGGGCCGATGATCCCGGCAAACTTGGAGCTCACGTCGTAAAAGGAGAAGAACTCCGCGCTCCGGCTCTTGGGGATCATGGTGCCGAAGAGCGATCGGCTGAGCGCCTGGGTTCCGCCCTGAACAAAGCCCACCAGCACCGCCAGGATCCAGAAATGGAGGGCCGTCTGGATGAAATACCCTCCGATGGAAATCCCCGTGTAGACGGCCAATCCCAGAAAAATGGCCTGCTTCGTTCCCATCCAGCCGGCCAGGCGTCCGAAGAGGATGGAAAATGGAATGCCGATGAACTGAACCGCCAGGATCGAACCGATCAGGTGGGCCTGGGGAATGTTAATTTCCGCCCCGAAGATGACCGCCATGGTGATGATCGTTCCGATCCCGTCGTTGAAGAGCCAGAAGGCAACCAGAAATTTGAAAGCTTCCCGGTACTTACGGAGGTTGTGAAAGGTCAGGGAGAGGCGCTGAAGGCTGGCCCGGAGCGGGTTGGAACTCTCCCCCGGGATGGGAACCACCGGGGGCTCGGGAACGTTTCTCATGATGGGGATGGAAAACGCCGCCCACCAGATTCCCACGGTGAGGAAGGAATAACGGGTCCCCCATTCGGCATTCGCGATCCCGAACCAATGAGGTTTCAGGATCATGGCCAAGTTGAAGGCCAGCAGGATCCCCCCTCCGAGGTATCCCAGGGCGTATCCCAGGGAAGAAATCCGGTCGATGTCCTTCTCCCCCGCCACGTGGGGAAGAAGAGAGTCGTAGAAGTTGTTCCCCCCGGAGAACCCGACCATGCCGATGATGTAAAGAAGTGAGGCCAGAAACCAGTCTCCCTTTCCCACCAAAACGAGAAAGGACGTGGATACGATCCCCATTCCCGCAAAGAGGGCCAGGAACCGCTTTTTGATCCCCCGGTGATCGGCCAGGGCGCCCAGAATGGGGGCGGAGAAGGCTACCACGAGCATGGCGAGGGTGTTGGTGTACCCCCAGTAGCTGCTGGCCGTCGTCTTGCTCAGATTGGCCCCGGCAACTGTGCTGTAGAAAACCGGGAGCACGGCGGCCATGATGATCGTGGCAAAAGCCGAATTGGCCCAGTCATAGAGGCACCAGCTCAGGACCTGTTTCCGCCGTTCTCTCTCCATAATCAGCTCCCCCTGCTTTCCCGCTGAATTCCCATGATCCTGATTGCCTCAAATGCCTCAAGTGTACTCAAGTGCCTCAAGTTTCCGGATTCTGCATTTGGTTCTTCCTTCGGTTTTGCGCGTTTTTGGCACTTGCCTCAAGCGGCGCCCTGAACCCAATATGGTTCAGGGCAAAGCGCTCCTCAAGTCACGCCGATGGCGTGACGCTCCTCAAGGCCCGAGGGGCCGGTCGGTTTTCCATTTCCCATTTCATTCTCCTTGCCACCTATTTCCCTTTCTTCTATACTGGAGCCATGCAGGAATCGAGAAAAAGTTTTTCCCGGAGGCTCAAAGAATACTTCATCGCCACCCGCCCCTGGTCGTTCACCATGTCCCTGATTTCCGTATCCATAGGCACTCTGATCGCCGCAGAAGAGGGATCCATCCTGTGGGGATGGTATGCCCTGGTTTGCCTCGGGATTGTCTGCTTCCACGCCACGGCCAATGTGTACAACGACTTTTTTGACACCCGCTACTCGGTGGATCAGCCCGATTCTCCCACCGCCCGCTACCGTCCCCAGCCCATCCTGACCGGGATGTTCACCCCGAGGCAGCTCTTGGTCGAAGGGATGATGCTCAACGCCGTTACCATAGCCATCGGCATGACCCTCGCTCTCCAGCGTTCTTTCCTGGTCTTCTGGATCGGATTCATCGGCTTTCTGGCCAGCGTATTCTACACGGCCGGGCCGGTGAAATACAAGTACCGCGCCATGGGGGAACTGTTCGTCTTTCTCATGTGGGGGCCCTTGATGTTCGAGGGAGCCTATGCCGTCCAACGCGCGGCTCTCTCCATGAAGGTCTTCTACCTGTCGATTCCCTTCGGGATTCTGGTAGCCCTGGTCCTCTTGGCCAACAACATCCGGGACATCGATTATGACTCCCGGCAGAAGATCAAAACCATTGGCATCCTTCTCGGCGGGCGGCAGAGTTTCCGCGTCTATGCCGGTCTGATCCTGGCGGCTTACCTATATATCATCGCCATGGTGGTTTTGGGGATCCTGAGCCCCTGGGGACTGCTGGTCTTCTTATCCCTTCCCAAAGCGATCCATCTCCTGAAAACCTTCACCCGAAGGATCCCGGAGGCCGCCGACGCCATCACGGCCCAGTTGGATACGGTCTTCGGCCTCCTGTTGATCGCCGCCCTGATCCTGAACCGAACGGTGCCCCTGTGATCTGGGGCGCAGTCCTTCTGGCATCCGGCTGCTGGGCGGTTACTTTTGGATGGGCGGGTGGAAACTTCTGGGTGAAGATCGGTCTCTCTGTCCTGGCCGTCCTTTCCTATTCGCTCTTCTGGCAAAAACCAAGGATCACCCCCCGGTTCAATACCTTTCTCCTGGGCCTTTTTTCGGCAGGGGTTCTCTATTTGATCTTCTACCTGGGGCACCACCTGGCCCCCTACATCCTCCCCGGGGCTAAGACTCAGGTGGGGGGCATCTATTCCCTGGGAGAAGGAACGAACAAGGTTCTCATCTTTCTTCTCCTCTTCTTCATAACCGGCCCCGGCGAGGAGATCTTCTGGCGGGGGTTTCTACAGGAACATCTGATGAAAAACTGGGGGGATCTTCAGGGATTTGTCGTGGGGACCCTCATGTACGCCGGCGTCCACGTCTTTTCCTTCAACCTCATGCTCATCCTGGCCGCCCTGGTGGCCGGGGCCTTCTGGGGGCTTCTCTACCTCTGGAAAAGAGACCTCTTTCTCCAAACCACCTCTCACTCCGTCTGGAGCGCGGTCATCTTCGCCGTGGCCCCGATTCAGGGATAATTCCCGATTACGACCGCTCAGCCGATCACCGACCAAAAAATGAATATGCCCACCGCCAGGGCCGCGCAACACCATACCCGCACGAACCCCGGCGATAATCCTGACCACCAAGACAAAAGGGACAGATAGCGCGAATAACCCATCAGGGGAAGCGCCAAACCCGATATCACCGTTGCCGCAGCCAACACCTGGATCCCCAGCGGTGCCCGCGACGACGGAGCGACCCACCAAAGAGTTCCCCCGAAGAGGAGGCGGAATGCAAAAGCAACCCAGAAACCGGTCCTGGACTGCCAGCGGCGAGCAAAGGCCAGCAGACTGGCCGGCGAAGCAACCCCCCAGAGCCCCAGGCCCACGATCAGAATGGATATTGCTACGACAATCAGGATTGCCATGACTCCGGATTGCCCTTCTTTGTGACCCTCAGCCCGAACATCTGCTCGCGCCTACCCTTTTTCCAAGATCCGGCCAGTTTGCTGATCACGCCCATGGGCAGCACATGCACTTCAACCCCTGGGATTGAAATGATGACGCGGAGATGAATCTTCACCTTCTCCGTGTCCCCGCGTCTCCGCGTCTTCGGGTCGGTCATTTCGAATAGGTATACTCCTGCCCCGGGGTGAGCTGAATCACTTCCACCCCCGGCGCTTCCTTTTTGGCCAGGGTAACAAAATCCTTCGGGTCCTGGACCAGGATGGGGAAAGTCTTGTAGTGCATGGGAATGACCTTCTTGGGAGAAATCATTTTGGTGGCCTTGGCCGCCTGGAAGGGATCCATGGTGAAAACGCTGCCCACGGGAAGCATGGCGATATCGATGGAATAGAGTTCCCCGAAGGTCTTCATGGAATCGAAGATGCCCGTATCCCCCGCATGGTAAAGAGTTGTGCCGTCTTCCATCTTGATGATGTAACCGCAAGGGGCTCCTGTACCCGTGGAATGGAAAGCCTGGGTCATGGTCACGGAAATCCCTTCGTAAACCAGGTTCCCCCCGATGTTCATCCCGTAGCCGAAGTAGCAGACCTTTTCCGCTGGAATCTTGGCATCGTTCTGCAGACGCTTGGCGGTCTCCACGTTGGCCACCAGAAGACCGCCTGTCTTGGTAACGATTTCCGCCGCCTGGCCCACGTGGTCCATATGATCGTGGGTCACCAGGACCAGCGTGGCTTCCTTCACCTCGTCCAGCTTGGTAACGGAGACCGGGTTGTCCAACCAGGGGTCGATGTAGAGGACCTTTCCCCCGCTGGAAGTGATCTGGAAACCGGCATGGGACAGCCATTTGATTTTCGTCTTGCCCATAAGGAACCTCCTTACATTTAGGTTATCGGTGATAGGTCATGGGTCATCAGACGGTGAATCGCGAGGAAGGATAGCTATATATATCTTTCCCCGCTTGCCCATGTCAAATTATTTCTGCCGATGAGGAATTGCATCTCGCGCACCGGGATTGCCCAGTACCGCATCGAAGAACTCGCGGAGTTTTACTCTCTGCGGTTCGGGGACGAATTCGATGTTCATCCGCCGCTCGCTGACTTCCCAGTACTTCTGGCTGGTGACCTGCAGGAGCTCCCTTTCCAGCCGCCGGATGAATTCCGGCTCGAGCTCGTGAAAACTCCGGCGGATGAATTCGACGGGTTCCTCCTGACCGGAATGGATAAAATAACTGGCCAGCAGGGCTTGGGCCTTTTTCACCCCGGGAAGCGGGGGCTTCGCCTGGCGGTCATAATTCAGAAAGCGGTCAAGCATTTCTTTCCGGAAGGGAGATTCATTCTGCCACGCTTTCTTTACCAGCGCCCCCAGATCATGGGCCACCGTCTCCACCACAAAAGGGAGGCCCTGCTCCCGGGCCGCCATTCCGTAATATTCGAAGTAATAGGCCACTTCCAGGACTTCCTTGGGAAACTTCTCTTCCATGGTTTCGGCCAAGGTCCGGTACTGGTCGAAGATGATGAAGACGGACCGCACGTCACGCCGGTTGATGGTGAGGCGCAGAAAGGTATTGAAGTAATCGATGACCAGCTCCCGCAGCGCCGGGTTTTCCAGGGAAGCCGGCTCCAGACCGAGCTTCCGCAGGCTCTTGGCGATGGTGCTGGTCAGCTCCGGCATGCGCGGGCAAGCAGCCCTCAATACTTCGAAAAACTGGTAGAAGAGTTTCATCTCCATCCAGCTTCGGCTTGCGGTCATCTGGGAAACCGCCAGGGAGGAGAATCCCAGGAAGAAATTCTGATCCGCTTCGAACCAGGAAGAATGGAGCTGATTCCTGACCGACCAGTAATGGCGGGCCATCTTTTCCAGGGACAAAACCGAGTCGATCGCCGTGTTGCGGTCGGAGCGGTCCACAGAGCGGACGGCGATGTTGGCGATATGTTCCAGGGTCTCGGCCACCCGCTCTCGGTTGAACGCAGCCCCGCGGGATTGCCGGGCATGCCGCAGGCACGCTTTCACGTCCCCCTCCAGCAGCCCGAGCAGGGTCTTGGGGTGCAGAAATCGGAATACATACATCAGGTAGGGGAAGATCAACAACAGGGAGGCGATGGTCAGGACCAGCATCAGTGCCAGGTGGAAGGCCGGGACGGCCTCGCCGCTCGAAGAATAGCTGGTCCACAAACCGCTGAGATTGACAAAAATGACAAACAGGAGCGCGCTGATGATTACCGGATTCCGGATAAAAAGCTCCAAAAACTTCAGCGAATACAGATTGGCCGTCAGGGGAACGGCCATGCCGGTGACGATAAAGAGAATCGCCATCGCCTGGTTGAGCTTTGCATTTAACAAATTCACCAGGCTCCGGGCTTCGGAGGACGTGAGGGCTGACAATTGGGGGGGAGAGAGAGCGGTGAAAAGGAGTTCGGCAAGCGTCTGGACCAAAAAAATTCCCAGAGCACCCATGATGAGAAAGAGAATCATGCGCAGAAAGCGAAGTGTGTTATGCCTCATCATTCACCTTCATTTTTTTCGATGGAAAAAAAGACTATCATAATTTCCCTTGGGCCGCAACCGGGAGGGAAAATTCAGTTCGGGGTTCGGAGTCCTGAGTTCGGAATATGAACGCTAGTGTCGTGAGTCAAAAGTTCGGTGCCGAATTCAAAGGGGGAACCGATGGCCCGGACGATGGCTCGCTGGGCTTGCCAAAATGAGGCGGTGGTCCCCCTTGGGTCAACGATGAACTTATTTCGACTCTTCCTGAAGGGGATATTATTTTGTTCTTACCTGGGCCTATCCCTAAGGGCCAGCGTCTCCTTGAGGAATACAGGGGAACCCGATTTACTCGGGTTTGTTCCCGCCGATTTTGGCGGCACCCATCGATCCTCCGCCCGGGCCATGGGAAAATTATGAACCGAATTTGTGACTCAGGACAGGTTGCTGAAAAAGTCCGCTGAAGTCCCGGGTCGTCATTCCTGCGAAAGCAGGAATCCAGGGTTTCCCGTGAAGCTTGTCCCCGAAGGTAGTTATCGGGGAACGGGAACCCAGATTTTCTTTACTGGTTCCCCGCTTCCGCGGGGACAACGTCTGGACTCCCGCTCCCTGCTTAAAACATGCAGGGACAAGTTTCGCGGGAGTGACGGAAAATTGTGGTTTTTCCGCATCCTGCTAGGTTACACTTGACATTTTCTGCCGCATGAAGGATATTCATTTCGCTCTCTGGCAAAAAAATCCAACAATAAATCCTGGCGAAAGGAATCGGTATGGAAACCATCAGAATCATGCCCTGCCTGGACATGAAGGACGGCCGGGTGGTCAAAGGCGTGCACTTCGTGAATCTAAGGGACGCCGGGGACCCGGTGAAGAACGCCGAGTTCTACCAGCGCGAGGGGGCGGACGAGCTGGCCATGCTGGACATCGCCGCTACCCTGGAGAATCGGAAAACCCGGCTGGAATGGGTGAAACAGGTCTCCGCGGTGATCGACATTCCCCTGACCGTGGGCGGGGGAATCAACAGCCTGGAGGACATTGAACGGGTCCTGAAGGCAGGAGCCGACAAGGTGTCGATGAACAGCGCGATCGTAAAGGACCCGCAACTCTTGGGACAGGCTGCCAGGAAATTCGGATCGGATAAAATCACCGCGGCCATCGACGCGCGCAGGAACCCGCAGATGCCCTCTGGTTTTGAGCTGGTGGTAGCCGGGGGGACCCAGCCGGCGGGAAAAGATGCGATTGCCTGGGCGAAGAAGTGCCAGGAATTGGGAGCCGGGATCATCCTCCCCACCAGCATGGATGGGGACGGCTCCCTGGCGGGCTACGATCTGCCCTTCACCAAGGCGATCTCCGATGCCGTCACGGTACCCGTGGTGGCCTCGGGGGGGGCAGGCAAGCTGGAACATTTTTATGAAGGCGCAGTCAAGGGAGGCGCCCAAATCCTGCTGGCCGCCTCCGTCTTCCACTTCCGAACCTTCCGGATCCGGGAGGTGAAGGAATATTTAAAGAACAAAGGTCTAAAGGTAAATCTTTAAAGCGATCCCGCAGGGGCGGGTTTGAAATCCTTCCTAATGCATTGCCCCGAGAAGAATCTGAATAAATTTCCATGTGGAGCCGAGGCCCGGACCGATGTGCGCCGCCAAAATCCGGTGGGTTAAAGCCTCCTTAGGCCGCCTTCCGTGGGATTCCGCAGAGGAACTCGGGGACAAAGGATCCGCCTTCGTCAGATCCGTAGGGGCGATTCATGAATCGCCTCTACATTGGCAATATACATTGTAAAATCCCCGTGGCCTAGGGGGGGCACCACCGCATATTTTGGCAAGCGCAGCGGTCCGGGATTCGGCTCCTGGCACCAGGGTTCGTCCTTGTCCGTTTATTTCCGGGACATAATGCTAGGATGCTCGGATAAAATCCGGGATCTAAAGCATTTGAATCAGAGCCCTGCGGTTCAGCTTGCCGCTCGCGAACAAAGGCATCTTTTCAATAAACCGGATCTCTCTCAATTTCTTGTACGGGGCCACCTGCCGGTTGACAAATTCCATCAATTCCCCGGCGGTAACCCTGGCCCCTTCTTTCAGCGAAACGAAGGCCACAGGGATCTCCCCCGCAGCTTCGTCCTTTTTCCCGACTGCCGCGCATGCCAGTACGGCCGGATGCTGGTATAAAATTTCTTCGAGCATTCTCGGGGCGATATTGTATCCTTTGTATTTGATGAGTTCCTTCTTCCTTCCGGTGATGTAAAAAAATCCCTTCTCGTCCATTGTGCCGAGGTCTCCGGTATAGAGCCATCCATCTTTGAATGCTTCCCGGGTGTCTTCCGGCCGATTCCAATAGCCCAGCGCCACCGACGGCCCCTTTTGGATCAATTCTCCTTCCTCGCCCGGCGGCATTTCCCTCGTTCCGGTTTCCGTATCTACAATCTTCACTTCCGTATAGGGAAGCGGAATCCCCACCGATCCAAATTTCCGGGAACTCGACCGATTGGCGTAATTCTTGGTCGAACTCATGGTGGCTTCGGTCAAAGTCCAGGCTTCGCTGATCGCCCCGCCGATCTTCTTCTCAAACTTTTCCCCCAGCGCCACCGGAGTCGGGTTTCCACCGGTGGTCCATGCCCGGATGGAAGAGATATCCTGCCGATCCATATCCGGCCGGGAAAGCAGGGCGGCCATCATCTGCGGCGCTCCCCCGGCAAAAGCGATTTTCCAGCGCCGGATCATCTCCAGCATGGAATCCATGTCAAAGGAAGGCATGGGGAAAATGGTCATGGCCGACATGACCGGGTAGATCAGTTGCCCCAGAAATCCCATCATATGTGTCCAGGGCGGCACGGCCAGCACTGAATCGATGCCGTACCGGAAAGGGTATTCCCATTCCCTCGAAAGATCCTTCTCAAGATTCCTAAATTTCAGGAACCCGCCCTCATCCAGTTCCGGAAATTTCCCCGTGTAAGTGGTCCCGTATATGATGCTCGACGAAACCACGTTGAAATGGGAAATCATGACTCCCTTGGGATAACTTGTGGTTCCCGAGGTATAGAGGATACCGACCAGATCGCTCCGGGTGTCGATTCCCGGTTTTGCCGGAGGTTCAGCGGAGAAAACATCCGCATACTTCAAGAACGGTCGAGCATAGGTTCCCGCGGCCCTGCCCAGAAGCGGCGGCTTCATCTCTTTGTCCCGCTCAAAAACAATGACGGTTTCCAGACCTGTGCGTCCCTCCTGGATGACTTCCTTGAGAACCGGCAGCAGGTCATCAGAAATAACGATGATTCTTGTTTTGGAGTCATTCAGCTGGTACTCGAGTTCCGCTTTGATCAGCAGGGGGTTGCAGGCCACGTAGACGGCCCCGGCCATGGCCAGACCATAAAAAGCGATCAAGACCTCCGGATAATTTCGCGAATAGATCGCGACTTTTTCACCCTTTTTTACTCCCAGTCTGTTTTGGATTCCGGAGGCGAACCTCTCGCACAGGTTGTTTAACTCAAGATAATTCACGATAAAATTTTCGGCCTCATATACAAGGGCGGTGGTACGCGGGTAGTACTTGGCCGATGATTCCAGAAGCCTGGAGACAGGGATCTCGGGAAAGGTAAAAGTCTCCATCTGCTCCCGGACCTCCTGGGGATAAAATGGGTACCAGGGTCGTTTCTTGATTTCGTTTAAATCGATGATCATTCAACTGACTCGTGCTTCTGGTTCTCAAAAATAATGCTAAAAAACCCTCTTGTGGAGCCGAGGATTGGACCGATGCGCTTGCCAAAATATGCGGTGGTGCCCCCCTGGACCACGGGGATCTTACAATGTATATTGCCAATGTAGGGGCGATTCATGAATCGCCCCTACGGATCTGACGAAGGCGTAGCCTTTGGGCCCACGTTCCTTTGAGGAATCGCACGGATAGCGAACGAAGGAAGCTTTTACCCGGCGGATTTTGCCCCGCCGCGGCGGGGACATCGGTCCAGCCTTCGGCTCCACATGTGATTTTTTCGTATAATTTTGAGACACAACCCTAGCGACGGGCGCGTAGCTCCCTTTTCAAAACCTTCCCCGTCGCACTCCGGGGCAAGGCGGGGATGAATTCTACGGACTTGGGTCGTTTATACCTGGCCAGATTTTCCAGGCAGAATTCGATAATCTCTTCTTCCGTAGCTTTTTCCCCTGGCTCAAGAACTACAAAAGCTTTGACCGCTTCTCCCCACTTCGGGTCGGGCACCCCGATGACCGCGGCTTCCTTGATCTTGGGGTGGGTCAACAGCACCGCCTCGACTTCCGCGGAATAGATGTTCTCCCCCCCGCTGATGATCATGTCTTTCTTGCGGTCCACCACATATATGAACCCCTCTTCATCCCGCCGCACCAGATCGCCGCTGTGAAACCAACCCCCCTCAAAGGCCTTTTTTGTCTCTTCCGGGTTCTGGTAATATCCCTTGAACAAGCCGGGTCCCCGGTAGACGATCTCGCCCACCTCGTTGACCCCCACGTCCTCCATATGGTCATCCACCACCCGCACTTCCACATTAAAAAAAGGC
>Ga0111180_1173_pt1 | contig 24671 bp, 19 predicted proteins | sample DeeMarSWOR324_28_FD_80237 | JGI IMG/M metagenome (GOLD analysis project Ga0111180, IMG submission 80237) | Deltaproteobacteria bacterium SM23_61
GGTGTATCCACTCATGGCTTCGGCGAGGGTCCCGAATCCGGGCTTGTTCCGGTAAGGCCCGGTCTGGCCATAGCCCGAAATGCGCCCGATGATCAATCCTTTGTTGATCTCCCACAGCTCTTGGGAGGAGAAGCCCAGCCGGTCCAGCGTCCCCGGGCGCATATTTTCGAAAAGAATATCCGATTGCTCCACCAGTTGGGCGAGAATCTTCCTGCCATGGGGATGTTTCAAGTTCAAGGTGATGGGCAGCTTGTTCCTGGAAGCCACGAGCCAGAAGGGTTCCATTTCTTTCTCCACCCTTGCCCAATAACGGATGGCATCGGGTACCTCCGTCGGTTCGATCTTGATCACTTCGGCCCCAAAGTCTCCCAGAAGGGTCGCGGCAAAGGGCGCGGCGACCACCGCGCCCAAGTCGATCACCCGAATGCATTTCAGGGGGAGGTCGGATTCTTCAGCCCTTTTCCTCTGTCCGCGCAGAAAATTGTGGATCTCGGATAGGTCCATGAAAAATCTCCTGAAGAGAGGTTGTTTCGGCCTTTACGAATTTGACCGGAAAGCCAAAACCTGAATCAATTTTATAGCAGAAAAGGGGCGAAAAGGGGACCCAAAAAAACAAACCACTCCCTGGCTTTCGCGGGTTGCCGAGAAAATCGAACCGGGGATCAGGGGAAAAGGGAAGGCCGCCAATGGGACCCCTTCACAGAGGAGCCGCCAGGAGGAAGAAAATGCCCGTGACCACTATCCCTGTTCCCCATTGAACCCGGGGGGTCACCTTTTCCTTCAAGTAAAGGGCCGAAAGAGGGAGACCAAAGAGGGGGGCGCAGCTGGTGAGCACCGCCGCCTTGCCGGCCCCGGCATACTGGATGGCCGCCAGGAACAAGAATCCTCCCAGGCCGAAAGAAAGGGCCCCAGTGAAGGCGCCCAGGAATATTTCCCGCACCGCGGGTTTGGGGCAAGGATCGGCTGGTTTCTGGCCCAAGGCCAGAGGAATGAGTACCAGGCAGGCAAGGGGGAGTCGGATTCCGTTGGCCATGACCAGGTTGACGCCCTGGAGGCCCAGTTTCAGAAGGGAGATGGAAAGGGCCCACAAGGCGGAGGCCATCAGGATCCAACCGATTCCCATTCCCCTTCTCTGATGGTCTGGGGAGAAAGGGGAAGCTGGCCCAGGCCCCCTGGGAACGGCAATCAGGAAAATCCCCCCGATCACCATGGCAGTTCCTACGGCCAGAGACCAGGTCATTCGCTCTCCCAGGAATAGCACCGCGACGATAAGGGTCAAGACGGGCATCGAAGATTGGGCCAGGGGGAAGGCCAGGGTGACATTGATCATCTTCAAACCCTGGATGTATACCGTATCCCCCAGGCAAATTCCCAGCACAGCCGACACGACCAAAAAGAGCACCGAAGCCGCGGGCGCCTGGTACAAAGAAGGGATACCGGGATAGAAGGGAATCAAGGCCCAAAGGACAAAGGATGCCCCCAGGCAACGGAGGAGGTTCAGGGTCAGGGGATGGAATCGCGGCGCCAGAGATTTGGTGAAAACGCTGCTCAAGGCCCAAGTGAAGGCACACCCCAGCGCGCTGATCTCCCCGGTCAAAATTTATTCCTTTCTTAGGGAACCCGAGGAAGGCTCGATGGACAGAAAAGGAAAAGGACGAATATTAAATCTTACGGATATCGTTTACAGCCGGAGGTGGCTATTTATCATTCCGCCCTGCACTACATGGAGTACAGGGCAGCCCTGAACCACATAGGGTGCAGGGCAAAGCCCTGAACCTAACATGGTTCAGGGCGCAATCCGAAATCCGCATTCCCCAATTTCGTTGGTGGTCCCAACGGGAATCGAACCCGTGTTTTCGGCGTGAGAGGCCGACGTCCTAGGCCGCTAGACGATGGGACCACATGGATGTTCATTATAATTTTATTGAGAGACCCCCGTCAAGGCGATAAAGCTAAAGGAAAATAAAAAACCTAACCGCAGAGGTCGCAGAGCACGCAGAGGTCAAAATAACCAAAAGCTCGGGGCGGCATGCAGGGCGAAAAGAGGCCCTCCTTCTCAGCCTGCCCGGGAGGCCAAAACTACCAAGGACTTTCACGGAACGATCTCTGCGCTCTCTGCTTCCTCTTCCTTCATCCGCTTGTCTCGATGCGCGGAGGATCGAAAGGCAAAGAGGAGTCCATATTCATAAAATGATTTATATTTTTTGTCTTTACAAAGAAAAAGCTCGGCGGTCTCTACGTACTTTGCGGTTGATTTTTTTCCTCCCCAGAGTGCGCAGAGACTTTTATAATTTCCTAAACAATAAGAAATGCGGAATAAAAGGCCGGAGCGTGGGCATGTTATAATGCCTCACCTCTTATATGACGAAGGTGGCGGATTCAATAAATCAAGGAGATGCTCATGGAATTCAAATGCATCCTGTATAAGAAGGAAGGCGGCAAGGCCACCATCACCCTCAATCGCCCCCGCTCCCTGAATGCCTTGAACCGGGAAATCATCGATGAGCTTTTCACCGCTCTGAGAGAGGCAACGGCGGATCCGGAGGTTAAGGTTCTAATCCTCACCGGTGCCGGGCGAGCCTTCTGTTTTGGCGCCGACGTTTCTGAATTCCGCCACCAAATGGAACCCGGTGATTCTGCCCCCGCCTACCTTCTCTTAATGAAAATCCAGGAAATCATTCGCCTCTTGATCGCCAGCCCCAAACCGGTCATTGCTGCCCTGAATGGTTTCGCCACCGGGCTCGGACTCGACCTGGCTCTGGCCTGCGATCTGCGGATTGCGGCTGAACGGGCGAAGCTGGCCGAGGCCTTCATTTCCATGGGGCTGGTGCCCGACGGCGGGGGGACTTTTTTCCTGCCCAGGCTGGTGGGCCTGGCCAAGGCCGCAGAGATGATCTTTACCGGCGAACCGATGAGCGCCACCGAAGCCGAGCGGATCGGCCTGCTCAACCGGGTGGTTCCTATTGAAGAACTCCCTAAAGCTGTTAATATTCTTGCCGATAAGCTGATTAAAAGTCCCTCTCTGGCTCTCAGCCTGGCCAAGAGGGCCCTCTGGAAAAACCTCGAGGGCAGCCTGGAATCCGCTCTGGAGGAGGAAGCCCGAAATCAGAAAGTCTGTCTGGCCAGTGAAGATCACCGCGAAGCTGTCCGGGCCTTCCTGGAAAAACGAGACCCCCGATTCCGTGGAAATTAGAGTTCCTATCCCCCGGGAAGAGACGAAAACCCCCGTGGGAGTTGACAGAGTGAACATCTTTGGGTATCATAAATTGCCGGTTCTGAACCCCAAGCTGAGAGGCGCCTTATTGAAAAAGGCTTTCCTGATTCTGAGCGGACTTCTTCTTCTGGCTGGCTGCAGCGGACTTCAATACCCGGTTTCCCCCAAATTCTTCTCACCGGCCCAGGCTAAGCCCACTCAGGATCCTTCTGTGCCCCCCGCAGACCGCGGCGGAAGGCCCGATCTCGCGTCCCCCCCCCAAAATTACCCTTTGGCCGGGATTCAGCCGGAAAAGCAGCCATCCTCACCCCCAGAGTCCGAGGTTCCTTTCCGCCTCCCGGAAACAGACTCTTTTTTCCTGGGAGACCAGGCCCACGGTGATTTTCTCTGGCCGCTGGTTTCCCTATCGAGCAACGGGGGTGAAGAGGATCTCGCTGAACCTCTTATCCTGGAAAGGTCATTCGCTCTCCTGAAGGCAGAAAAGGATACCCTTTCGGTCGCTCCTTCTTCCGTCCAGGCTTCTCCGCAAGGACCCCTGCAAGCGGGGGAAAATAATGATTCAGAAGCAAAGCTTTTTCCCTTTCCTAACCCTGATTCTCCAGAAGAGCCGGTTCCGGTCGATCGATGTGGGGACACCCTAACCCTCTATGAAATGGAAGCTACTTCCCCAACCCCTTCCCCCGGGGATACTGCCGGGCAGGAAACCTCCCCCGAGGATCAGGGCGGGGCCAAAATTCTCTCCTCTATTCCTTCCATCCTCAATGAAAAAGTGAAGAGCTTTATCGACCTCTTCCAGACCAAGGCCGACGGTTACTTTACCAGATCTCTGGCCCGTTCCCAGGCTTACGAGGGGATGATGAAGAAAATTCTCCGGGAGAAGAATCTGCCCGAGGAGCTTTTCTACCTGCCCCTGATCGAAAGCGGATATAACCCCTACGCCCAGTCTCGGGCCAAGGCCACCGGGATCTGGCAATTCATGAACCGGACCGGTAAACGCTACGGCCTCAAGGTAAATAAATGGGTGGACGAGCGGAGGGACCCGGAAAAATCCACCTACGCCGCAGCTGAATACCTGAAGGATCTCTATGAAATGTTCAATTGCTGGTACCTAGCCGCGGCCGGCTATAACGCGGGAGAAGGAAAGGTTCTCCAGGCCATGAAGCGGGCCAAGAGCCAGGACTTCTGGGAAATTTCCAAACATCGCTACCTGAAGCGGGAAACCAAGCAATACGTCCCCAGGTTCCTCGCGGCCATGATCATCGCCCAGAACCCCGAGAAATACGGTTTTTCCAACATCGATTACCATCCCCCCCTGGTATACGAAAAAGTGGTCGCACCTCCGGGGACTCGCCTGAATCGAATCGCCCGGGCCGCGGAAATGAGCCTGGAAGAGCTCCGGGCCCTGAATCCCGCCCTGCGGCGGGATAAGACCCCTCCCGAATCGACCTCTTTTGAAATCAATCTTCCGCCGGGAAAGAAAGAAGTCTATGAGAGGAATTTTTCCCGGGTATTCAAACTGGACCCCCGCACCGCCAGGAAACACCGGGTGCGTCGCGGGGACACGCTGTGGCAGATTGCCAAGAAGTACCGGGTGGATTTGCAGGAGATCTGCGAAGGGAATGAGATCTCCCCCAAGACCATCCTCCGGCCCGGTGATACGCTACTCCTTCCCCCCTAGCCCTTTACCCGACCATGATTCTGGTAGAAGAAGCCCTCCGTCTGATCCTGGAAAAGATCCCCCGCCTGGGAACCGAACGGCTACCGATTCTCCAGGCCCGGGGTCGGGTCCTGGCGGAAGACATCCTTTGCTCCCGAAACATCCCGCCCTGGGACAACTCCGCTATGGACGGGTATGCGGTCCGCTGGGAGGATATTCGCGGGGCTTGCCGGGAAAAGCCGGCGGTCCTTCGAGTCCTCGCGGATCTCCCCGCGGGACAGGTCTTCAAGGGGCGGGTAGGTCCGGGCGAGGCGGTCCGCATCATGACCGGAGCGCCCCTTCCTGCCGGGTTTGACACGGTGGTCCAGGTGGAGGATACGGAGAAGGACGGGGATCGGGTGATGATCCTAGTCGCCCCCGAAAAAGGGAAGAACATCCGCTTCTCCGGCGAAGATGTGAAGGCCGGGGAAAAGATCATGGGGGAGGGAGACCTGCTCCGTCCCGCCCATCTCGGCATGCTGGCCTCCCTTCAGCGGTGCACGGTCTCCGTCTACCAGTGCCCCCGGGTGGCCATTCTGTCCACGGGCGATGAGCTCCTGGAGATCGACGACCCCTGGGAAGACGGAAAAATCGTGAACAGCAACAGCTACTCGCTGGCCTCCCTGGTGTCCGAATGCGGGGGCGTCCCCCTGCAACTGGGGATTGCCAGGGACCGGAGGGAAGATCTGGCGGCCAAGATCCAGCAGGGGCTGGCGGCCGATCTCCTGGTGACCTCCGGCGGGGTCTCGGTGGGAGATTACGATCTGGTCAAGAATATGCTGGACGAACTCGGACGGATGAACTTCTGGAAGGTGGCCATGCGTCCCGGCCAGCCGCTGGCTTTCGGCATGCTCTCGGGAAAACCGCTCTTCGGCCTTCCCGGAAACCCCGTTTCTTCCATGGTCTCCTTCGAGCAGTTCGTGCGGCCTTCGATTCTCAAAATGTCCGGGCATAAAAATTTATTCCGCCCCGCCCTCCAGGCGATTTTGCGGGAAGACATCCCCAAAAAAGCCGGGTTGGTCCACTTCATCCGCTGCCGTCTGATTTGCGAAAGGGGCAAAGTCTATGCCACCACCACGGGCGAGCAGGGATCGGGAATTCTCTCCTCCATGGTGAAGGCCCAGGGACTCGTGGTCCTGCCCCGGGAACAGACCCTGGCCCGGGCCGGCGAAGAAGTAAGCGTCATTAACCGCCGAGGTCGCGGAGCACGCGGAGTATTAAAAAAAGGCCCCCTTCCCTCGATCCCCGGAAGACCGCAAGGCAAAAAGGGGTCCATATCTTTGGAAGGATTTTTGTTCTTTGTCTGTACCAAGAAAAGGCTCGGCGACTTCTGCGTACTCTGCGGGTGATCTTTTTTCCTCCTCGGAGGGCGCAGAGAATTCCATAATTTCCTGAGCAAAAAAAACGTTGCCAGATTCCCCATCCTGAGTTATAAATAAACATCACTCCTTGCTCTCTCGCTTCGCGCGAAGGGCTATCGAACCCACAAGGAGGATTTTCGTTTTGAGACGCTATGAGACTATCTTCATTACCCACCCGGAGCTGACCGAAGAAGATTTTTCGGAACTCCAAGAAAAAATCAACTCCATCCTGACGGGTTTCAAGGGCGAGCTCATCAGGCTCGATGACTGGGGTGTTCGGAAACTGACTTACCAGATCCGCAAGAACACCCGGGGCCGTTTCTTTCTCCTGGATTACGTCGCCGGAACCGATCTGATCCGGGAGCTGGAAAGAAACCTGCGCCTCAGCGAGCGGGTATTGCGCTTCCAGACCGTGAAGATCGACGATCAGGTCTCTCCTGAATCCCTGAAGGCCCTCCAAGAAGCCGCGGGCGCCGAAAAAGCCAAGCCCGCCGACCGGAGCGAGCCTCCGGCAGAGATCAAGGTAGCGGAAGAACCTCCCCAAGAAGGGGGTGAGAAAGCATGAAGCCTCCCGTCCCCAGGAAGAAGCGGCCTTTCCAGCGGCGGAAAGTTTGTGTATTCTGCGCCGACAGCGGAATGAAGATCGATTACAAAGATACCAAGATGCTCAGCCATTTCATGACCGAACGGGGAAAGATCCTTCCTCGCCGCATCTCCGGAAACTGCGCCAAGCATCAGCGCCAACTGACGGCGGCGATTAAGAGAGCGCGGAATATTGCCCTCATGCCTTTTTCGGTGGTCAGCACATAGCCGGACTGAGACCCACCCCCTCGGCTTTTCTCGCCTGGCCGGGTCCGCAGTCCTCCTTGCTCCAGGAAACCCGCAATTTCAGGCCGGGAGGACACCGTCCGGTTCGCCATTGTTACCCTTGAATCGGTGGAGGTTGGTATGAAAGTGATCCTGATTGAAAACGTCCCTTCTCTGGGAAAAGCCGGGGATCTCGCCCAGGTGGCGGAAGGGTATGGGCGCAATTTCCTCATCCCCAAGAAATTAGCCCTGGAGGCCACCCCGAACAACCTTCGCCACCTGGAGCAGCAGAAAGAGTCCTTCCTCCAGAAGGCGACCAAGGAAAAGCAGAAAGCCACGGAGCTGGCCGCCAGGATTGAGCAGCTTCCCTGCACGCTGGCCCGTCCCGCGGGCGAGAGCGAGAAGCTCTTCGGCTCCGTCACGACCCTGGACCTCAGCAAATTTCTCCAAGAACAGGGCCTCTCTCTCGACCGGCGCAAAATTCATCTGCCCAACCCCATCAAAACGCTCGGCAGTTATACGGTGGCCCTGAAGCTCCATCCGGAAGTGACCGCCCAGCTGAAGGTCAATGTGGTCGCCGCGTCTCCGCCGGAGAAAGATCGGGCCTGAGACCCTTTCGGCAGGGGAGATGGAAAAACCATGGATTTGCTGGCGCAGCGCCTTCCTCCACAGAACCTGGAAGCGGAAGTATCCGTCCTGGGGGGAGTTCTCCTCGATAACGAGGCTCTGAACCGGGTCCTGGAGATCATGAAGGAGGGAGACTTCTACCGCGAGTCCCACCGCAAGATCTTTTCGGCCATCCTTGACCTCTACGAAAGGAGCGAGCCCGTTGACCTGATTACCCTGGCCGAGGTCCTCAAGAAACGGGAGGCCCTGGAAGCGGTGGGGGGAATCGAGTACCTCAATTCCCTGGTCAACAGCGTTCCCACCGCCGCCAACATCTCTTACTACGCCAAAATCGTCAAAGAGAAGGCCATTCTCCGGAAGCTCATCAACCGAGCCACGGATATCGTCAGTCAGGTCTACGGCGTATCCGGAGATGTGGACGATTTCCTGGACCAAGCCGAGCGTTCCATCTTTGAAATCTCCGAGGACCGGGTTCGGCCCTCTTTCTTCTCCCTCAAGGACATCATCAAGTCCAGCTTCAAGACCATTGAGAGGCTGTACGAAAAGCGCCAGCTCATCACCGGCGTTCCCACGGGATTCACCAAGCTGGACGAACTCACCTCGGGACTCCAGCCCTCCGATCTGATCATCGTCGCCGGACGGCCTTCCATGGGAAAGACGGCCTTTGCCCTGGATATCGCCGCTCATGCCGCAGTCGAGGGCGGAATTCCATCGGCGATTTTCTCCCTGGAGATGGCCAAGGAACAGCTGGCCCTCCGGATGCTCTGCTCCGAGGCCAAAGTGGATGCCCATCGTCTGCGGGGCGGCTTTCTCAGCGAATCCGACTGGCCCAAGCTCACCCGGGCTGCGGGATCCCTCTCGGAAGCGCCCATCTTCATCGATGACACGCCGGGTCTCAGCGCCCTGGAGATGCGGGCCAAATCCCGCCGCTTAAAGGCCGAACACAAGCTGGGCCTGGTGGTGGTGGACTATCTGCAGCTGATGCGCGGCCGTCTGGATTCCGACACGCGGGAACAGGAGATCTCCGACATCTCCCGTTCGCTGAAAGCCCTGGCCAAGGAACTCCATGTTCCGGTGATCGCCCTTTCGCAGCTGAACCGGCGGGTGGAAGAAAGGGGCGACAAGAGGCCCCAGCTGGCCGACCTGCGGGAATCCGGCGCCATCGAGCAGGATGCCGACGTCATCATCTTTCTCTACCGGGATGAGGTCTACAACAAGTCGGAAGATAATCCCAACAAAGGAAAAGCGGAGATCATCATCGGAAAACAGCGCAATGGTCCAACCGACAAATTCGAACTGACTTTTCTGGACAAGTTCACCTGCTTTGAGAACCTTACCTACCTCCGGGAAGGGGGATAATCTTTTAAGGTATTAAAATAATTGCTTTTTTTGATTTATTCACAGGTGTTTATAAGGTTGTGAATAGAATCAAGCCCGGGAATTGGCCGGCTTGAGGGCAAAGCTATGAAAGAAATATGGAATAAAGTGTTATCCGACGTGGGGGAAAAAATCAGTCAGAAGGCTTTCGATATCTGGCTGAAACCCATAAGGCTGTTAAACCTCAGTGAGGGCCAGATCGAACTGGAGGTGCCCAACAAGTTCTTCAAGGACTGGATCTCTGAGAACTACCAGAATCTGATCCGTGACTCCTTATTCCATCTCACCGGCCAGCAGTACGCGGTTTATTTTGTGGTCAAAGAGGTTTCCGAGGAGAAAGCGGAGAAGGCTAGGGGGACGGAACGAACTGCACCCACCCGGCCGGTGAGACAAACCGTGAAAGAGGATGGCCTTAACCCTAACTATACTTTTGATGCCTTCGTGGTTGGGTCCTGCAATCAATTTGCCCATGCCGCCGCCTTGGCGGTGGCCAACCTGCCCGCCAAGAATTACAATCCCCTTTTCATCTACGGCGGCGTGGGACTTGGGAAAACCCATCTGATTAATGCCATCGGAAACCAGATTCTGGAAAACGATCCTTCGGCGAACATCAGTTACACCTCTTCCGAGAAGTTCACCAATGAACTGATCAACTGCCTGCGGTACGAAAAAATGACCGATTTCCGGAATAAATACCGGAATAAAGATGTCCTCCTTTTGGATGATGTACAGTTCTTAGGCGGGAAAGAAAGAACCCAAGAGGAATTCTTCCACACTTTCAACTCTCTCTATGAGTCTCATCGGCAGATTGTCATCACCAGCGATAAGCTGCCCAAGGAAATCCCCGGGTTAGAGGAGAGGCTCCGCTCCCGGATCAGCTGGGGCCTCATAGCCGATATTCAGCCTCCGGACATAGAAACCAAAGTGGCCATCCTCTGCAAGAAGGCGGAACTATTCAATATTTCCCTTTCCAATGAAGTGGGCCTCTTCCTGGCTTCCAATCTGGGAACCAATATCCGGGAGCTGGAAGGTGCGCTCACCCGTCTTCGGGCCTATTCCTCCCTGACGGGAAGCGAAATCAATGAGGCCATGGCCAAGGAGACTTTGAAGGACATTCTGAACGATCGCCAGAAGATGATCAGCATCGACAACATCCAAAAAACCGTCGCCTCATTCTACAATGTTTCCGTCTCGGACCTCAAATCCTCAAAGAAACTAAAGATTTACGCCCTTCCCCGGCAGGTCGCCATGTACCTCTGCCGCGGCATGACGCAATCCTCTTTCCCCGAAATCGGCGAAAAATTCGGAGGCAAGGATCATTCCACAGTCATTCATGCTGTCCGGCAGATTGAAAAGAGGATCAATCATGACCGGGAATTGAAAAATACCATCGAGACGCTGAAAAATCATCTACAGAAGTGACGGATTTCCCTGTGCATGAATTGGGGATGTTCTAATTTTATTCTTTGCACCTGAAAAAATCCTTATCTTATCCACACTTTCTGTGGGCCTATTTCACCCCTTGAGTAAATTAAACTATTTGAAATCTATCAAATTTTTTTATATAATGGATCTGTGAACATGGCCTACTAATACTACTATAAATATATATTAAAAAAAGAAAAATAGTATTTATAGCGGGGAGAATCAGCATGGAATTTTTAATCGACAAGGAAGAATTTGCCAGAGGTCTCTTTCGTTCTCAGAGCGTGGTGGAGAAAAAAGGAACCATGCCCATTCTTCTGAATGTTCTCATCGAGACGAAAGAAAACGGCATATCGATCACGGCTACAGACCTGGAGATTGGAATCAAAGGCTTCTACCCGGCAAATATCAGGCAACCAGGAAGCATAACTCTGGCGGCAAAAAAACTCTATGAGGTAGTAAAAGAACTTCCCGAAAAAGAAGTTTTCTTCCGTCTGAAGGAAAATCAGTGGGTGGAAATCAGCAGTGGAAAATCTATCTTCAAAATCATGGGGATTTCAGCGGAAACTTTCCCTTCCTTTCCCGCCTATGAGGAAGAAAATTTCATATCCCTCGAATCCGCCCTGCTGAGAGAAATGATCGACAAAACCATCTTTGCGGTTTCCAGCGACGAGTCGCGATACAACCTGACGGGAGTTTTCTGCACCCGGAGGGAGAAGGAAAGCGAGAAAATCCTGCGCATGGTGGCCACGGACGGATACCGTCTATCGCTGATCGATCGGACGATGAAGATGGAGATCGAAGGGCTGGAGAATGGAATCCTCCTGCCCAAGAAGGGCCTCTTGGAACTGACCCGCCTGCTGGAGGAAGAAGGAAATGAGGTCTGGCTGAAGATGAAGAATAATAATTTTATCTTCAAAAAGGACCCGGTGGTTCTCATCATGCGGCTTCTGGATGCGGAATTTCCGGATTATCACCAGGTCATCCCGTCGCAGACCAAACGTTTCATTCGCATGAAGAGAAGTCAGATTCTGGAGTCCCTCAAACGGGTCTCCATTCTCTCCAGCGAGAAAACCAAGGGGGTCAAATTCCATTTTGCCGAAGATCTTCTGGAACTCTCTTCCTACAACCCGGACTTTGGTGAAGCCAAAGAAGAATTTTCCGTAGACTACCAGGGGGAAGAGTTGACCCTGGGTTTTAACTACCGTTTTATCATGGAAGTCCTGAATATCCTGAGCAGCGAGGAGATCCTCTTTGAATTGGAGGATGGCGTCAGCCCGGCGATCATTCGGCCGACCGACGATAGCCAGCATACCTGCGTGGTCATGCCCATGAGAATCTAGAGAGAGGGGAGAAGATTGGCCAGGAAGAACGACAAAGAAAATTCCTCTAACGCGGGTTCCAGCGAATATACCGCCGAGAACATCAAAGTCCTCCAGGGATTGGAAGCCGTGCGCAAGCGCCCGGCCATGTACATCGGCAGTACGGGAATCTCTGGCCTTCATCATCTGATCTATGAAGTCGTCGACAATTCCATCGACGAAGCCCTAGCCGGCTTTTGTAGCAAGATTGACGTGATCATTCACGAAGACCACAGCGTAACCGTGGAAGACAACGGCAGGGGCATTCCCGTTGACCTTCACCGCGAGCAGGGCAAATCCGCAGCGGAAGTCGTCATGACCACCCTGCATGCGGGCGGCAAATTCGACAGCGAAAGTTACCAGTACTCGGGGGGCCTCCACGGAGTGGGGGTTTCCGTGGTGAACGGGCTGTCCGAATTCCTGGAGATGGAGATCTACCGGGACGGAAAAGTCTACTCTCAAAGGTACGAGAGAGGCCTTGCCGTCACTCCTTTTGAGACCATCGGTAACACCAAACGCCGGGGAACGAAGATTAAGTTCCGGCCCGACCCGGAGGTCTTCGAAACCCTCGAATTCAGCTACGACACGCTCTGCCAGAGGCTTCGAGAGCTCAGCTTCCTAAACAGCGGCCTAAAAATAACCGTGGCCGACGAAAGAGCGGACAAAAAGCAGGAGTTTCAGTACAAGGGCGGAATCGTTTCTTTCGTCGAATACCTCAACAAGAACAAGACCACCGTCCATCCCAAACCCATCCACCTGGAGGGAGAGAAGGAGGGAATCCATATCGACATCGCCCTCCAGTACAACGACGGGTACACGGAAAACATCTTCTCCTTTGCCAACAACATCAACACCATCGATGGAGGAACACACCTCATCGGCTTCAAATCCGCCCTGACCCGGACCCTCAACAATTACGCCGCCAACCTCAGTCAGTTCAAGAACCTGAAAGGCAGCCTTTCCGGAGAAGATACCCGCGAAGGCCTGACCGGGGTGATCAGCGTGAAACTGCCCAACCCCCAGTTCGAAGGCCAGACCAAGGCCAAGCTGGGTAACAGTGAAGTGAAGGGGCTCGTCGAAACCCTGGTCAACGAAAGACTGGCCACCTTCTTTGAAGAGAGTCCGTCGGTGGCCAAGCGGATTCTGGAAAAAGTCGTCGATGCCGCACGGGCGCGGGAGGCGGCCCGCAAGGCGCGGGATTTGACCCGCCGGAAAGGCCTCCTGGAAAGCGATTCTCTCCCCGGAAAATTGGCCGATTGCCAGGAAAAAGATCCGCGGGAAAGCGAGCTCTTCATCGTCGAAGGAGATTCCGCCGGCGGCTCGGCCAAGCAGGGAAGGGACCGCAGAGTCCAGGCCATTCTGCCCCTGCGGGGCAAGATCCTCAACGTAGAAAAGGCGCGTTTCGACCAGGTCCTCTCCAGCCAGGAGATTAAGACCCTCATCACCGCCCTGGGAACGGGGGTGGGGAAGGAAGAATACAACCTGGACAGGCTGCGCTACCACCGGGTCATCATCATGACCGACGCCGATGTGGATGGCTCCCATATCCGCACCCTTCTCGCCCCTCTACCGGGTCAAAAAGGGGAAAGAGGAGCCCAAATACCTCCGCAGCGAGGAAGAGCTAGAAGATTATCTTCTCGAGAAAGGGATCGAAAACGTGCGCCTGGTCCTGCCGGGAGAAAAAGGACCGCTCAGCGGGAGGGGCCTTCTGGATATGGTCAGAAAGGTCATCCGCCGGGAGAAGATCCTCCAGCGTCTGGCCAGACGAAAGATGGACCCCGATATCCTCCTGGCCTTCGCCCAGCAGGAATCGTTCAGCAAGAACAGCTTGAAATCCGAAAAAGAAGTGACCCGGGTCATGGAGCAGGTGAAAAGGGCCCTGAAAAAGACCCGGAACATGGTTCTTACAACCTGCGCTGTATTTCTTCCATCAACGGGTCTCGCATGGAGACCAGCCTGGATCTGAAAATGGTCAGCTCGGGCCAATTCGAAGAGCTGCGCAGACTCTCCAGACAGGTCAGCTCTCTGGGTCCGCCGCCCTTCGTCCTCAAAAGCGGCGAATCCTCCCAGCAAGTGGCAGGGCCCTCCGCCCTGGTGGAGGAGATTTTCTCTGCCGGGAAGAAAGGGCTGGAGATCCAGCGCTACAAAGGCCTGGGGGAGATGAACCCGCAGCAACTCTGGGAAACGACCATGAACCCGGAATCGCGCACCCTCCTTCAGGTTCGCCTGGAAGACGCGGTGAAAGCCGATGAGATCTTCACCGTTCTCATGGGAGACCAGGTGGAACCCCGCCGGGACTTCATCCAACGCAATGCCCTGAGCGTGACCAACCTCGATATTTAAGGGGCAAAGAAAAAAACCATGAACCGCCAAGAGCGCACAGAGCGCAGAGAGCATGAAATATTCAAAATATTTTTTGGCCCTGGACCCTGATTCAAAAACTTCTCTGCGAGAGCCGAAGACGTTCATCTCGCCCGCTTCGCTCGGGCCCGCAGAGTGCGCAGAGAAAAAGATCCATTCTTTATATCGGGATTTAAATTGGCCTTTAGCTCTGTGGCCTCTGCGAGAGAAAAAATAAAGGATTCTTATGTCTTCCCAACCCGGAATGAACCAGCTGCCGGTCAAGCTCGAAGAAGAGATGCAGAAGTCCTACATGGACTACGCCATGTCGGTCATCATCGGCCGGGCCCTGCCCGATGCCCGGGACGGACTGAAGCCCGTCCACCGGCGGGTGCTGCATGCCATGAACGAGCTCTCCAACGACTGGAACAAACCCTTCAAAAAGTCGGCCCGAATCGTGGGGGACGTGATCGGTAAATATCACCCCCACGGGGATATGGCGGTGTATGACACCCTGGTGCGCATGGCCCAGGATTTTTCCCTCCGCTATCCCCTGGTGAACGGCCAGGGAAACTTCGGGTCCATCGACGGCGACCCGCCGGCGGCCATGCGGTATACCGAAGTCCGCATGGCGCGCCTGTCCCACGAGCTTCTGGCGGACATCGACAAGCAGACGGTGGACTTTGCCGCGAATTATGACGGCTCCCTGATGGAACCGGTGATCCTTCCGGCCAGGGTCCCCAACCTGTTGGTCAACGGCTCTTCGGGGATCGCCGTGGGCATGGCCACCAACATTCCTCCGCACAACTTGAAGGAAGTGATCGAAGCCACCATTGCGGTCATTCAGAAGCCAGACATCTCCATGGAGGAGTTGATCCAGATCATTCCTGGGCCGGATTTCCCCACGGGAGGGTTCATCCTGGGGAGGGGAGGAATCCGGGAGGCCTACCTGACGGGGAAGGGAATGGTCCAGATGCGGGCGCGGGCCCTGATCGAGAGGCAGAAAAGGACCGACCGCGAGTCCATCGTGATCACCGAGATCCCCTATCAGGTCAACAAGGCCAAACTGTTGGAGCGCATCGCCGAGCTGGTGCAGGACAAGAAAGTCGAGGGAATCGCCGACCTGCGCGACGAATCGGACCGCGAGGGAATGCGGGTGGTCATCGAGCTGAAGCGCGATGCCGCCGCCCAGGTGATTATGAATCAGCTCTTCAAGCACACTCAGATGCAGGCTACCTTCGGGGTCATCCTCCTGGCCATCGTGCGGGGACAGCCCCAGCTTCTCAACCTGAAGGACCTGGTGGAGCAGTTCATCCTCCACCGCAAAGAAGTCGTCACCCGCCGCACCCAGTTCGAGCTGGGCAAGGCCGAAGCTCAGGCCCACATCCTGGAAGGCCTGAAAATCGCCCTGGACAACCTGGACCGGGTCATCGCCCTGATCCGTGGCTCCAAGACCCCCAAGGACGCCAAAGAAGCCCTCATGGCCAAGTTCTCCCTCTCCGAGGTCCAGGCTCAGGCCATTTTGGACATGCGCCTCCAGCGCCTGACCAACCTAGAACGGGAGAAGATCAACGAGGAATACACCGAGGTGATCAAGCTCATTGCCCGGCTGAGGGAAATTCTGGGCAACGAGCGGCTGCTCCTCAACGTGATCGTGGAAGAGCTCCAGGAGATCAAAGAGCGCTACGGAGACGATCGGCGTACCGAGATCATCGAGGAAGTGCAGGAGATCAAGCTCGAAGACCTGATCGTGGAAGAAGACATGGTGGTCACCATCAGCCACACGGGGTACATCAAGCGTAACGCCATCAGCCTGTACCGCAGCCAGAGAAGGGGAGGGCGGGGCAAGATGGGGATGACCCCCAAGGAAGAAGATTTTGTCGAGCACCTCTTCATCGCCTCTACCCTCAGCTACATTCTCTTCTTCACCGACGCGGGAAAGGTGTACTGGCTGAAGGTCCACGAGGTGCCCCAGGCCGGTCGCATGACCCGCGGCAAAGCCATCGTCAACCTTCTGAACCTGTCGGGGGATGAAAAAATCACCGCCATCCTTCCGGTGCGGGCCTTCGAGGAAGGCAAGTATGTGCTGATGGCCACCCGGCAGGGGGTCATCAAAAAGACCGACCTCATGTCCTACAGCCATCCGCGGGTCGGGGGCATCATCGCCCTGTCCCTGGATGAGAAGGACCAGCTCATCTCCGCCTGCCTGACCGACGGGACCAAAGAGATCCTGCTTAGCTCCCGGGAAGGCAAGGCGATCCGCTTTGCAGAAGAGGACGTGCGGGACATGGGCCGCACCGCCCGCGGGGTGAGAGGGATCACCCTGGGGAAGAACGATTCCCTCGTTTCCATGGACATCCTTTCCCCGGGGACGGTCGGATCCTCCATCCTTTCGGTGACCGAAAACGGTTTCGGAAAGCGTTCCCCCGTGGAAGACTACCGCCTCCAGAGCCGCGGTGGCAAAGGGATCATCACCGTCAAAACAACGGCCCGCAACGGAAAACTTGTGGGTACCCAGCAGATCACCGACCAGGATGAAGTCATGCTCATCACCGATCGGGGCAAGATCATCCGCCTGCGGTGCAGCGAGATCCGCCTGAGCAGCCGCAACACCCAAGGGGTCAAGCTCATTGAGCGTGAATCGGGAGAAAGAGTAATGGCCGTGGCCCGCCTCGCCGAGCGGGAAGAGGAAGGGAACGGCCAGGAAGCGGAAGAGGCCCCCGAAGAGGCCTCCGCCGAAGCAGATTCCTGATTCATGGACAGAGAGAGAAAAGGGATCGCGGTCATCGGTGCCGGAAGCTGGGGCACGACCCTGGCCAACCTCCTGGCGGAAAAGGAGGAAGGCGTCCTTCTCTGGGTTTTCGAGGAGGAGCTTTTCCGCATTCTGTCCGAGAAACGTACGAATGAGTTTTTCCTTCCCGGAGTCCGCCTGGCCGATTCCCTCCGCTTCACCCATTCCCTGGAAGAAGCCCTCGCCGGGCGGGAGACCGTCATCTGCGCCGTCCCTTCCCACGCGGTCCGTGAGGTTTTTCTCCAAGCCGGAAAGCACCTCTCCCAGGGAGCCCTTCTGGTCAGCGTCACCAAAGGGCTCGAGGATGGAACCCACTTGCCCATGTCCGGGGTTTTGCAGGAGGTGATCGGGGCAGGGAAGGAAGCGCAAATTGCCGCCCTCTCCGGGCCCAGTTTCGCCCGGGAGGTATGCCGTAGGATTCCCACTGCCGTGGCGGTGGCCGGAACCACTTCCCGGGCCGCGCAAGAGGCCCAGGCCCTTTTTTTCCGCCCCTATTTCCGGGTCTATACCAACCCAGATATGCTGGGAGTCGAGCTTGGGGGAGCCATCAAAAACGTCATGGCCATCGCTGCCGGCGCCTCCGATGGCATGGGGTTCGGTCATAGCTCCCGGGCGGCGCTCGTCACCCGGGGGCTGGCGGAAATGACCCGCCTGGGAATCAGCATGGGCGCCCAGAGGCAGACTTTTTTCGGCCTGGCCGGTATGGGCGACTTGGTTCTGACCTGCACGGGAGACCTCAGCCGGAATCGACAGGTGGGTCTGGAGTTGGGGAGGGGAAAGGGATTGAAGGAGATTTTGGAGAACATGCGCATGGTGGCGGAAGGGGTCCGCACGGCCAAGGCCCTGTGGGAATTGGCTCAAAAACAAAGGGTGGATATGCCCCTTAGCGGAGAAGTCTATAAGATCCTTTATGAGGGTAAAAACCCCCGGGAGGCTGTCCAGGGTTTACTGTCCCGCCTTCCCCGCTCGGAGAGGGAAGATCTGCCTGAGGGCTCTTTATCTTTCTGATTCTGAACTCCCCCCTGCGAATCTATTGTCGTGTCCCGGAAGTAAGCGGACAAAGTCGAACCTTGTTGCCAGAAGCCAAGCGTCGGACCGCTGCGCTTGCCCGAATAAGTGTTGGTTCCTCCGGACCCAACGGGGTTCTTACCGTGGATGCTGCCAGCGGTGGAAGAAGATTCCGCCGCGCCGGATTTTGGTGGCCCGCATCAGAAGGGGGCCGCTTATTTTTCCGGGAGAGGAACAGGAGGGAGACTCTGCAGCAATCGATCGGCGAGCTCCCGGCTGTAAGTTCCGGCAGAGTCGCTGGAGGCCCTTATGGTGCCCTTGGATAACCATACCAACTCGCCTTTTTGCGCCTCGAAGATGCGCAGAACCAGATGGACTTGGGAACTTCCGCGAAAATAAGTGGGCAGCAGCCGATCGCTGAAAGACTTGCCGTCAAAAGCCTCGAAGGATTGACTTCCCAGGTAGGATTTCTGTACCCTGTATTCGGGAAGGATTCCAATCATCAATAGTCGGGCCTTTAAGCGCTCGCAGATCTTTATGCGGGAATCCCGTTCTGATACGAGGAGGACGGGGTTGAGCTTCATTTTCTCCAGGGCCTCCAGGACCTCCGCATCCTTCACCAGGGTGTATCCCTTTTTTTCCAGGGAATCCCGGATGAAGGGATAAAGCTCGGAACCAGCATCCGCCGTTCCCGGGGGCGCGGGGAAAGGAAGAAGAGCCACCGGCTGGTATTCTCTGGGGTCTATTTTAAGGGAAATCGCTGGCTCCAGGGTTACCCGGTAGAAGCACCCCCAGGGGGAGATGAAAAAGATAAGGATCAGGAGGAGGTACGGAATGGACCCGGCGATTCCTCTCAAAGGCTTGCTCCTTGGGCAAAAATTCGATAGAATAAAAACTGCGGCTTTTAAAGCCAGGAATCATTACACCGCACAAAGCGGATCCTGTCAAGGGAACGGAGATCGGTTATGCCCATTTATGAGTACCTTTGCCGGGATTGCGGAAAGGTTTCCAGCTACCTGGTCATGAATATACGCGAGCCGCACCGCCCGCAGTGCAAGCGATGCCAGAGCGGAAAGATGACCCGCCTCATATCACGGGTGGCCCGGGTTCGCTCCGAGGAAAGCCGTCTGGAATCCCTGGCGGACCCGAGCAAATTGGCGGGCCTGGACGAAAACGATCCGGCCAGCATGGCCCGCTGGATGAAACGGATGGGAAAAGAAATGGGGGAAGACCTGGGCGAGGACATAGATTCCATGGTAGATGAGGCCATGGAAGAAGAGATGGCTGGGAATGGAGGGGAATCTGGTAGCAAGGACGGGGAGTTATAGCGAGGCTTGTTGTTTTTTTCTGAAGGATTTGAAGAGACCCTAGAGAGAGGGAATATGCCCATCGCCGGAAACCCGAAGAAGCTGGCCCAGGACGTGGCCCATGGATTTCAGCAGTTCACCCAGGCTTCTCTCCGTCAATACACGGGCGAGGACCTGAGAGTGATCCTCTTCAACCTCAATCTCGTTCTGCGGGAGCTGCGGAGCAAGCAGGTTCCCCTTGAGGATCTTGAAGGGCTTAAGGACAAAAACAACAACATTCGAAGGGTCAATCAAGCGATCAACATCATCCAGTCTTTCGCCGCCACCAAAGGATTCAAGATTTAGCCCCCTGCCGCTCTCAATCTTTTCCTTTCAGATTCTTACACCTTTCATTCTTAAATTTGGTTCATCTCCAAATTTGTTGACCGATTGTTTCATGAAAGCCTGCCAAGGGCCCGGAAGGAAAGGCAGATTGCGCAGCAAGCATCGGCGGGAGACCCGCTTTCCATGAACCCCCTGTCGGTCATCCCCAAAGCGCAGCGGGGGCGGGATACGTGAGGCTCGAAGAAAGAACCAACTCCCCCGCCACCGGTGGGGAGAGATATGCGCCTCATGATTGCAAGCAAGATGACTTTTCTTCCGGGCCCATGAAATCACAGGAAATTCTGAAAAGACCAGCTCTTAGGGATAAAGGGGAGGGGGATGCATTCCGGATTAACCCCCACTAAAGGTTTGAAAATATTCGGAATTTTTTCACAGCTTCCCCCATCAAAGGGGGAGGGTGCAAGAGGGAAAATTCAAATATCTTGGGCTGGATCTTTCTCTGGTAATAAGAAGAGCCCATTGAGAAATACAGCGAATCCATTCCCTAACCGAACCGGATTCTTCGATCAAGGAAGGGGTAATCTCTGCCTTGACAGGCGGCAAAGCAATGATTAGATTTTTTATGCAAGGCAAGGAAAAAGCCTTATTTCCTCTGGAAAAAGGAGGTAGAAAGATGAACAGCCTGGTAAGATGGAGCCCGATGGAGGATTTGATTTTCCGGAGCTTTTTCCGTCGCTCCTGGGATGAAGATGTTTGGGAGGTTTTCGAAAACCTACTTGAAACCAAGGGGCTGGAGAAATATAACTGGACCCCTAAAGTCGAGAGTTATCGCCAGAATGGAAGCTATGTGATCAAGGCCGATCTTCCTGGAGTGGAGGCGAAAGATATTCATGTAGAACTGGAAAACGGATACCTCACGCTGAAAGGCGAACGCAAGGTGGACAAGAAGAGCAAAGACAAGAAGGTGGATCGGAGAGAGGTATTCTACGGATCCTTCGAGCGTTGCATGGCCGTTCCGGAGAATCTGAAGGCGGAAGAAATCAAGGCCAAGTACCATGACGGGGTGCTGGAGATAACCATCCCCGTGGAGGAAAAAGCCCCAGCCAAGAAGATTGAGGTGGAGGAAGTGAAAAACTAACCCCCATGGATGGTGAATTTGCAACCGGGCCGGGCTCAAACCCGGCCTTTTTTTATTGCCTGGGAAATTATAAAAGTCTCCGCTCTCCCAGGCCAAGGATTCCCCCATTTTTCCTGCCATAATTTTCTTGACAAAAATATTTCCCTTGCTCATATTGCCTTTGAAGGAATCGATTGTTTTCTTCTCGTAGCGCCCAAGGGGATTGAACGGGAACCCGAGGGCTCGCCCGAGAATACCGGCAGCGCCTTTCGGAGAGAAGGGTTGATTTTCCCGTCCATGGAAGTCCGAAAAGAGCCCTTCAGGTGGATCGGTGGAATTTGATTTCCGCCCGAATAAGATGCGGGTACAGCCAAGCCATTTCTGCCGGAGATGGGTTATCCATGGAAATAATAACCTTCCCAGGCGGAAGAAGTATTTGTGTTTGCGCTAAGCGACATACTCTATGCACTCTGCGATTTTTATCCATAAGGAAGGGGGGATGAAGAGCCGGATTGAAAGGGAAGGAGAATTTGAAGCGAGAAGTAAAACCATAGAAAAGGGGGTTTTATGAGAAAAGTTCCAAAAAGAAAGGTTGCCATCGTGGGAGCGTTTACCACCCCCTGCCGGGGGCGCTGGTTGTCCAAAACGATCTGGGAACTGGCCCAGTGGGCCGTTTCCGGCGCCCTCCAGGATGCCAAGTTGAAAATGGAACGGGTGGAAGCAGGGGTCATCGGGCTTTACAACGACATCTTCGCCCGAAGCCTCTGGTGCGGGTCAGCAATGGAGGGGCGACCGGTATTTACGCCTTTGGGACGGCCTTTGACATGGTGGCCGGCGGTCGGTATGACCTTGTGTTCTGCGTGGGTGCGGAAAAGGCCACGGACACCTACGACTTCATGAGCGAGACGCAGACTCCCGAAGTGGTCCAGACCATAGCCTGGTCCTGGGATCCCCTCTTCGAGCGGGATCAAGGGGCTACGGCGGCCGATTCTTACGCCGAGGTCATTCTTTCCTACATGGACCAGTATCCCAGCGACCTCAAGATGGCCGTGCGGGGGGAGATTCTGCGTATCATGTGCGAGCAGGCCAAAAACAACCCCAACGCCCAGCGCCGCGATGAGATCGTGACCCCCGAACGGGTGGAACATTCCCCCTGGATCATCGAGCCGGCTTTCAAGAAGCTCGAAACCTGCGTCTATACGGAAGGGGCCTGTTGCCTGATCTTTGCCGCCGAAGGGGTGGCCGAAGAGATCTGCAAAGACTCCGGGCAGCCGCCGGTCTGGATCGAGGGAGTGGGCTTTGCCAACGAACCCTACTGGTGGGGGATCAAGCATCCCCACAAGCTGCCGGGAAGGATTGAATCGGACCACCTGGCGGCCAAGGCGGCCTACGAAATGGCCGGGGTGGGGCCGAAGGACATCAACGTGGTTGAGCTTCACGATGCCTTTCTGCCCCAGCTGGAAATCACCATGGCGGAGATGGGCTTTGTGCCCATGGGACATGCCGATGACCTCATCGAAAAGAAGATCATGGCCCCCCACGGGAAGGTTCTGGTCAATCCCTCCGGTGGACTCATCTACGGCGGGCATTTCGTCGGTGGGAGCAACATGTTCTCAGCCTGGTCAGCCAGGCGGGAGCTGATCCGGAGAGGTTTAGATTATGCCCTGGTCCATGGAACCGGGGCTTCATCGGCCCAGTATGGCGGTGCGGCCGTTCTGAAAAGGGGGGTGATCTGATGGAAAAGGTGATGAGAAGACCGGGGGATTATGTGATCCCTCACGAAGCGATTCCCGAGGTGATGAGCCGGATTACAGTGTTCCCGGAGGATAAATTCGTCTGCGTGGAGCGGACCGAGCCCATGTTCACCACCTACTGGGCCAGCGCTGGGGAGCTTTCGCCCTTCTTCCTGGCGGTGATGAAGGAAAAGAAGATCCTCGGCGCCCGCTGCCCCAAGTGCAAGATGGTCATCTGCCCGCCCTACATGACCCGCTGCCCGGTCTGCCAGAATGACGATTCCAGCCTGGTGAGCCTGGAAACGGGGATCGAGATGCCCCAGGTGGGGTACATGCTGGGGACCCCCCCCATTACCGTCTTTGCCAATGCCAGGTTCGCCCGCTACGCCCCCTTCGGCCGCGGCCGGGTGATCCTGGGAGAGTCCCAGTCGGCGCTGCCCATCCAGGTCTTTACCACCACCGGGTTCCTGAAACCGGGGATCTTCAAGGCGGGGACCAAGGTGAAGATCGTTTTCCGGAAAGTCCGCATGGGGTTCTCCACCGATTATTTCGCCGTGCCCCTGGACGAAGTGCCGGAAAAACTGCGGGACAAGAAGGGACTGGAAGAGACGGCCCTCAAGTGGAAGAGCATGGAGGTCGGAGACCCCCAGGTGACCGACGCCTTCAAGAAGCAGTTCCCCAAAGCCCTCCAGGCGGTCACCAGATTTGTCGGCGCCATCCCCAAAAGCCCCCGTGCCCAGCGAGACGTGGCCAACTGGACCCGGAAGATCCAGGTCAAAACCGGGGGCGGAAAATTCGGCCTGCTCCTGGACAAGCAGAGAATCAAGGTGGTGAGGGGTAAAGTGCCCCGGCCGGACCTGGTCCTGGTGGTGGAGGACCCGACGCATCTGATTGGATGGACCAACGGAGATTCCCTGGTCAACCTGATCCGCATCGGGGGCGCCGGGATCAACAACCTGCAGGACATGGAAACGGTCTTCAAGCTCGACCGTCTCCACCGCTCCATCCGACGGGATGCGGAGGAAAGAGGGAAGAAATAAAAAACCTGACGGGACACAGATGAACACAGATAAACACAGATTATAAAATCGCAAAAGACTTACAGACGAAAGACCCAATGGGACGCGGATGATGGGTTAAGAAAAAAGAAGGGGCGGTTCGCGAACCGCCCCTACCCGGTCTTTCTTCAAAACCTTCCGGTTTCCTCCCGGCTCTCCAATTATATCTCTCCAAGAGTGATGTCCGTCTCCCCCTCCGGCAGAGGAATAATGTAGACGGGTTTGCGGATCCGGTGAAGGTCGAAAATCCGGTCATCCCTTTTTCCCCCGGCTCATGAAGAGGTTCAATTGCTGGAGCAGCCGCTGGTCCCTTTCTTTGATTTTCCTTTTGGCGACTGCCGAAGGATAGGAATAAAACCCCTCCCCGGTTTTCACTCCCAGCTTTCCCGCTTGAACCAACTTTTCAAGGACCGGAGGGGGGCTTTGGGCGGCGCTCAGGTCGGGAAAGAGATTCTGGGCCAGCCGGTAAAAAGTGTCCAGCCCCCCGAAGTCGCTGGTTTCCAGGGGGCCCAGGTTGGCCAGGCGAAAACCGTACCCGGTTTTGGCCACGTTGTCGATGTCTTCCGCCGTGGCTACGCCGTTTTCGAGGCAGTAGAGGGCCTCGCGCCAAAAGGCCATCTGCAGGCGATTAAAGAGGAAGCCGGGAACTTCTCTCAGAACCCGAACCGGTCTCTTCCCGAGCTTGAGAAGGAGACGGTAACAGAGTTCGGCGGTTTCGTCCGAAGTCTTTTCCCCGCGCACTATTTCCACCACCGGGATAATGGTCGGGGGGTTGATCCAGTGGACAATGATCGTTTTCTCCGGCCGTTGGGTAACGGAGCCGATCTGGGTGATGCTCAGTCCGGAAGTGTTCGATGCCAGGATGGCGTGGAAAGGGGCAAATCGGTCCAGCTTGACAAAGGTCTCTTTCTTGAGGTCCATGATTTCCGGAACGGCTTCCAGGACGAAATCCGCCTTGCTCACCGCTTCTTCTAAATGGGTCGTGACCGCGATCCTCTCCAGGGCAGCTTTTTTCTCCTTCGGGCGGATCATCCCGTGCTCGATGAAGGTATCCAGATTGGCGCCGATTCTGGCCAAAGCAGACTTGAGGATCTTTTCATCGAGGTCGTAAAGGAAGACGGGGTA
>Ga0111180_1030_pt1 | contig 24507 bp, 20 predicted proteins | sample DeeMarSWOR324_28_FD_80237 | JGI IMG/M metagenome (GOLD analysis project Ga0111180, IMG submission 80237) | Deltaproteobacteria bacterium SM23_61
GGTATTTTCCCAACCGCCGGTCCACCACCGCCGGGGGATCAGGCTTCATAGCTTCCTCCACGTCGAGGACGTAGGGAAGTTCCTCGTATTCAACCCGGATGAGACCGATGGCTTCCTCGGCAATCTGCAGAGATTCGGCCGCGACGGCGGCGATGCCTTCACCGGCCCAAATGGCCTCTTCCAGAGCCAGGATTCGGGGAGCCCGAGCGTTGATCCTTTCCGGACAATCCTTTCCGGTTACCAAAGCGCGCACCCCGGGCAGGTTTTCAGCCGCCGAGGTTTCCAGTCTTACAATCCGGGCATGCGGGAAGGGGCTGCGGAGCGTTTTAATGTGGAGCAGACCAGGAAAATTGCGCTGCAAATCAGCGGTAAACTGGGCGCGGCCCAGGACTTTATCGAGGGCATCAACCCGAGGGATGCTTTTTCCCACCACGGATGGCAATGGAAAAGAAGGTTCTTTCCTTGACATGGACGGACTCCCATTTCCCAAGACATTGATCAGTGATAAGAGACGGCTCGCGGGCCCTTTATTTTTCTACCGATACCGTTCAATCTTCCCATGGAGGAAGCTGTAGATCCGCTCGACAGCCTTTTCCTGGATCATCGGGCCCGCGGCTTCTTGACCGATATCCACAGGGAAGCGGTCAAGGAAACTGATTCGCTGGGTGCATTCCTGAAGGCCCCATCCTTTGGCCATTCCCACCGCTACGGCAGTCACCCATTCCCGTATGAAAGCGCTCTGCTTCATGATGTAATCCTTATTGCAGATAGGCCCGTGCCCGGGGACGATATGGTCCACATCCAGAGTTTTTAGGAAGTCCAACGACCATAGCCACGCATCCGGGTCTGCCGCATGAAACCAAGTCTGGCACTCGCAGAAGATTGTATCCCCCACGAAGACGACTTTTTCTTTGGGCACATAGACGGCGATCTGCCCCCGGGTATGTCCGGGAGTGTGGAATAATTCGAAGACTTGGTCCCCGACCCAGAGTTTCAGGCCATGACTAAAAAGGATCGTGGGCGGATTCAAGTGGAAATCTTTTTCCGGAGGCATTAAGGATATTCCCTCGGGATCATCTTTCTTAACGACTTCTAAGCTGTAGGAATAAGGGGTGCCCGAGGACACGACGCCAAAATCCTTCAAAATGTGTTCATGGGCGACCACCGGGCACAATCCAGTGAAGAAATAGTTGCCAAAGATGTGATCGATATGGTGTTCCGTATTGATCAGGTAACGGATGGGGCCTTTCTTCAGGACTTCTTCGCGCATGGCCACGGCTTTCGTCGGCAGTTGCGGAGTATCGATGATCACAGCCCCATCTCTGGTCATCACGTAGCCGGGGTTGCATCCTCGGATATCGGTGGCCGCGTAGACGTTCTCGGTAATTTTCTCCATGAATCCTCCTGTTTCGGTATGGAACATGCCAGGAGGCCCGCAGGATCCTGGGAGCCTGCGGGCCGATCCCCCTTCGGCTCAAGAAGGCTGAATCTCTCCTTCCCGAAAACCGTCTGAATGCGACCCTCATCGAAAAAGCTGCGCTAGTTCCTGCTGAGGAATCTCGTCCCTATCCCGGCATTCCCGTTCGGGCATCCGCCCCTTATCGGAGAGAGATGGCGAAGGTGTGGGGCAAATATGCCCTGAAAAGTGCCTGGATGAAGGCCAAAGCCCCTGGCAATCTTCAGCCGGCGGACCTGCCCAGGATTTGAAATCAATCGTACCCCATCCAGAATGGAGAGGATTGGGAGCAGTTGAACCCGGGGTCCCGGCAGATGGGGTGACGGACGCTCCTCAAATCAGCGGTATTTCCGGGGACTCCCTCCCGGAAGACTCAGGAAAGCGGTCCTTTCCCTTGGCCTTCTAATACCTCCTTTAATACTTCGTCCTTCATATGAAAACTGTGCTCCGATCCGGGAAAGACTCCTTTTTCCACCTCTTCCTTGAAATTCTGTAAGGCCTTCAGGATTTCCTGAGAAAGGTTCGTGTATTTTTTCACAAATTTAGGGGTAAATTTTTCGAAGAGTCCAACCAGGTCATAAAGGTTTAGAGTCTGTCCATCCGTGTATGGGCCGCTGCCAATTCCGGTCACCGGGATCGTAAGCTTCTTGCTGATGAACTCCGCCAGCCGGTCGGGCACGCATTCCATCGTCAGCATGAATATTCCCGCAGACTCCAGGGCGAGGGCATCCTCAACGAGCTTACGGGCCGTCGCCGTATCGGTGCCCTGGACCTTAAACCCTCCGAGCTTGGAGACCGTCTGAGGAGTGAGACCGATATGCCCCATCACCGGGATCCCCGCATTCACAATAGCCTTTACGGTGGGAGCAAATTCCCTTCCACCTTCCAATTTCACCGCATCGACCCCGCCATTCTTCATTAAAAGACCGGCATTGAAAATGGCGTCTCGAATGTCGGTCTGGTAGGACAAGAAAGGAAGATCGCCCACAACGAGGGCGTATTTGACCGCCCGCATGACCATTCGGCAGTGGTAGATCATCTCCTCCATCGTAATGGGAATCGTAGAGCTTATTCCCCCTACGACCATCCCCACGGAATCACCCACCAGGATCGAATCCACTTCGGCACGGTCGGCGAGCAAAGCCATGGGATAGTCATAGCAGACCACCCGCACAATTTTTTTCCCCTGCTGCTTCTTGGCCAGAAGATCCTGTGGGGCTATTTTTTTACGTTCCATTTTGGGTCCTCGCACGATCGGAAATTCAATTCCGCCCGGGGCAGGCGATCTTGAAAATCAGGGAATGCTTTTTACCTTCAAGAGGGAAGGTTCGTGTTGAGGCAGCAGAATGTCGGCCAGTCCGGCCACCCTGACCATGCTTTCAAAAGCCTGCAGAGGGTCAACATGAATCCCCGAGGGCGTGACCGGATAATAGGGTTTCATATCTTCGCGAGGAACAAAGTTATCCTGTACGCAGCAGAAACCGCTGATGACCGCCTTCCCCTTTTTCGTATTGACGGACACCGCTTGAACCCCAGGACCATGCCCGGGTGCAAAGATCAGATCAATCCCCGGAAAAAGATTCGGCACATCCCCCCGGACCAACTGCAGCCGATGCCACCCGCTCAACAGGTGGGGTTGGTAGATCTCCCGCAAAACTGGATGGGGTGCCATGGCAAACTTCCACTCCTCTTCCTGCATAAAAACAGTGGCATTCTTGCATTTTGCCGTATTGCCCGTATGGTCATACGCGCCGTGGGTCTGGATTACATACTCTATGTCTTCAGGCTTCAGCCCCTGCGAACCCAGCGCATCCTCAAATGACTGGATGTCCGTGAACCGCACCGGGGATCGGCTGGAGTGGTACTTCATGGCATGGGCCGCGTCGATTCCCGTGTCGATGATAATATTTTTCTCCGCCCCCTTGACGTACCAGCAAAAATAGGGAATTTCAATCTTCTCTCCCATGTTGAGACGGTAGGTCATCATGCTCTTGTCGAGTAAAATCTTCCCGATCGGAAGGGGAATGAGGGTGTATTCTTTCATCCTTTTCTCCTTTCTCCTGTATTGGGTAATTTCATGTATTCATTGCCCCCCTGTGGTCCAGGTGGGATATGACCATCATCATGACCAGCCGCTTCTTCTCCTTCTTTTCTGCGGCCCAATTCTGATCCCTAAACACGACCTTGTCTTCGTTAGAAAATCCTCCTCCTTTCTCAGGTAGCGACCTGGAGGGATTCGAGAGCGACTCTGGCGTGGGCACATTCCAATTATTTGCAATGATAAAACATTTTCATCCGTTTCTAAGGGTCACCCCCCAAGCGGGGCACGGGAAAGGGCAAACATTTCTTGCAACGAGAGGGGGATCTTTTTGCCCAAGACTCCTTTAGCCGGGACGAATCATTGCCCTCTTGGCCATGCTATCATAAATTCGGGCCACTTCTTTAACGAAGGCATCGTCCAGAATATGGGCATCCACCTCGATAATCTCAACCCCTTTTTTCAGCTTCTCTTTAAGCCCCTTCAAAAAGGACCCGTTGGTTTGCGGATCATAGAATGCGAAGCCCTCTTTATCGATGGCGGAAAATCCTCGCAGCGGAAAGACCACCGCACCAGGACCCGTAGAGCGATTCATTTTGTCCGCCATAATCTCAGCGACCTGATTTAGCTCCTCCACATTTGTCCGAATGGCGGTAATAAAGGGCCCGTGCATGTAGATTTTCCTGTTTTTATAGGGAGTGGGAAGGTTGTCTTTGGCCACTCGCAGCACGATCATATCCAGGCTCCCCGGGACAATGACCTGAGGAAGCCCTTTGCGTCCGGCGGATTCCAGCCTTGACTTCCTCCAGGGCCATTCCTTCATGACGAAGATCCGCAGGAGTTCCTGGGGGGAGAAATCCATGATCCCATCGATCACCCCCTCCTCCACCAGCTCATCCATGACCTCGGAGTTTCCGTGGAAAACAACGTTATCGTAGCCCATGGTTTCGAAAAGCTTTTGAAGCTTCATGACGGCGGGAGTCGTTACGCCGAGGCCGGTCATCGCCACCAGGGGCCTGATTTTTTTCCCTTCCCTCTTGACCTCAGCCATGGCGCAAATGGCGCTGGCCGCCTGGGCAAAGGTAAAATTGATGACCGGATTCAGACCCATAATGTCGGCGGGGCATTGCATAACCGTCAGGTCACTCTCGCTTACCAGGGCCTGGGGATAGAAATGGGTCGCCACCATCAGTTTCGGAATTCCCAAGGGGAGATTTTTCATGGCCCCCACCCCAATGGCCGTTCCCATGGAGCCCCCGACAGAAAGGAGACCGTCCACTTTCCCCTGATCATAGAGCTTTTTAACCGTCCGGGCGGCCCCTTCGATCATGACTTGAATGATTTGCATCCGATCCGAAGTCTTTTGAGCCCTGAGGAGCAATTCGTCGAGGCTTGTACCCCCTGCCCTGGCTACTTCCTCTCTGCTGATATCGGCCTGAACCTCAGGCTTGTCCAGAATGCCGGCATCGATCACGATGGTTTTATGTCCCCGAGCCCGGATCTGATCCCGAATATATCCAGTCGCCAGTCCTTTGGTGTCCAGAGTCGCCAGCAAAACAATCGTCCGAACGGTTCCCTTCTTCATCTGCCACCCCGAATCTTCGCACCCTTGGGGAAAGGAATAGTGGATTCAGGAAAATAAAGTCTTTGCCCGCAGATTGAGGCGATTACCGAATCATCATGCTCGGAATCCACAAAACGATCTGTGGGAAAATAATGCATAATGCAAGGCTAACAAGCATGAGGGGGATGTAGGGGAAAATGGCTATGTAGATATCCACCATGTCCACGTCTTCGTGACCCAAGCCTTTAAAATAAAACAGGTTATAGCCGAAGATCGGGGTTATCATTCCGATGATGACCATCATGGTGAAGACGAGACCGAACCATAGGGGGTCGAATTTAAGTTCTATTGCCGCCGGCATCATAATCGGAAGGCATATCATGATGATAGAGGCATTCTCGATGAACATCCCCATAATGAAAAGGATGACCAGCATCAGAAGCAAGACGCCCAGGGGGCTTAAAGGCAACGCCACGAGAATGTCGCGGATGAAGTGAGTGACGCCCGTGATGCCGTTGAGGGAGGAAAAGCTGGCCCCGCCAATGACCAGCCACATCACCATCGCATTCACTCTCATGGTCGTTGTTACGGCCCACCACAAGTTCTTTCGGTTGAAATTGCCGTAGCAAGCAGAGCAGATGAGAGCCCCAGCAGCACCTATGCCGCCCGCCTCACTCGGGGTGCAGGCGCCGGTATAAATCCCCCCCAGGACAAGGATAATCAACAAGATCGGGGGCAAAACCCCCCAGAGGGAAACGAATTTTTCCCGCCAGGTGGATCGTTCTGCGGCCGGGATCGGTGGGCCCAGACTCGGGTTTAGGAGGCATTTGATCGCAATATAGACCACAAAGAAGGCGGAACAAATCAAACCCGGGAGAATTCCGGCCATAAAGAGTTTCCCCACGGAAACGCCGCTGAGGTTTCCCACCAGGATCATGGGAATGCTCGGCGGGATCAGGGGGCCTAACGCCCCCCCTGCCGGAATGCATCCGATCGCCATCCTTTTATCTTAGCCTCGCTGGATAAGCCAACAAACCCATGGTGACCGTGCCTGTCCCCCCCAATCCAGTCATGGCCGCCACCACGGTACAAATCGCCACCGTTCCAATGGCCAGCCCCCCCTTCAAACCGGCCATCCACTTATACATCGTGGTGTACATGCGGTCGCCGACGCCCGAAACTTGAAACACGGCTGCCATGAAGATAAAGAGGGGAATCGCTATATAGATGTCAGTTGTCACACTGCGAAAGACGATCGGGGAAATGGTGTACAAGGCTTCCGGACTGACAAAGATAATGTAACCCGCTACCGCGACACCCAACATGGAGAAAGCCACCGGAAAACCGGTCAGCAGCAATAATAGAAGGGTACCCCAGATGAAAAGGGTGATCGTTCCGATGTTCATGGTTTCCCTTTCATCTCCGTGGAGGTTACTGTCATGAGGTCGCGAAAGAACTTCGCCATTCCCTGGAGCAACAGAAGAAAAATTCCGACAACCATGAGAATTTTAAAGGGATAGATCGGGGGCATAAAAACGCTGGAATAGAGTTCTTTGATTTGCAGGGAGAACCAGGCATCCGAGGCTGCTTTCCACAGCAGGACCCCGACACCGAAGAAAAAAAACGCAGAGGTGATCAGATCTAAGATGGCCCGCCGTCTTGGCGAAAGCTGCATCACCAGCGCATCGACTCCAATATGGGCGTCGTGAAAAAGCGCATAGCCACCGCCGAGAACCACAAGGGCGCCGAGAAGCTGGATGTTGATGTCCCAGGCCCAAACGGTAGGCCGGTTGAATACGTACCGGAGGATCACATCGTAGGTTACCACCGCAGTCAGAGGAATAATCAACCAGCCGGAAATATTTCCCACCCGTTCATTCAACGAGTCGACAAAGCGGCAGAAGCTTTTCATGGTGCTAAACCCCTCAACCGGTTTCAGAGCGCCGGTTACCGATTTTTCCCCTTTTTATCCCCTCCGCTGAGTCTGCGAAGAGCTTTCCCTTCGCAGCCATCGGAGCCCAACCCAGCCCTTCCCGTTTCCATCCGTGGTTAAACAGGCACATCTCTTTCTCAGCTTAAGAGAAGGGCTAGGTCTCGGTTGCTTTTTATCCTTCCTGATTTATCGGGTTAGGTTTTTTCCCCATCCGGGTCATTTGATCCGGCCGTAGTCTTTCATCTGCTTTTTTATGATATTTACTAACTTGGCACACCTTGCGCTTTTGGCGGCCACTTTGGGGTAAAGGGTATCCGCCGCCTGCTGGGTTACCTTGTTAACATCCTCCTGGGGCCAGGTGTAAGGGATGACCCCGTATTTTTCCTGCGCATCCGCTATCACCCAGCTGCACTGCTGTTGCCATCTGTGAGACAAAGAGTGCAAAACATATCGGTTGGTAGATTCCAGCAAGTCCTGTATGTCCTTGGGCAGGGCTTTAAACGCCTTCATGTTAATGAGGAGGTTGCAGGGGGCATTGGAGATCCGGGGATGGTAAACGATACCCTTGGCAACCTCCTTCAGCTTTAGTTCCTCCAGCGTTCCCGAGCCAGCCACCCATCCATCAATGGTCCCCAGCTTCAAGCCCATGTAGATTTCCCCCCAGGGGAGTGGAACCGGACTGCCTCCAAGCATGGCAATGTAATCGCCCCAGATTCCAACGGCCCTTATCTTTTTACCCTTGATCGCCGCGGAAGTCGGTGCGGGGAACGTCGTCCCGATACTCACAATCGCATCTGTCTGCAAAGGGTACCAATGGATATTCCGTTCGGCATAGACCTTTTTCAATTCCGCATAGAGCCCATAGTTATACAAGCAGTCATACTCCACCTGCGCGTTTGGCCAGGCGAAGACCAGTCCGGTTTCGACATCCGCTTCTGGAATCCTCCCGGTGTAATAAGCTCCGTAGGAAACCGCGATCTGAACTACCCCCCGGCCGACTGCCAAATCCCCCTCAAAAGGCGGGAAAATGGCCCGCGGTTCCGCCCAATCAATGACCAGACGTCCGCCGGTGATATGTTTGACCCACTCCGTCCACTCCCGGGCGATGGCATGAACCCCCGTCTTACCAACGGCGAAGGGACCGTAAGCCGGGAGCTTCGTTGGAAAAGTTTCCTGCCCCTTCCATTTTATGACATTTTGAGCCTCTGTTTGGGAGGCGGGGGCCAAAAGAAATCCCAGAAACAACAGGAAAACTAAACCGAAACTCAACCATAAATTTTTTTTCATTTTACCCTCCCTCTCAGGTTTGATTGTCTCCCCTCCGAAGAAAATCAGGGAATTCCGTCAACTGCACCGAAAGCCGCTATTTTTTAGGAGCGATCACCCCCTTTCGTCTGTTTTTCTCGCTGACGACCCCACTCGGTCGGCTCACTTCCATAGTTCCAAAGCCACACGCAATTCATCCTGCATCTTCCCCGCTTCATGCAAGTCCTTTCCCGAAAGGACTGCCTCAATGGCTTGGAAAAAGGCTTTTGTGCCCGCAGAAGGTCCGCCCGGGTGGGCATGGATGGCCCCTCCTGCACCCATAATGCAGTCGATGCCCAGATCGTCGATTATTCTATCCATCACTCCCGGGTGCACTCCGGCCCCGATCATGGGGAAACTGGGTTTAATGTGAAAAAACCTGCTTCTTAAATTTTGACAGACTCTCAAATACTGATCCCTGAGGTAGGGAAATTTTCCGTAGGGGTTCAGTACGAGGACCATGTCCAACCCCAGTAATCTTGGAAATTTCCCCTGGACCAGCGTCGAACTGACGCCGGAGTGGGGAGATTCATAAAAAGCCCCGGCAAAATCGGAATGCCCTAAGATGGGTACTTGAATTTCATCCGCCTCGACCAATATTTCAACGGCCGCCAGCCCGACGGTCAGATAGTTCAGCATTAACGCATTGGCCCCGGCATCGATGGCGACCCTTGCCTGATCGAGGATCTTATCCGGCCGGCAGGTTATATTGGGAGTATAAAGAACCTTTTTCCCATTTTCTTCGTAGATTCTTACGGCCTGTTCCATGTATTTTTTTACCCGAATTTTTAAAGGGCAAAAGGAGGGGTCGGCGATTAATTCGTCATCCTTAATGATGTCCACTCCACCCTTTCCCGCTTCATAAAAAAGCCGCGCCCCAGCCTCGGGGGTAAATCCCGTGCAAGGCTTGATCATATTCAGGACCAGCGGCCGGTTATATGCTCCCACAATCTTCCGGACTCCCTCGATTCCAAATTTAGGACCCTTAAATCCCTGGGCATATTCCCGCGGCAATTCTACATCGATCAGTTTTATGACCCCCATGGAGGAAATATTTCCCATGACCGTTGTTAATAAAAGGGGAAAATTATGGCCGATATTGACCAACGGGTAGGCAATATGCAGGATGAATTGCCGATCCTGGACTCCGGGCGGAAGGGCATATTCGTAGGCCGGGATTTCATAGATGCCGATGACTTTTCCTCCGTATGTTTCCCTTATATCTTGGGTTTCTCCGGGCACCTTCACCCACGTCCCCGTGGTTTGTTCAAAAGCGATACTTTCGGCGTATTTTACGATATCCACCTCTCTCTTCACCCCAACGAAATAGGTGGCTACCGCATATTCTTCCGCTTCAATCCCCTCCCGGAGTACATGAACATATGGTTCCATCATTTTCCCCTAAAAATGGATCATTTCCTTCTGTGGTTTCCCCGGCAAATCAAATGGGGAACAAAATCAGCCGTTCCCCGCCGTTATTTAAAATGGATCACAAATAGGCTGCCGATAATTGTTTTATTTCCCGGAAAATTAGCACGAATTCACTGCGCGCTCAAGGCTTTTTTGACTTTTTCAGAGACCTCACCAAATCTCAAGGAGGGAAAAGAAGACCCTCCTGCGGGATTGTTTGGGCCTCATCCCGGGGGTCGGAGGTGGAAAGAATCACCCGCTCTTCTTCCTGGGAAGGGAGATGGATTTAAACTGGACCACCGCTTCGCGAACCGCCTTTTCGATGGGAATGCGCTCGATGCTGGAGGCCCCGACAAAACCCACGGCGTCGGTGTGCTGGTAAAGAAACTGAGTATCCTCGGGAGTGGCAAAGGGCCCTCCATGACCCAGGCAGATGATTTGAGGATCGATGGATTTCGCCGCCCGGATGATCTCCTGAACCAGCTCGGCTCCTTCTGCCAGAGAGATCGATTGGAAGCCAGCCAATCCACCTTTGGTTGAACCCACGTGCGCCACCAGACAATCCACGCCGCCTTCGGCCATCCGCTTGGCGTCCTCAGTGTTGAAGGTATAGGCAATCGTAAAGAGATCTTTCTTTCTGGCCACCCGCATCATCTCCACCTCACGTTCAAACCCCAAACCCACGGAATCCCTCACCCGGCGTCGTTCGTGCCCCAACAGGGGACTCAGGGTGGGATAGTTTAAGACCCCTGAATAACCCACTGTGGCTACCTCCTGAATGAGTTGGGAAAGGTCCATCCACCGGGGATCGGTGGCCTCAAGGCTGGCAATGATGGGGGTATCCTTGACCACGTTGGTGAGCTCCGGAAGGAGTTTGATCATATCTTCGTTAACGTTTCCCAGAATGCTGGTGGGTAAACCCATGAGTCGGGATTTGCTGGTGCAGGCTGTCATGATAATATCCGCCCCTGCAAGGGCCGCACACTTGGCGATGATTCCCGCTCCGCAGCAGGCAACCAGAATGGGCCTGCTTTCGGCATGGGTTTTTTTTAGGCGTTCGATGATCTCCCTGCGGGCAAATCGTTTCACCATTAAAAACCCCCTTTTCTCGGGGCAACCGATCATCCGCGCGGAAAATAGGATCCGGATCTTTCCGGCCCAAGGACATGGGCATTCACTTGGGTTACCTGGATGATGTTTTTCCTCCTTCGAATTTTATTTTACAAGCTTATAAACGAGATCCTTTCTTCGTTTCCTGCCGACTTCCTTGCCCTTCGGGTCTCAGAAATGTTTGGGAATCTCTCCCATGGGTGCCCAGAAGTTGTTCGGATAGGGGTACCAAACGCTCCGATAGCCGGGGGAATTGGGGTCGATTTCTACATCGATGACCCAGGAACCTCCGGACTCCAGCGCTTCCTTCAGAGCAGGGGCCAGCTCGGGAGGAGTGCTGACTTTTTTCCCCTTGACCCCCATGGCCTGGGCCAAGGCCACCAAGTCGGGGTTCCAGGGTTCCTTGGTGGACTGTTTCACAAAATCGCAGAAAGCGATCCGCCCGTAGAGCTTCTTCATCAGTTCTCGTTCGATCTGGAGCGTGCGGTTATTCATAACGACGGCGATGATTGGGAGGTCATATTCATAAGCCGTCGCCAAGGCCGTGCAGGTAAAGAAGAAAGAACCGTCTCCCATCAAAGCCACGACGGGTTGCTGCGGCCTGGCCAGACGACATCCGAAAGCGGCCGGCAGGCTCCAGCCCATGCGATGAAAAAAACCGCAATGGTGGAAAGTCGGCTGAATCACTGGGTAGAAAGCAGGAGCAAAAGACAGCAGGTGGCCGGTGTCCACGAAGACCGATGCCTCGGGGTAAAATTGGTTGAGGTACTGGGAGACTTCATGGCAGACCCGGGAATAACTCAGGGGTGCCTGCTCTGAGTGCCGCAGAGGGGCCACATTCTGCTCCCATTCTTCCTTCCACCGGGTTATTTCCTCCCTCCATTTTGCCCATCGGTTGGACTGGAGATTGAGGGATTCAAGCTCCTCAAGAAGTGCGGTCAAGGCCAGTTTGGCGTCGGCAACGATTCCCACCTCGGGCGGATAAGCTCGGGCAATTTCCGTTGGGTCGATGTCGATGTGAATCAGCCGCGTTTGATCGGGGATGTGAAAGAGAGTCCACCCCCCCGTGTCGATATCCGAAAAGTGGGTGCCCACCGCAATCAGGAGGTCGCATGCACCCGCCGCTCGATTGGCGTGGCCGGCCCCGGATCTCCCGATGGGGCCCAGGCATAAGGGTCGATTTTCCGGGTAGGATCCCTTGCCCATCGTGCTCGTGCAAAGGGGAAGGCCGAACCTTTCCACGAGTCGGGCCAGTTCCCCATGGGCACCGGCGTGATGAATCCCGCTGCTGACGAAGATTAAGGGCCGGCTGGCCTTGGCAATCCAACGGGCGGCGTCGCGGATGGCCGATCGATCCGGCCCCGGGGGACGGAGGTCGGTCCATTGCCTGGCATTGGCGGATTCGTTGAATTCGACCTCTGAATGTTGGATGTCAAAAGGCACCTGCAAAACGACCGGCCCAGGCCGGCCCGTGACCGCTGTCTTATAGGCGCGGAGCAACATTTCCACGGCCGTATCCGGTCGACTGATTACCAGAGCCTTCTTGGTATAGACTTTCACCGTCTGAACCCATTCGTCCGGAGCGTATCGGTAAAATTCTTCGATTCCTCCCCGATCATACCAGTGAGTGGCACCGCCGCCTGCCAAAACCACCATGGCTGCCGATTCATAAAAAGCATTGGCCAAAGCCGGAGCGATATTCATATTCCCCGGCCCTACGGATGTGCTCACAATGGGAAGCGGTCCCCGACGTTTGGCGCGGTAATACCCATCTGCCATGTGAACACCCTGGTCTTCCGTCCGGCATATGATGCCCTTGATCCGGCTTTCGTGGGCAATGGCATCCAGAATCGCCCAGTTCCCGTGCCCGTTGTAAACAAAAGCTACTTCAGTTCCCAGGGCATCCAAAACCTTTACCATCGCCGCAGCACACCTCATTTTCGCCATCGCAATTCCTCCCTCAAAAAAAGTGGATTGGTTTTTCTCCCCGAGATCGCCGGACCACGTGAAATTCGATCGCCGGCCCTAAACTCTCTTTTTCAGAGGCTTTGACTTAAAGGCTTCCGTTGCGCTCTGGATCGCCCTTTCAACGGGAATCCTCTCGATACTGGAAGCCCCCAGAAACCCCACAGCATCCGTATGCTGATAGATATATTCCGTATCTTCTGGAGAAGAAATCGGCCCTCCGTGGGCGAGACAGATAATATCCTTTTTAATTCCTTTGCCCCTGTTCAAAATTTCCTGGACCCGCGGTACCGCTTCTTCCAGCTTCGCCGCTCTTTTTGACCCCAATGAACCTCCCGTGGTGAGTCCCATGTGAGCAATGAGGACATCGACATCGGCCTCGGCCATCGCCTCTGCCTCCTGGGGATTATAGGCGTAGCACATCGTGAAGAGGTCCATTTCCCTTGCCTGGCGGATCATCTCCACCTCTTTTTCATAACCCATTCCGAGATCTTCCAGCCGGCGCCGGAAGTTTCCATCGAGTGACCCAACCGTTGGGAAATTCATCACCCCCGAAAAACCGACTTCCCTGATTTGCCTCAAAAAAATCCTCATCACGCGGGTCACATCCGTTCCACAAACCCCGGCGATGACCGGAATGTTATTCACCACCGGGAGAATGGAACGAAGGCCCATTTTCAAAACAATTTCATTGGCATCCCCAAAAGGCATGCTCCCTGCAGAGGACCCATGCCCATCCATCCTGTACAGCCCCGAATTGTAGACTCCGATTAAATCGGCCCCCCCCAATTCGGCAAATTTGGCCGTAATTCCGATTCCGGCTCCGGCCACAAGGATCGGCCTTCCCTTCCGGATTTCCTTCTGCAACCTTTCCAAAACTTCCTCCCTGGTGAACTGTTTGGACATGCTTTCCTCCCTTCTCAGGGGTGGGGAATTTTTTGTTTGGTTGCCATTTCTATGGGTTGTTAGGAAGAATTCAGAAACGTTCGGACGCTGGATTGAGCTTCTTTTAATTATTATTTTTTTAGGGTGACTTTAGCCGTAGGGTTCCCGCAGAAGACCATTACCATTTTTTCATGGCCGTTATTGAGGAGTTGATGCTCCACAATTCCGGCGGGCATAAAAATGGTATCTCCCGCAGTTACTTTTTCTTCCTTGATGGTTTTGCCATCTCCCGCCTTCCATTGCATAACCCCGGCCCCACTAATAATGTAGTAAATTTCCTCAAAATTTTCGGGATAAACCACTTCGTACCCCTCGGCTTTATCCTCGGTATGGGTGTGCCATCGATGAACCGGATAACCCGGATTGATTTCGGCGACGCCGAAAAATACCCCCTGGGTTTGAATTTTCGGCGGATAGAGGATTCTTTTGATCCAACCTGCCCGCGCCTCCTTGGCTCCGGGGAGTTGGGCTGATTCCACTTCACTCGCTCTGATTATTTCCGGGTCTGCCATGGCTGCGCCCGCCTTCCAGGGAAATTCGTATCCCTAATTTAGGACCATCAACCCAGCTTATTTCCGGATCCTTCTTTGGCTTCCTTTACCGGGAGAGGCAACCCTTATCCACAAGCCTAACCGGATGGCCATATTGCGGTTATCAAGACCGCTGCGGAGAAAGCCATCCCCTAAAGAAAGAGTGAACGATACCGTTTGGCATTAAAAATTTTCAGAGGTTCTTTGTGGACTTTTAAAAGGAAATCTTCCTGTACCCGGGCATCGACAGTTCAGATGCCCGGGATTTCCCCTGATCCAAGGGAAAGAGGCAGATTTTTCATCTCCGCCAAGGAATTGCTTCCGACGCGTTTACTCGGTCCACTTATAGGGGAAAGGCATGGTTCCAAGTTTGGCAATAAGAGGTACGCTGTATCTCTTCTGGGTAATGTCCGTATCCACATCCAATACGTAGAGTTTATCCGATTTCAGGGCTTCCCGGAGAGCAGGTTTCAGCTCCGCGGGGCGGCTTATTTTGGCCACTTCTGCCCCCAGAGCTTTTCCGATCAGACAAATGTCCGGGTTCCAAAGTTCACCCGTTTTTTCAATCCTATACTGGTCTCCTACCGTCCGTTCGAATTTTGCCCTCGCTCCCTCCACTTCCGCCTGAACGGTCCGGTTATTCAGGACGAGGACTACGCCAGAAAGGCCATATTCCGTAGCGGTAGCGAGAGACATTCCGGTCATGATAAAGGATTGATCGCCGCAGAAGGCCACCACCGGGTGATCGGGTCTGCCTAACTTGCAGCCGATGACCGCCGGCGGCGAAAAACCCATTTGACAGAACTGTCCGTTGCACGTCGTAAAGTAGGGATTGTTGCTCTGGAAAAAGGCCGGAGCATAATTCATCACCATCCCCGTATCACAGACGACGGTTGTTTGCGGGTCGATTTCGTTAATGACCTCGGAAGTGTCGGCCACGATTCGGGCATAATGCAGGGGGGCCAAGTCTGACTTGGTCAGGGGTAAGAATTCATCTTCCCATTCCTTTCTCCATTGAGCAATCTGCCTCAACCAATTCTGCGCGTTCTTGCGTTTGAAGCCGCTCTTCTCCCAGGCCTCAATCAAACCCTTTAATCCCAGCCGGGCATCTGCCTGGATACCCACTTCCGTGGGGTAATTCCGCCCGATTTCGGTGGGATCAATGTCGATATGGATCAGCTTTTGCTTGTGGGGGATGTCATAAAATGTCCATCCGGCCGTATTTAGGTCATTGAAATGAGTCCCGATGCCGATCAGGAGGTCACAATTCGCGGCGGCGTTCACCGAATATCCCGTGCCGGCTCGGTCACAAACTCCGAGGCTGAGGGGATGATTCTCGGGTAAGGCCCCCTTGGCAGCAAACGAAGTGGCCACGGGAATCTGCATTTTTTCGGCAAATTCCTTCAGTTCCCCCCAGGCTTGGGCGTTGTGGATCCCCGTGGAGACATAGCAGAAGGGACGCTGGGCATCTCGGATGAGTTCGATAGCTCTGGAAATGCCCGTCGGGTCTGGCGCCGGGGGGTGAAAATCAACCCATGGGCCAGCCTCTGGAATATCGCACTCGATCGGGGTATTCTGAATATCCATCGGGATGTGCACGACCACCGGTCCGGGTCTTCCGGTAACCGCTACTTTATAGGCTTGGATCACGGTGTTTAAGGCGGTATCGGGACGAATCACCATAACCGCTTTCTTGGTGATGGGCTTAAATATACTGGTAAATTCATCCGGCCCGTACCGGTAGGTCTCCTGAATTCCTCCCCGTTCAAACCACTTCGTCGGACCCGCCCCCATCAAACACAACATCGGAATGGAGTCGAAAAAAGCCTCGGCGATGGCCGGAATCGTGTTGTAATTCCCCGGGCCTGTAGTGGTACAAGTCACCGGTATGGGAAGTTCCCTTTTCATTCTCCAGTAATTATCGGCCATGTGAATGGCATGACATTCATGTCTTGTTCGAATGCCCTTTATTTTGCCTTCATATTCCAAGGCATCCAACAAACCCCAGTTGGCATGGCCGTTGTAAAGGTAATAATATTCTGTTCCCATTTTTTTCAAAAATCTGGCAATCGCCTGCGCAGCGGTCATCTTTTCCATCTTGCGCCTCCTTAGATATAATTCTGTCGCGCTTACCATAGCTGAAGGTCTGGGATGTGTCAATAAGAATGAGTAACAATTCGACGGCCCCGTCAAAATTGCACCGGCAACTCCCCTTGCTCCCGAGGGGAGAGCGGAAAATCCGGCGATGGCACCCCGCACCGCCGGCTCTTTTCCCGCGCGCCTATTCTTTAAACTCCGGCTCGTCCGGATAGGACCGGGCAAAGGATTCCCGAACACTCATGTCGGGGCCCATGAAGGGAATGGGGTACTTAACGTTCTTGGTGAGGAGTTCCCGGAAGCCTTCCACCGCTTTGGCCAAATAATCTGGCGGCAGGGCGATCACCAGCTCTTCATCACTCACCTGCCCCAGCCGGCGCTCGCCAAAGCCCGGCAAGGCCACCTTGGGTTTGCGGGACAGATAGCAATCCGCCAAGGAATCGGCGCAGGAAGACTCGCCGATGCAGGCGAACTCAAAGCGTTCAAATTGCTTCCGGTGAATGGACTGGATGATCATGATGATCTGCGAGGGATCCCCGTAGATCATGATCACGTCTGGCTCGAAAGCCATCGTCGTCAGCGGGGCAAAAACCAGCGCTCCACTGTAAGGAATTCGCGGAAAGGCCTTAAAACGCTTCTCCTCGTCCTCCCAGCTGCTCATCCATCTCAAGCCGCGAGTCGGTCTCTGCATTCCAGGCGGAATTTCCTTCAGACCGTGGATGCGGGCGCAGTGGGAGAACATGGGGTCGGTATTTTTCGCCCCGATCGTAAACCCCCATCGGCGTGCTTGCGAGATCATCTGGCATAGGGTAAAGAATTTCGTCATGCGCCGCAAGTTCGGGATCTGGTCAATTTCATCCGCCTTCTCAAAGCGCTTGAAACCCAGCGGCTGGGTCTTGATACAGAACTGATGCCTTAACTCATTCGACAATTCAGCCCAATTCGCCATATTCCTTCTCCTTTCCCGTTCAAGATTTCCGGAACCCCTTGCCCTCCGGCAGCCAGTCTGTGCCATGGCAATTCCCGGAAAACGTTCCTCTTCGGCCAGATTCTCACATCCATCCATGGCCCCCCTGAGGACATCGGTCCTCTCATCTCCGGAGAACTCGACAGCGGCTCCAGACTGCCCGGTATGGATCAACGGGGGTGGACATCCCCGGGACGCGGGTTTCACCTGAAGATTAGCCACCCCCCCCAAGCTTGTCAAGGGAAAGATGTCCTTCCCCAAAATCCCGGGCCGCGGGCACACTCGGTCTCTTCGATCATTCAATAGTGCGGGCGGTATTCCCTAAACCGGATGATTCCCTTTTGATCGTGCCTTCCGTTATCCATGACCTAAGATCTCCTGCGGGCCCGGAATACGGTGACTTGATGAAAGGCGATCGTGCCTCCATCGATATAACCCAAAAGTCACTGTGGCCACTGGAAAGGCCGAAGCGGAAGCGGCCGAGCGGATTCTGAAGCTTCATGCCCGGAGGCAAATTCAACCGAAGAAGTTGGGAGGAGATAAGGGGTACGACAAGAGGTACGACAAGAGGGGTTTTGTCGCCATCCTGCGCGGATGAAAGATCACCCCGCATATGGGCCAGAATACAGAGAAGAGAGGAGGTTCGGGAATCGATGGACGGACCATTCGTCATGCTGGCTATAGTTTAAGCCAGCGGATTTGAAAACCCGTCGAGGAGATCTATGGTTGAGTGAAGCCCGTAGGAGGTTTCCGGAAGACGAGGTTCAAGGGAGTCCGGCGAACGCAATTGGCCGCATGGTTTGTGGGACCTGCCTATAATTTGTTGCCTATGGCCAAGTTGATGCTTCAAAAGGCAATGGGATGAGGGGGAAAAGGGGCTATAGACCCCTTTCCATCCTGGAATCATTCCCGAGTTACAAATATCAACCCCTTTTTAAATTGAAATATTCTTAATTCCGCGCATATTTTTAAAAAACAAAGATTTTTTCGCAACCCATCGATAAAATATTTAAAAAAATTAAAAAAACTTGACAAGAAAAGAGCCATTATTTATTATGAATCGGTTTTAGAAAATTGTTGACTTTGAAATATTTTCTTCATTTTTAACTCCCTGTCACTCGAACTATGGGGAAAGTAGGGGTTTATACTAAGCCAAAGACTTCATAAGAAATATGGTTCCTTGAGCAAGGAGCGGAAAAAATTCGCCGAGTTTCTTATATCTCGGGGCCCCGACGCCGCCCTTCTTTCCATTGCCAAGCTGGCCTACGAGGTCAAAACCAGCGAGGCTAGTGTCGTCCGGTTCGCCAAGGCCATCGGATTCCAGGGTTACCCCGAGCTCCAGCGAGAGCTCCAGAACTGGATCCGGCAACAGGTTTCTCATGCTAAGGGTCTGCAAAAAAATGATGGGCAAACGATCCAAGGAGAAGACTTATGCCCAAATATTCCGAATGGACATGCAGAACTTGCGGGAGACCCAGGACACCAACAGTCAGGAAACCAAAGAACACGTTATCAATGCGATCATCCTCGCCCCCAGGATCGGATTCATCGGGTACCGTACGTCCCGCGCCATTGCCTATCTGCTTTATTACTACCTCAGTCGGGTACGGAAAGACTGTGAATTCCTGAATTCGGGCGATAATCTGAGCAATCAACTCATCCATTTCGGCCCGGGGGATTTGCTCATAGCCCTTAGCTTTCCCCGCTACGCTCGAGAGACCATTGAGGTTCTCAAGTACGGGAAAAGGATGGGATGAAAGGTGATTGCCGTCACCGATACCCCCATTTCTCCCGCTGGACGGGTGGCGGATATTGTTTTGCTGGCCGAGCGGAAATCAGCCGCCTATTTCAAATCCCTCACCAGCGCTGTAACCCTTGTCAAATGTTTGGCGGGCGGCGTTTCGCTAAACAATAGGTGTTCTCTTGAAATGCTCAAGTCCTTTGACCAGATCGACAATGAGTGGGAACATTTCTTGATTTAAGTCATATGAGGCGAGGAATAACCTAAGAGCTTGCAGAGCACACAGGCAAAAAGAAATATGCTTTTTGGGGCGCCGTATGAATCATTTGGCTTGAGAAATTTCCCAAATTCAATTTTTAGGGAGGAGAAATAATGATAGAGGCTCTATTGACCGATGAGCAAAAGATGTTCCGTCAGACTCTCCGAGATTTCGGGGAGAAAGAGATTAAACCCCATGTGCGGGCATATATCGAGAAAAAGGAGTTTCCCTGGGAAGTCATTCGGAAGCTGGCCAAGCTGGGAGCGTTGGGGGTAACGATCCCGGTTGCATACGGAGGCACGGAAGCTGGCGCCATGGGGGTCGTAATCGTCATGGAGGAGACTGCGAGGGCGGGGATCCGTGCTCCCTTAACACATTTGGGGGCCACCCGAAATATCTCCGAGTTTGCCAATCATGAATTGAAACAAAAATACCTGCCTCCTCTGGCCAGCGGGGAGAAGATTGCCGCCTACGCTCAGACCGAGCCTTCGGTGGGTTCTGATGCTGCCGCCATGCGCATGACCGCAGAATTGAACGGAGATTATTATTATCTAAACGGGACTAAGGTTTTCATTACCAATGGGGAGGTTGCCAGCACCTTCGTCGTCCTGGCCAAGACGGACAAAAGCAAAAAAGCGGAAGGGATCAGTGGTTTCATCGTGGAGCGGGAATTCCCCGGTTTCATCATAGGGAAGCGAGAGAAGAAAATGGGGTCAGAACTGATTCCTAGCAATGAATTGATCTTTGAAAATTGCCGGGTTCCGCGGGAGAATCTATTTGTTTCCCAGGGAGATGGGTTCAAAAAAATGATGGGCTCATTCAACGGAGAACGGTGCGGCAATTCGGCCGCCTGCGTGGGATTGGCCCAGGCGGCATTCGAAAGAGCCCTCCGCTATTCTCAGGAACGGGAAACCTTCGGGAAACCGATTGCGCAGCACCAGGGCATTCAGTGGATGCTGGCGGACATGGCCATCCAGGTCCGGGCAGGCAGACTGATGACTTATGACGCCGCCTACAAACTGGATCATGGGATCCGGGCAGTCAAGGAAAGCGCCATGACCAAAGCCTACTGTAATGAAATGTCCCAGAGGGTCATCAACATGGCTATACAGATCCATGGGGGTTATGGGTACATGGAGGACTACGAAGTTGAACGCATGTACCGGGATGTGCGGGGGCTGGCCTTCGGAGGCGGCACCCCCCAGATTCTCCGCAGCCGGATCGCCTACGAATTAATCCGGGGGCGCTAGGATCGGCGGCTATACGCGATTCATGAATTGCTCCTGCGACAGCAAAGATTTTCAAAAAAAATCAAGGAGGAGGGTCATTGAAATTTAATTCGACTCTCTCAAAATTTAACTCCTTCCTCTATAACCTGGAACCTTTGTTTCATCCTAAATCTGTGGCGGTCATCGGGGCATCGGCGGACCTCTCCCGTATCAGCGGTCGTCCGATCAAGTTTCTCTTGAATCACAAATATGGCGGAAACATTTTCCCTGTGAATCCCAAGTACCCGGAGATTGCCGGGCTGAAATGTTATCCCGACATCCAGTCCATACCCGATGAAATCGATGTAGCCCTAATCGGGCTCCCAGCGGAAGCGGTTCCCGATTCTCTCTCTCGGTGCATTCAAAAAGGAGTGAAGTCGGCGATCATTTTCGCCTCCGGGTTTTCGGAGATCGGCGGAGCGGGAGCCGAGCATCAAAAGAAGGTGGCGGAACTGGCTCGGACGGCCTCTTTGCCAGTGGTAGGGCCAAACTGCATCGGCATAGTGAATCTGCCCGAAAAAATCCCTCTTTCCTTCACGAATGTATTGGAAATTGAGCCGGTTATTTCCGGCTCCATTGGATTTATCACCCAAAGCGGGGCCTTAGGTGGTTCGCTTTTCAGCGCGGCCCAGGAAATGGGCGTAGGATTCAGCTACTGGGTATCCAGCGGAAATGAAGCCGTCCTGGAATCCACCGATTTCATTCACTACCTGATTGAAGATCCCTTCACCAAGGTCATCCTGGGGTACATCGAAGGAATCCGAAACCCGAACAAACTGCAAAAGGTGGCCAGGGAAGCCCTGCAGAAAAAAAAGCCTCTTGTTATGCTGAAAGTGGGGAAGTCGGAAGTGGGAAAGAAAGCAGCTGCTTCCCACACCGGTGCCATGAGCGGGTCTGACTCTCTCTACGAATCCTTTTTCAACCAGGCGGGAATCCTCCGGGTGCAGGATGTGGACGAGATGTTCGATGTAGGCTCGCTGCTCAACATCGGCCGATTTCCCAGTGGGGATGGGGTAGCTGTCCTCACCTCTTCAGGGGGTGCCGGAATTTTGTTTGCGGACAAGTGCAGTGAGCATGGTCTCAATGTCCCCGAGTTAAAGGGAAAGACGAAAGAGATAATGCGGAAACTTCTGCCACCTTTCGGCTCCGCCCTCAATCCCATCGACATGACCGCGCAGACATCCCAGCGCATGTTCTCGAGTGAGCCGGACCTGCTGAAGAGATACCTGCGGACCCTCCTCAAGGATGAATCCCTTCATGTGATTATTGTAATGTTGACAATGTATGTGGGCAATAGGGCCGAAAAGGTGGCTCAAGATATCGTCGAAGTTTTCCAAGAGACCGATAAACCAATGGCCATCTGCTGGATCGCAGGAAGTTTAGCCCAGGATGCCTACAAGATTCTCGAAAAAGCTGGAGTGCCTCTTTTCAAAACCCCCGGGCGGTGTGTTAGGGCCATCAATGGGTTGGTAAAATACAGCCATTTTTTAAAGAGGCTAGGGGCATCTATTGGGTAAATTCTGCTTCTCTCTAACATCACAAGAACGATGGACTTTTTGCGGGCGGTCAATCGCGCTCCATCCTGAGATTATCAGCATGCTCCACAATTTGCCCCAGACGATTAATGGTCGTGTCTTCACCCTGGAGGGAAAGCCCTTGACCGAGGTCAAACGTTCCTTTAAAATGGCCTGCAAAAAGGCCGGGGTCGAGAATTTCACCTTCCATGACCTCCGGCATCCCTGCATCGATAACTGGAGGCTCCAGGGAAATAATTTCTTCCGTATCATGGCCGCTTCCGGGCATCGGACCATGGAGGTTTTCAAGCGGTATAATACGATCACCCAGGAGGAATTGAAGAAACTTGTTGCCGAAACGATGGACACCTATATGGACACCTGAATTTCGCATGCAACCACCCTCCTCCATCGCCATCGGGTAATTCAAAGGCCCCGCGCCAGCTCGACTTTCCAAGCCGTTGATCATCATCGCAACCATTTCCGCTGGTTCCTAAGCCGGTCCGGGGCAACCATAACTTTCGGGGCCTCATCTTGGATATCCGGACCTTCCAAGCGCTATCAAGCCTGCAATGACAGTACCCTGTCCAGCATGCTTGGTGCATGGCCTGAGGGAGGTTTCTCGACCGGCAAGCGGTCCTTGCCTCCCGTTCGGTCTGCTCGGTGGCTATTGACATCCTCTTCTTTTTTGCTATCATCCCCTTAGGAATTCGCTCTCCAACACCCTTGCGCGGAGGCAAGATGAGCGCTGCGGTAGTGAGCAAAAACGCTTTTTTCAAGGCTTATTTCCTCAGGAGGAAGAGAGAGGGGTTGATTCCCCAAAAGGCTTTACTAGCGACGGCCCATAAACTGATTCGCGTGATCTTTGCCATGCTTTCTTATCGCGCATATTTTCAGGTAAAAATGGCGTAATGAAGATAGTTGGATGAAGAGATCGTTTTAGAATTTTTCCTGGGAATACAATACTTCCAATGGGAATCATCAATTTGGGGTTCGAAAAATAGACCCAATTTGAGGAGGCAAATCCCCCCTTGACTGCCAAGGGGAAAAAAGATTATTTTTTGCTCGTTCATATCCTTTCCGTAGCTTGGTAAACCCATCAACATAACCCCTAACCTTTTGGGATGCGGTATGAGAAGGAGTTACCGCAAGGTGCCGATAGGAAGCCTCCAAGGGATTTGTATACCCTTGGAGGCGGTGACACCCAATTGCCCCTTTCCTATATTTAACCCACCCCAAAGCGAGTTCTTATCAATTAGAAAAGGAGGCGGACATGTTTAATCGAATACTTGCTTATCTGTTGGTGATGGCTTTAGCTGCAACGGCGGCTGTTCCGGGAGCATTGGCTGCTGCCGAACTGGCAGAAAAACAGGTGCTGATTGCTCCGAGTTCGGGAAGGGACATAAGGGCGATAGATCCTGCCTTTGGCGTACTTACAGCCGAGCTGTTAATCATTTATCCCATGTTCAATGCGCTGGTCCGTTATCCACCGGGCGATGAGGGGAATTTGGAAGCCATCGAGCCAGATCTGGCCGAACGCTGGGATATCTCGAAAGACGGTACGCAATGGACGTTTTATCTTCGCAAGGGGGTCAAATTCCACAAGGGGTTCGGCGAGCTCACCGCTGAAGACGTTAAATTTACTTTCGAGAGGCTGAAGACGGAAAGTTCTCCCTGGGCCAAGGATTATAAACGGGTCAAGGAAATCAAAATCCTCGACGACTATACGGTGCAATTCACCCTGGAAAAGGCTGATCCATTCTTTCTTTCCAAGCTGGCGAACTTTCACGGGGGGTTCATCGTGAGCAAGAAAGCCAGGCAAAAGCTTGGAAAGGCGTTTAAAACCGAACCCGTGGGGACCGGCCCGTTTCAGGTCAAGGAGTACCGGCCGAAAGACAAGTATATCCTGGAAAGGCATGATGAATACTTCCGGGGAAAACCGGTTCTGGAGCAGGTAATTTTCCCGTTCATGCCCGACATTGCCTCCACTTCGATGGCCCTGGAAAAGGGTGACATACATATGGCGCGGGGAAAGGAAGATGAACAGTGGATCCAGGCTATGAAAAAAAAGACGAAAATAATTTTCGACACCCGATTTCAACTGGGTGTGGCGAGCTGGCTCCACTTCAATATGACCCGAAAACCGTTTGATGACATCCGGATTCGAAAAGCGCTCGCCCATGCGATAAATCGGGCTGAATTTGTTCAGTTTTTCGGGCCTTCGACAACCGAGAAGTTATACAGCCACGTACCGCCATATGCCTTTGGAGCTTTAAAAAAGGAGGATATTCCCAAAGAACTCCTTTATGAATACGACCCGGAGAAGGCCAAGCAGCTTCTGAAAGAGGCCGGTTATCCCAAAGGGTTTAACATTAAAATGGTGATCAGCGAGCACCGCGCCTATT
>Ga0111180_1012_pt1 | contig 24406 bp, 16 predicted proteins | sample DeeMarSWOR324_28_FD_80237 | JGI IMG/M metagenome (GOLD analysis project Ga0111180, IMG submission 80237) | Deltaproteobacteria bacterium SM23_61
TGGGACGGGGCCCCGCCGGATATTACCAGCTGAGGGTGGGAGGGGCCATGGGAACCGGGACCGGCCTGGCCAGCGGATTCGGGAAGCTCTCCCAGCTGGGATTCGAGCAGCCGGTCATCGCCATGTGCGGGGACTCCACTTTTTTCCATTCGGCCATGCCCGCGCTGGTCAATGCCCATTTCAATAAGTCCAACCTGGCCATGTTGATCCTGGACAACAGCGCCACGGCCATGACCGGGTTTCAGCCTCATCCCGGAGTGGGGAGAAACGCCATGGGAGAAGAGGTGGCTCCGGTGGACATTGAAGGGGTCTGCCGGGCCTTCGGGGCCAAAGTGGAGGTCACCGACCCTTTCGACCTCCCGGGGACCCGGGAGAAAATTCTCCGGGCCCTCGAAGACCCCGAGGGGGCCAAAGTCCTGATCATCCGCCGCCGGTGCCAGATGCTCAAAGGGAAGGACGAAAAGCCCCCCTACCGGGTCTTCGTGGACCCCCGGAAATGCATCGGCGAAGCCTGCGGCTGCGACCGCGTCTGCACCCGGGTCTTCAAGTGCCCCGGCCTGATCTGGGACGCGAAAGAGGGAAAGTCCAAGGTGGACGAAGTGATCTGCACCGGGTGCGGGGTCTGCGCCGATATCTGCCCCGAAGGGGCGATCATCAAAGAGGAGACGAAATAATTGGCTGCGGCTGAGCAGATGTACAATCTGATCATTACCGGAGTGGGCGGCCAGGGGAACGTCCTGTCCTCCCAGCTCATCGGCCAGGCGCTGGTGGGCAAGGGATTTTTCGTGACCATCGGGGAAACCTACGGGGCCTCACAGAGGGGGGGCTCGGTCATGAGTCACATCCGCATCTCCTCCCGGAAACAGCTGAGTCCCCTCATCCCCCGCGGCAAAGCGGACATCGTCATGGGGCTGGAGCCGGTGGAAGCTCTCCGGGTTCTGACGGTGTACGGAAACTCGCGCACCGTGGTCATCGCCAACACCCGGCCCATCTACCCGGTGGATGTGACTTCGGGGGATGAGAAGTATCCTGGGGAAGAGGAGATTCAAAGCGCCCTGAAGGGTCTTTCCCGGAAGGTGTACTCCGTCCCGGCCACGGAGAAGGCCATGGAGATGGGTTCGGCCATCCTGGGAAACATGATCATGCTGGGGGCTCTCCTGGAGCTGAAGCTGCTGCCCCTCAGCCCCGCCGAGTTCCGGGAGACACTGGCCAGGACCTTCAGGGAGGCAAGGCTGGAGACCAATCTCCGGGCGCTCGAAGAAGGGAAACGGTTCGTCCAACCCGGCTAGGTCCCGAAGACTTCCGTTTGGGGGTTTTCATAAAAAAGGGTTGGTCACGCTCCGGCGTGACCAACCCTTTTTGTTTTGGTGAGCCGTGCAGGGATCGAACCTGCGACCACCTGATTAAAAGTCAGGTGCTCTACCGACTGAGCTAACGGCTCAGTAACCCATTGGGACACAGATAAACAGAGATTCTATATTTGCGAAAAAATTAAAGAAAAAAGACATAATGGGACGCGGATAAACACGGATGAACACGGATAAATATTATTAGAAAAAATGCAATGCAAATTCGGGCCGATGAACAAAGACAAAGACTTTACCAGCCCATATTCCAAAAATATTTCTTTATTTTTTAAATCCGCGTGAATCCGTGTTCATCCGTGTCCAATAAAATTATTTTAAACGCATTTTTCCCGGGGAGCAAGGGTTTTATGAACGGCGGGGGCGCCGCTGGAAGGGGTTGCGGCGCAGAATGGTCTCCTCCCGCTTTTCCCCCACCGAGACCAGGGTCACCCGGGTCCCGGTCAGCTCCTCGATCCGCCGCACGTAATGCCGGGCCTGGCGGGGGAGATCCCGGAAGCTCCGGGCATTCCTCAGTTCCGCCTTCCAGCCCGGGTGCTCTTCGTAGACGGGCTCGCATTCCTTCAGAACCTGAACCTGCGAGGGAACCTCCTCGATCCTCCGGCCGCGGTGCTGGTAGGCCGTGCAGATCCGGATGGTATCGAACTCGCCGAGCACGTCCATCTTGGTGAGGGCGATGCCGGTGAGGCCGTTCAACCGGATGGAGTCGCGGAGCAGCGGAATGTCCAGCCACCCGCAGCGGCGGGGTCTTCCGGTCGTGGCCCCGAATTCCCGGCCCCGTTCCCGGATCTTTTCCCCCACGGCGTCATTCAGCTCGGTGGGGAAGGGGCCCCCTCCCACCCGCGTGGTGTAGGCCTTGGAGACGCCGATGACCTCGGTGATCCGGGTGGGCCCAACCCCGGCCCCCGTGCAGGCGCCCCCGGAGACGGTGTTGGATGAAGTCACAAAGGGATAAGTTCCGTGGTCCACATCCAGGTGGGTTCCCTGGGCTCCTTCGAAGAGGATCTGGCGGCCCTGTCGGATCTGTCCGTTGATGAAAAGGGAGACATTGCCGGCGAATTTTTTCAGACGCTCGCCGTACCCGCGGTATTCCTGGAACACGGCCTCGAGGTCGAACCCCTGGTCTTTCAGACAGGTGTCCAGGTAATGGTTCTTCACCGGCAGAATGGCGCCCAATTTTTCCCGGAAAACCTTTTCTTCCCCAAGGTCTCCGAAGCGGATCCCTTCCCGGGCCACTTTATCCTCGTAGGCGGGCCCGATGCCCCGTCCGGTGGTCCCGATCTTGCCCTCGCCCTTCATCCGCTCCCGGGCCACGTCGATCCTCCGGTGGTAGGGCATGATCAGGTGAGCATCCTCGCTGACCAGGAGCTGGCGATCATCCAGGAAATGGCCCCGTTTCCTCAGCTCGTCGATCTCCTGCAGGAGGACCTGGGGGTCGACCACGACCCCGTTGCCGATCACGCAGGTTTTGCCCCGGTAGAGGGCACCAGAAGGGACCAGGTGAAGGATGATGGTCTCCTGGCCCACGACCACGGTGTGGCCCGCGTTGTTCCCCCCCTGGAAGCGGACCACCACGTCGGCGTACTCGGTCAGAAGGTCGACGACCTTCCCTTTTCCCTCATCGCCCCACTGCATTCCGACGATCACGATGTTAGCCATAAAAATCCTTTTCAGGTAATGGGTAATTGGTCATGGGTAATAGGTGATGGGTCATAGGCAATGGGTAATAGGTAACGGGCTACGAATTTTTTTCCTATAACCCATAACCTCTTACCCATTACCTCTTTCTTTTCGTCCGTTACCTTTGCTTCTATATTTGATCAGACTTCCCAGCTTCTTCCCAAGGGATGCACATTTTTCATCCAACTGCCGGAAGGTGGCCTCGTCAATATAACCGATTTCAAAAGCTATTTCTAACTGGGTTTGGAGCTCGGCCAATGATCCTTTAGCCATATAAAAAAACCTGACTGCCTCTCTGTTTGTTTCCCGTTCATCGCCTTCTGCAATGTTGCTCGGAAAACTTACGCCTGACCGGCGAATTTGATCTTTCAGTGAAAAATCTCTATAAAAAGCACCCTTTTGAGTTATTTTATAAATTTCAACTGCCAATTCTTTCCCTTCCTGCCACACCTTTAAACCCCTAAATCCCTTCATAAAATGATCCCCCCTTCGCCCTGTGCCCTATAACCTATTACCCATGACCTATGACCCATTACCCATTAACTAATATTTTCATCGCGGCCTTGACACCCGCCCCCATTTCAAATTTGTACCCGAGTTCATGCAAAGTCAATTCCATTGCGGCGATGCCGGCCACGATGTCCGCCCCATCGATGTACCCCATGTGGGCCAGGCGGAAAATCTTCCCCTTGGCCCGGTCCTGTCCTCCGGCGATGGTCAGGTTGTGCTTCTCGCGGAGGATCTTCACTACTTTCTGCCCGTCGATCCCCGGCGGGGCCAGGACGGCGGTGACAGCGTCCGAATAGGCCCGGGGGGCATAGAGCTCAAGGCCCAGGGCGCCCACGGCGGCACGGGTGGCTTTGGCCAGGCGTGCGTGGCGGACCAGGATGTTTTCCAGACCTTCCTTCCGGATCAGGCGCAAGGATTCGGCCAGGCCCACGACCAGGGAGATGGCGGGTGTGTAAGCGCTCTGGTTCTGAGTCAGGTTTTTCAGCTCCTTTTTAAAATCGAAATAGAAACGGGGAAGGGTGGACCTTTCCACGAATTCCCAGGCCTTGTCGCTTAGGGCGGCGAAGGCCAGGCCGGGGGGGAGCATGAGGGCCTTCTGCGACCCGCAGAGGACCACGTCCAGCTTCCATTCGTCCATGGGGAGCTCCACCGCTCCCAGGTGGGAAATCCCGTCCACTACCAGGAGGGTCCCCGGAAGCCGGGAGACGAGGGCGGCGATTTCCCCGACCGGGTGGAGAACTCCGGTGGAAGTTTCCGTGGCCTGGATGAAGACCGCCTTGATCGAAGGGTCTTCTCTCAGGACATTTTCAATGACCCCGGGATTCACCGCCTGCCCCCAGGCTACGGGAAGGGCGATGGGAATGACGCCGTAGGCCCGGCATATTTGGCTAAACCGTTCTCCGAACTTGCCCCCTTCCACGACGAGCGCCTTGTCCCCGGCGCAGAGGGTGTTGGTCACCGCCCCTTCCATGGCCCCGGTTCCCGATGAGGCGAAGATCAGGACCTCGGATTTGGTCTGAAAAAGGTACTTCAATCCACCACGCACTTCCCGAAGAATTTCTTCATACAGGGGCGTGCGGTGGTGGATGATGGGCCTGCCCAGCGCCTCGAGAACTTCGGGAGGAATGGGGGTGGGGCCGGGGGCCAGGAGATAATTTTTTTTCATAGATATTTTATATTGGACACAGATGAACACAGATAAACACAGATTTCGTCGGCCAAAGAGTCAAATCATAAAGACCGATTGGGACACGACTGAACGGGGGTGCACACGGATCAAGATTCCTGAAAAAATACTAATGATGGCGGTTTGGCCAAACCTTTTTTTCATACCAAAATCGACTCACCATGTCAAGGTGAAAGGGAAATTGGGGGCATAAAAAAACCCCCGGGTTTGGCCCGGGGGTTTTAAGGTTGGCTGCTTGCGTTTTTTCTAGAAGAAGTAGCGCAGGCAGGTGACGGCGGTAAAGGCGTTGTCGGCGGATTTGTTGGCTGCATCATACACATCGCCGGGGAAGAAATAGCCAAAGGCGATGTTGTAGTACATGGACTTGTAAATCTTCAGCTTGGCGAGCACATTCACTTCCGAGCCCACGTAGTCTTCATCCTTATCCTGCCGTGCGGTGCTCGCGTAGCTGACGATGTTCCCATTATCCCGGGTGTCCCCGATGTACAGGTAGTTGAAATTCAGGTTAATCCAGGCAAGGGGGTTGTACTCGAAATTCACCCGCCCGTACCACAGGCCGGAAGCATTGACATACTTCGCGTGGGTGTACATGAAGTCGCTGTTCTGGAACATGAAGATGGACCGGTTGTTACCAAAGCCATACCACGCTTCCGACCCGCTGGGAACGGTGTAATAGCCGTATTCATCGGTATCGTTGGCGTCACCGCCCGTGGCATAGTATCCTTCCACAGACACGGCCATTCCCGGGCCAATCTTGTATGTGGCCAGGGCGTCAACAACCCAGCCTTTGTAGTCGAAGTCCGTTCCCGTTACGTAGTCTCTCTCCCCTCCGTTATAGATGAAATTCCCGCTGAATTCCCAGTTGCCGGGACGGAAACCGCCCTGAACGCCGACCCACCAGGGATGATCATCATAGGTGGCATTGCTGACGTCGTTCTTGTAGGCAAAGAAGGCGCCCACGTTGAAGACTTTCTGTTTCATTCCCCACGCGAGGCCGTAAGTGTCGTTGGTGTCGTAGGTATCGCGAGCGTCGTCCTTTTCCCTCCACCAGAAAGCCTGGATCTTGTGGGGAGCGAAATTGGCGGCTAACATTACGCCGGGGGCGTCCTTGGACTGCCATAAACGGCCTCCAAAGCCGAACCACTGCATACCGGCGGTGACCGTCAGGGGGGTATTGGGAACCACGAATTCGAGGAACGCGTGCTTGATCTCGAGCTGCAATTGGTCGGTGCCGTACGTCCCCATTCGGCCACTGGGGTTGGCGGTAGTTCCGGTATTATCCCATGCGGTTTCACCCCAATTGCTGCTGTCGCCCTCAAACCCGATGACCGCGCGGACGGTCTTGGGATCCCCGTACTGCAGGTAGAAACGGAAACGCTGGGTAATCCATTTCTCGTTCATATCCCGGTCCACGTTCAAGGCTGTACCGTCAGCAGCATAGCCCCCGATGTTGAAATCATTCTGGTTTCTCCACATCGTGGCGATCTCCATATGGCCCCAGGATTTGAACTGGGCCATGGAAGGGGAAGCCACGGCCATCACCAGTAAAGCTGCCCCGAGTAGTACCAGATACTTCTTCATTCTTTAACCTCCTTTTCGCTTGATGCTGACCCGTAAAATTTTTCCATCCTTGCTGTTTCTCTTCTCAATTTCGCTCCCCTTTTCACCCCCTTCCCTTGGGAATTTCTACTAAATCATTAAGTTTCCCGGTCCCAAAATACTGATCTTTGAATATCTTGTCAACAAAAAAATTTTAATCCCTCCGACCCTCTCCCCACCCCCATCCAGGGGGAAGGAACAACGGCTGCGTTACTGCATCCGGCCGATCATCAGAGCGCTGTTGGAACCCCCGGAAAAAATGCTCTCCCCGGGAAGATTTACGGCCACCACCAGCTCCTTTCCCGGAGCCCCGTCCAGATCCTGGTCTTGAAAGTCCACCAGGTAACCCGCGATCTCCACAGATCTCCAGGTCTCCATGAACATGGCTCCGTTCCAGACCAGGCTCTCGACTTCCCCGCCCGTGTAGTAACTCTGCTTCTTAAAGAGTTGCCCCAGGGGAGAGGTGTTTCGCAGGATGAGCAATTCATCCCCCCGGGCAATCACCCGCACGTTTACGAAAGCGAGGTCATCCCCCTCGTAGTACCCGGCGTATCCGGTGGGCAATGGCTTGGCCTGGAAAGAAATGTCGGATCCATAATTCTTCTGACTTCTCCAGATCATTTTTCCCTTGGCGTCCAGCACTTTGAGCCGGAAGTCGGAATCGATAAAGGCGTAAAAAGTTTTTCCTCCATGGAAGAAAGGAGTGAAGCCGTACAGGCTGAAAACCTTGGAGACCTCTATTTTCCGCACCTCCTTGTACCCCTTTCCATTCCATCCCATCTCGTAAATGGGGGCTTGGTAGGGAATGTCGTACCCCCTGCTCTGCCCCAACAGAACCGTTCCCTTTTCCCCCCAACCCACGACTCTCAGGTACCAGGGAATGTTTCTAAAGGTGACCCGGTAGTCCCCCTCCCGGAAGGCCACCACGAAGGAGGAGAGCTTCCGCGGGTTCGTCTCGGTCGCATCCCCCTCCAGGCTGGTCACGAAAATTTCCGCCTTCCCATCCTTGTCGATATCCCCCGTGTCCACCGCCAGGTATTGATGCATCCTTCCGCCGGTGAGCTTTTTAAGCAGCTTGAATTCGTTTTCCCAGCGGTAGATCCAGAGATTCCGCTCGTCTATGAGAACGACTTCGTTTCTCCCGTCTCCGTCCAGGTCGGCCATCGACATTCCCACGATCTTGAAGGAAAAGGGACTGCTTTTCCAGAATCCGTAGGCACTCACCGCTCGATCCGGCCTGGCCGGGGCTAAGGGCTGTAAACCCGGGGGCGGGGGAGGAATCGCCGCCCTGGGCTTGGGCGCCTCAGCCGGTTTCCCAGCTACCGCTGCCTTTTCCGCCGGCGGCGGGCTCAGAGGGTATCCCAAAATCTTCTCATCAATCTTCCGGGCCAGCACATCCACCTGGACGATGACCTCTTCCATCTTCCTTGCCTGGATATAAACCGAAGAGCCGGGCTTTTCTCCCTTCACTTTCACAACTTTCAGGTCGAGGCTGGCGCTGTCGCCCAGCTTGGTCAGGCTGCCATAAACGACGTAATCCGCTCCCAGAGTTTCTCCCAGTTTACGGGCTCTTTCGGAATCGATCTCTCCCACGTCCGGGGGAATCGCTTTTTTCACCGCTCCCTTTTCCAGGACCGAGATACGGCCCTCCAGTTCGATCCGGGAAGTGAGCATGTCCATGAGCCCGGCCCGCATGTAATCGAGGTCTTCCGGGCTGTGTATGGTCACCGGAAGAATGGCCACCTTAAAAGGACCGTTCGCCCTGGTATCGGCTTGCGGAGCCATGGTTGCTTGAGCCGGGATCCCAGGAATAAGAAGGGCCCCAGCGATAAAGAATATGAGTATTTTCAAAGAGCTTTTTCTCCCTTTTAGAATGCTCAAGGAAGGAAGAAAGCCAAGATTTTTCTCATTAAATGAATGTCTCAAGGCCAATATTATCTCGCTAAGCGGCTAAAATTAGCAATTTTAATGCCACCTGATCGGTTTCCCGCCCCCGCCAGGGTGATTCAGCCGGGGATTCCTTTTTCCGTTGGCCTTCACCGACTCTCTTTTGTAACCATTTGAATTTTTACAATAAAAAATCATCTACGGAAAAAATGGACCTCTCCCGGGAATCAATCAAAACATTGCCCCTCTTGCCTTTAAGGGATCCGCACAGGGGAGATGGAAATCTTCCATTTTTCTTGTATTAAAAAGGCCACAAAAGGCTTCCCGGGGGTTGTTATTTATGCAACAAAAACAAATCGGGTAATGGGTATTGGCTTTTAGGTATGGGATAAAAAAATAAAGGGATTTAATTACTTAAAATTAAACGAATTTTTTGTTTTGACCCACCGCCCACAGCCTCCAACCTCTAACCTCCAACCTCCAACCTATGCCCTCTAACCCCCGACTCTGTTTTTTTTACGCTATTTTGAATTCCTTCCCCGGGAGCCTGACGCTGAGAACCGGGCAGGGCGCCCGGCGGACCACCTTTTCGGCGGTGCTGCCGAAGAGAACGTGATCGAGCCCGGTCCGGCCATGAGTGCCCACCACGATCAATTCCACATTCTTTTCCTTGGCCGTGCGGAGAATTTCCAGGAAGGGAGTTCCATGCACGATCAGGCATTCGAATTTCGAGCATCCCTTGAGGTCCTTTTCCTTCAGGGTTTGCATCTCTTTTTGCACCGCCTCGGAGATGCTCTGGCTGAATTTATCCATGGCGTCGAAGGAGATCTCCGCGTACATCCCCAGGGGATAGCTCGGCTGCTGGATCACGTGCAGGACGTAGAGCATGGCGTCGTACTTCTGGGCGAAGGAGATGGCGAAGGTCAGGGCGTACCTGGAGTTGTCGGAAAAATCGGTGGCAAAGAGGATCCTTTTTATGTCGGCCATACGCGCTCCTCCTCTGACGAAAAAGTGGGCTCTTTGGCTTTCATGCTGGAAAGAAAATTCGAGCGGAAGGATTTTCTTCAGCTATCACTCGAGCTGAAAGGAAACCAGGATTCCATATTATTCCCTCCGCGTAATTTGTCAAGATGGAAATTGATCTTGCCCCTTCCCTTTTCGTCGAGCAGGCCTAAACCCTATTGAATTTCAGGCATAGCCCGGCCCGAAAGCAAGGGAGATAAAAACCGCAAGTCGCAAGGCGTAAGGCGTGAGGGCGGAAATGCCTTTATCGCCTTGCGCTCTCGCGACTCACGCCTTGCGTTTGTCATTCCCGCCGAGCCTGATGATCCGAATTCCTCCAACCCGAACCCCAACGACTGCAAAAAGCCGGGGATGGGCAAGGGAAATGGATGGATAATTTTGCCTTTACATTTCCGGGCAAAAAAAATATACTCTCCTTGGCATGAAGAGGCTCCTCGGGGAAGACGAGATCCGGAAAAAAGTCGGCCGCCTGGCCGGGCAGATTTCCCGGGATTTTGCGGGAAGGGAAGTCCTCCTGGTGGGCATTTTGAAGGGGGCTTTCGTTTTTATGGCCGACCTAGCCCGGAAAATGACCCTCCCGGTAAAGATGGATTTTGTCCGCCTGGCCAGTTATGGGGGGGGAACCGTTTCCTCGGGAAAAGTGCGATTTACCAAGGATCTGGAAATTTCCGTGAGGGGAAGAGATGTTCTCATCGTAGAGGACATCATCGACACGGGGATCACCCTGAAATACCTGTGGCGGCGCCTGAAGAGCCGCCGGCCCCGTTCTCTCAAGACCGTTACCCTGCTGGACAAACCCTCCCGGAGGAAGGTCCCTTTCCGGGCCGATTATGTGGGCTTTGCCATTGAGGATCACTTTGTCGTCGGATACGGGTTGGATTGCAACGAAAAATTCCGCAACCTTCCGGGGATCTATGTGCTAAAATAGCTTTTAGCTATCAGCTCTCAGCAATCAGCAAACAGCCTTCAGCCAAATTTCGAAAGATAACCTGTAGGCTGAAAGCTGGCGGCTGATCGCTGAAAGCTGTTTTTTAATTTCTTGCTGACCGCTGAAAGCTGACCGCTGTTTTTTGATTGTTTGCTGAAAGCTGATCGCTGAGAGCTTGAATATGATCATCACCTGTCCCGTGTGTCTCACGAAATTTCGCCTGGACGAAGAGCGGATCCCCGAAGGGGGGGTCAGGGCCCGGTGCTCGCAATGCCAGCATGTCTTCTCGGTGCAGAAACCGGCGCCGCCCGAAGATTCCTTTTTCTCCCAGGGGGAAGCCCCCGGCGAAATCCAACCGGAAGAAGGATACGAGAGACCCGTCCGGGGCCGTTTCCTGCGGTGGAAAGTGGCGGTCCTGGCCCTGGTGGTCGTCCTGGCGGCGGGGGGGGGCTTCTACTTCTTCCGGGGCCAGGTTTCCCGGCAGTTCTCTTCTTTCGGGAAGTATGTGGAGGAAAAGGCCGTTTCCCTGAAGAAGGTATCCCTCAACTTTCCTTTCCTAAAAAAATACCTGGGCCTGGGAGATTCGAGGGAGGGCTACATTTCCCTGGAAAAGGTGAAGGGGTATTACCTGGAGAGCAACACCCTGAACAAGATCTTCGTCATCGAGGGGGAAGCGGTCAATCACTGGAAAGAGTCCCGCAGTTTCATCAAAGTCAAGGGGGTCCTGCTGGACTCCGGGGGGAATAAAGTCCAGGAAAAAGAGGTCTATTCCGGAAACATCCTGTCGGAGAAAGACCTGAAAGAAATGTCCAAAGTGGCGGTCGATAAAAGCCTCTCCTCCCAGTTCGGCATCTCTTTTTCCAACGTGAACATCCAGCCCAATAAGAGCGTTCCCTTCATGATCGTTTTCATGGACCTTCCCCCCGACCGGGGGCCGGGGAAACCCGCGGCGGTTCCTGCCGCCAAGCCGGGTGAAGCGCCCGCCAGGCTTTCCGATTTCACCGTGGAAGTGGTCAGCTCGCAGAAAGGCTCCAAGTGAGGAAGGCCCGCATCTCTTTCCCCGCGCCCGATGGAGACATGCTCAAGCGGGTTCAGGTCAACCTTCCCTTTCCCATGCTGGTCGAAAACCTGGATGCGGTTGTGGCCCTGGGGCTGCAGCCCGAGATTTATTTCAATGGGTTCACGCTGGACCGGCTCTCCCCCGCGGAGGCGAAAAAGACTTCGGAGGCCCTGCGCGGAAAGGGGATCCCGGTGACCTTTCACGCCCCCTTCATGGACCTGAATCCTGGGGCGGTCGATGAAAGGGTTCGGAAAATCACCTCCTTCCGTTTCGAGCAGGCCTTGAAGCTGGTTCCCCATTTTCAGCCCCGGTCGGTCGTCTTCCACCCCGGGTACGACCGCTGGCGGTATGACGACGACGTGGACCTCTGGCGAGAAAAGAGCCTCCTCACGTGGAAACCGCTGGTGAAAAAGGCCGAGGCCCTGGGGGTCAGGCTGGCCTTGGAGAACGTCTTCGATGATAACCCGGGGCCCCTCCGAAAAATCCTGGAGGAAATCAATTCTCCTTTCCTGGGGTTCTGCATGGATGCGGGACATGCGAACCTCTTTTCCCGAGTCCCCCTGGTGAACTGGGTCGAGGTTCTGGGGTCACGGCTGGTGGAGATTCACCTCCACGACAACCACGGAAAAGCCGACGATCACCTTCCCCTGGGCCGGGGCAGCATCGACTTTCCCGCCCTCTTTTCCCTCCTAAGAGAGAAGAAAATCCATCCCATCTACACCATTGAACCGCACGAGATCGGCCTCCTTCAGCCCAGCCTGGAAGCTTTAGAAAAATACTTGGGGTAAAGAGGGGAAAAGGCGAAAGGGCGAAAAAGACCCGGGAGAAAGCCCTGGGCTGGTTTTTATCCCTTTTCGCCCCTTCTCCTCTTCCCCCTTTCGCCCGCTCGGATTTCTTCCAGGATGGCGGCGGTGAGGAGGGGGAACATGATTTCGTGGTGGCCTGTCAGGTGGAACCCTTTGCCTCCGCCCAGGGTGGGCCGCTGGACGACATTGGTGAGGGGACGGTAGTGGGGAATGAAATCCATGTTTACAGAGGTGAAATTCCCGACCCGGTAGCCCTGGTTCCGCGCCAGGGACAGGGCCTTCAGGAAGACCTCGGGCAGGATGACGGCGGAGCCCAGGTTCAGGTACACTCCCCCCTCCAGGCGGGATACCAGCGCCGCGAAGAGACGGAAATCCCGGTGGCTCCCCTCACCCAGGGCCGCGCCCCGGCAATGGGGGTGCATGTGGATGACGTCCGTTCCCACGGCCACGTGCACGGTCACCGGAATCCCCAGCCTCGCCCCCGCAGCGGTGATGCTCAACCCCCGGTGGCGGAAATTGCTCTTCCAGATCGCTTCGCCGACCGACCGGCCGAGCCCCCAGCCCTTCTCCCCGCTCTGGTTGATGGCCGCGTTGAGGATGCGCCCGGTTTCCTCGGCCATGCCGAAAGAACCCTCGCCGATTTCGAAGGCCACATCCTCCGAGGTCATTCCCGCAAAGGCGACCTCGAAATCATGGATGATTCCGGCCCCGTTCATGGCCACGCCCTGCAAAACCCCTTTTTCCATCAGGTGGATGATCAGGGGACTCAGCCCCACTTTAATCGGGTGGGCCCCCATCCCGAGGATCACCGGCCTTCCTCTGGCATGGGCTTTCCCGATCCGGGCGACCACTTCCCGAAAATCCCTGGCCGCCAGGATGCCGGGCAAGGAGTTTAGGAATTTCTCGAAAGAAGACCGGGGAAGGACGGGCCGGCCGAAGTCCTGCGCCGTGACCAGACTCTTGCGGGAAGAAAGGGGGTAGGTTTTGACGCCTTCGAGGCTCAAAGGTTGCAGAATTTTTTTTCTAGCAAGGCTCATAAATAAATTAACCGCAGAGCACGCAGAGGGCACAAAGAATCTTTAATCAAAAACAAAAAATAATAAAACAGGAAAGCCCCTGGGCTCCTTTCCAGAAAAACTGCTTTCCGATCTGTCCTTTCCCCGCAGAGGCCACCGGGGTCGCAGAGGTCGAAAAATTTTAACCTATCTCTGCGTTCTCTGCGAGCTCTGCGGTTAATTTTTTTCTTATGCCGGATGCTGGAAGAGCATCCGGTCCACCATCTCGCAGAGGACGTGGCCGACGGTGATGTGCACTTCCTGGATGCGCGGGGTGACCGGGGAATCCACGACGATGGCAATATCGGCCACCTTGGCCAGTTCCCCCCCGTCATTGCCGGCGAGGCCCACCGTCTTCAGGCCCATTTCTTTGGCCACCCTGACGGCTTTGATGACATTGGCCGCCGACCCGCTGGTGGAGATTCCAACGGCCACGTCCCCCTCCTTTCCCAGGGCCTTGACCTGCTTGGCAAAGGAATCCACGTAGCCGTAGTCGTTGCTGATGCTGGTGAGAACCGAGGTGTCCGTGGTCAGGGCGATGGCCGGCAGGGGAGGCCGTTCAATGAGGAAGCGGTTGACAAATTCCCCGGCCAGATGCTGGGCGTCGGCCGCGCTCCCCCCGTTGCCGAAGAGGAGCACCTTGTTGCCCGATTTGAAGGCCTGCACGATCATCCTGACCACCTGGGCCAGGGCTTCCGCGTTTTGCCGGATGAAACGGAGTTTCAGATCAGCGCTTTCCCGGAAAATCTGGGCGATTTCTTCTTTCATGGTCTCCCCGTCGAGGTTGAGGCTAAGGTTAAGGCTGAGGAACAGGATTTATATTATAATCCTTTTCCTTAACCTTGTCCTCAGCCTTGCCCTTGACATTGACCTTGATGATTTCATTGACCCTTGCCTGCATTTGCCGCAGAAGGTCAGGGTCGAGAGGCGCCCCTTCCCGAAGCCGGGCATCCAGAGCCTCCCGGGGGTTGAAATTCTGCAGGGTATACCGCCTGGCCCCCAGAATCCGGCGAGCCAGTTCGCAGACCTCCTCTTCTCCCAGGAGCGCGGGGACGAAGGTGGTGCGGAATTCATAATCGGCCTTCCCGGAGAGAAGAATCCGAATACTGGCTTGGATCCGGTCGATCTGCTCGTCTCCCCAGGAAACGCCCGTGAGGGCGGAGTAACGGTCGGGCTTCAGGGGGGCCTTGAGATCCATGGCCACATAGTCCAGCAATCCATCGGCCAGGAGGTTCTCCAGGACCTCCGGGCGGGTGCCGTTGGTGTCCAGCTTGACGGCCAGGGGCTCCCCGTTGGGTGTCAACCGGCGGTCTGATTTCAGCTCCCGGATCAGGAGCGGCAGCCAGGGATGAAGGGTGGGCTCTCCTCCGGTGAGGCAGACCCCGTCGATCCATCCCCTGCGTTTGCGCAGTCCTTCGAGGATGGCCTCCCAGGGAAAATCGGGATAGGTTTCGGGATGGAGGACCAAGCCATGGTTGTGACAGAAGGGACAGCGCAGGTTGCAGGACGGAAGAAAAAGGACCGAAACCACTCTTCCGGGCCAGTCGATAAAGGAGGTCTCTACAAAGCCCTTGATGGAATAGGTCATGGCAACAACCCGCTCGTAGGGGCGGTTCGCGAACCGCCCCTACTGATTGCTGACCCCTAGAAGGTAGTTTTTAATCCGAATAGCCCCGGTGATGGAAGAGGAATCATCCAGAACCAGGATCGGGAGCTGGGTCTCGGCCACCGAGACCAGCTCGTGCCAGGCCAGGTGGGCCAGGGAGTCGGGGTTGTCCGGACTCAGCACTTCTTCCGATATCCCCAGCTTCTTCAGGTCCACGGTCTTCTTGACATAATCGCACTTCTCGCAGCCAATTTTGGTAAAGAGCGTCACTTCTTCCACCTCCATTCAAGATTTATCGGGACGCAGATTTACACAGATGAACGCAGATAAAATAAAAAAAGACAAATTGATGAATTCGCAAAAAGTCATCACTCCGGTGAAAACCGGAGTGACGCAAAGCCATATGAATGTCTATTTTTAAAATCCTGAAAATCTGCGTTCATCTGCGTCCCAATGAAAGCCGTAAGGCGCGAGGCGTGAGGCGTAAGGGGTAAAATGTTTTTACTCTCAGCTCTCCGCTCTACGCTCCATGCTGATTTTTTTATCCGCGTTTATCCGTGTCCCATTAAAAGCCGTAAGGCGCGAGGCGTGAGGCGTAAAATGTTTTTACTCCCAGCTCTCCGCTCTAAGCTCCACGCCGATTTTTTATCCTTGTTTATCTGTGTTCATCTGTGTCCCATTAAAAGGTCTTTACGCCGGCTGGGACGTCGCGCCGGACGGAGCGGGGGCGCCGAAATATTCCCCGCTGCGGTGCCGGTCCCGGAGTTCTCCGAGCTTCCCCTTGTTCCAGCTGGAAATCTTGGTGAAGTAACCGGTGATCCGGGTGATCCCCTCCACCTCGGTGGAGCCGCAGTAGGGGCACTGCGCGCTCAGGCCGCGGGCGGTTCGCCCGCAGGTGGTGCAGGTGGTGAACTCGGGAGAAAAAGCGATCTGGTCATTCTGGGACTGACGGAACACCTTGGTCACGAAATTGGCCAGGGATTCCTTCGAGGGGCGGCTTTCCCCCAGCCAGATATGGGTCAGAGAGCCGGCTTCGATGAGGGGATGGAAGAGCCCCTCCTTGCGCACCCGGTCGATGGGGTTCAGGAGGGTTCCCACGTTGAGATAGGTGGAGTTGGTGTAGTACACCTCTCCCCGGGCGACATCTCCTTTCACCACCTTGCCGGAGAGGGGGGAGTAGTCCCTGAGGTCCAGCTTGGCAAACCGATAGGCGGTGCTCTCCGCCGGGGTCTGTTCCAGGATAAACCGCAGGTTATACTTCTGGCTCATCTTTCCCGCCAAAAGCTTCATGTAGGCGATCACCTTCAGGCCGAACTTCAGGGCCTCGTCCGATTCGTGAAGCTCCTCTCCCCGGTGGACCTGGAGCATTTCGTTCAGCCCGACCATGCCCACGAGGAACGTGGCCCGGTTCATGCGCAGGTAGGACTGGCCGTCCTTCTTCATGGTGAGCAGGGCCAGAGGGCCGTTGTCTCCCAGGGCCAGGAGGCGCTCCAGGAAATCCTTCTTCTGCAGGTGGGCCCGCACAGCCATGTTGAAGGCCTCGTTGATCTTGGCGAAGAGCCGGGTGTCGTCCCCGCCGCACTGGTAGGCGATCCGGGGAAGGTTGAGGGTCACGTTCTGGAGGGCGGAGTACCGCATGCGCCAGGGATAATGGGCGTCATCCAGGTCGGATTTTTCCAGCTTGAAACTCAACCGGCAGCACTCCGAAATCTTGGCCGTGTTGGCCCGGTCGAAGACGAAATAAGTATTTCCCCTTTCGGAGGCCACGTCGCAGATGTGGTGGAGGAAATCCATATGGCCCGGGGTCTGGAAGAATTTCTCGGTGATGTGCACCAGGGGCTTGGGGAAGAAGAAAGGCCGGCCCACGGCGTCTCCCTCCCGGAAAACATCGAAGAGAGACCAGACGAACCTCTGGGACTGCTCCAGGTATTCCCCGTAGGTCTTGCCGGTGAACTCTCCGTTGGGCCCGATGGCCATGACCCCCTCGAAGTGCTTGGGAACTTCCCAGTAGAGATTGATGTCGGTGAAGATGGCCTGCCCGCCCCGGGCCACGGCCTGCTGGGAGAATTCGTAAATGAGCATCTGGGCCAGCTGCTTCACCTCCCGGTCGCTCAACCCCTCGAGGTAGGGGGCGAAGAAGAGGTTGACCGAGTCCCACCCGATGGCCCCGGCGAAGTTGCTCTGGAGGGCCGCGGCGAACTTGACCATGTGGGCCAGGAGGACTTCCGGATGCCTGGCGGGCTTGGCCATGGAGAGGGAGTTGGGCAGGCTGAGACCAAACTTCTTGATGTATTCCAGAGACTGGCCCGAGCAGTACGGCCGGTCGATGAACCCCAGATCATGGAGGTGAAGGTCGCCCCGCATGTGGGCGTCGCCCACGTCCTGGGAGAAGACGTTGAGGAGGGCGTATTCCTTCTTGATCCGTTCGGCCAGGGTCAGGTTGGTCGCTTCCGGGCCATGGGGGACGTTGGCGTTCTCCCGGTTGGGATGGAGGATGAGCTGGTCCACATCGTAGAGGGGAACGCCCAGGCGGGTGTGCATTTTCCGGGCTTCCTCCAGCCCGTACTCGATGAGCTTGGCATCCACGAGTTCCCGGATGAGCGGCGCGGTGACCAGGGAGATTTTGGAGGCGAGGATGAATTCCTCCACTTCCCGGCTGACGCGTTGGGCGGTGTCCCGGTCGATGTTGGTTTCCCGCAGAAGGGCCTCGACGATCCGCTGCCGGTTCCAGTCCGAGAGGGTCTCGGCGGAAGTGCGGACGAAGAGAGCCATGTCCGTGGTTTCGTTATTGAGCTTCCCGGATTCGCTGGATGGGACCGGGGGAATAAGCGTCTTTTCCGTTCCTCCGTTCGTGGGGGAGTGTTTTTTCGAGGATTCAGTAAGAATGGTTAAAGAAGACTTATTCGATGATTCGGCCCCGCCCTGACCAACCTGAGAGTTTCCTACTTCCATTCCCGCCCTCCTTCTACATGGAATATTTTTAAAAATAATTTTAATCGGCTAAGTAAATTTCTTTTAGAAAATGCTTTAAAGAACGAGCCCGGTTTAAAGGCCTGAAATGCAGCGAAGTTAATGCATTGTGGGGAAATATGTTGTGTACAAGAAATTATTAACCACTACATATAGTGTTTGTCAAGAAAAAATTTTCCAGCCCCGCGAAAAATAATTCTAATATATTAAAATCATTATGATTTTATTTTTTTCCGAAAATTTTTTAGCGCGATTGACCAAACATATAGGGGTTGGGAGAAACGCGGCCCACAACATATGGGCCTTGAGCCTTAAACTGGAAAGGAAAGGTTGTTAAGGCGGAAAAAGAGCGGGGCTATGGTTGGGGAAATGGGAATTAAAAAACCACCCGGACACGGGTTGGACCGTTCCCCTTTCCCGCGCCTAAATTTTTTCACCCCTCCGAAGGGCCATGAGGGCGAGAGGTGCGCGGCTAAAGGGTCTTGGCGATTTTCACGGTCAGATCGCCCAGCAAATTGGTGTAACTCCCGAGCTCGTTATCATACCAACCATAGACCACCGCCTGGGTGACCGGGATGTTGGCAATGCATTTTCCACCCTCGGATTTCAAACCGAATTCTTTGAGCTGGGGAATTTTAGCCAGGTCGATGCAGATGGCGGCGGTGCGGGTATGGTTCTCCGTGCCTTCGATGATGGCCGCCGCCCGCGGGTTTCCGACGATGTCCGAGGATACGTTCTGGCGCTCGCTGTACAGGAGATAATCCTTCATATAGCCCTCGGAGGCTTTCGCGTAAATCTGATTGATCAGCTCCCGCTTGATGGGGTTCTGCAGGCTCTCATCCTCCAGGGTCAAGACCAGAACGATCAGGGATCCGGTGCTGGTGGGGATGCGCACCGATTCGGCGATGAGCCCGATGTGCTTCATCTCCGGGATGACCAGGGCCAGGGCCTTGGCCGCGCCGGTCGAGGTGAGGATGATGTTGTTCAGGATGGACCGGTTCTTGCGCAGGTCCGTCGCTTTCGCATCGGGCAGCCGGTCCAGCACTTCCTGCGACCCGGTGGCGGCGTGCACCGTGACCATGGAGGCGGTCAGAATCCTGTCTGCGCCGAAATAATCCAGGAGCGGTTTGACCATGAAGGCCAGGCAGGTGGTGGTGCAGGAGGCCCCGGAAATCATGCGGTGCTTCTGGGGGTCGAAATGATCGTCGTTGATCCCCATCACCACCGTCACCGCGTCGGCAGGCATCTTGAGGGCCTTGTCCTTGATCTTGAAGGGGGCCGAGGCGATCACCTTCTGCGCACCGGCCTGCAGATGGCCCTGAAGGGAGCCTTTTTTGTCTTCCGGAAGAACGGTGGGGTCCAGGAACTTTCCCGTGGTGTCCACCACCAGACGAACCCCCAGGTTTCGCCAGGGAAGGTCCTTGGGGTTGCGGTCCTTCCTGAGGATGGAGACCGGAATCCCGTTGACTTCCAGGGTCCCGTGCTCCTCGTTCAGGTTTTCGATGACCCGCCCCCCCCGGTGTCCGTAAAGAAACTGATTAAGATGGCCATAGGTGGTGTCCCGTTCGAGGTAATCGGCCACATCCTGCAGCCCTTTGCCCACCTCCCGGCCGATGTTCACCACGAGCTCGGAGAAGGATCCCCTGGCCACGTGGTGCCAGAGGGTGAGCTTTCCGATTCGGCCGAGGCCGTTGATCCCCAGTTTCATGGGCAGTTTTTCTCCGCTTTGCGCCGGCCCTTTCCCTTGCCGCGGGTCGTAGGTCATTTTAGTACCTCCCAGAATGGAATGATTTCGTATAAAGGCCGAGCCTGCTGCGAAGACCCGCCTAGGAGATTCACGCACTCAAGCGCCACCCTTTATGCAAGGGAAGCTTCGAAAAAATTCATACCTGGATGGGGAAAACCATTCTTGTTGTCCAGGGGTCGGAAAAATTCCCCCGCCTTGGCGGGGCAAAATCGGCGGAAAATATCCCCTCTTCAAAGAATCCCCCTGGCTTCCGCAGAGGGACGCTTGCACGTTTGTTACCAGCCCAGGCAAATACAATCGGAGTTCCCATGGGCACAACCTAAGTTCGATGGACGCCGGCCTACGAAGAAATCAATGCCTCATTTTGGCAAGCGAAATTTTCCGACCCCTGGACATGCTTTCCCCCCAGAGCGGGAAGAACCGTCACAGAATATTATGATAAGGTTCCCCTTCGTCTTTCACCTCGTGCTTCCCGAGGTAAACCAAGCCTTTTCGGCCATCCAGGCTGATCCAGTCCCCCCGCTGGAGGGGAATACGGTTGATCTGGCAGCGCCCCTCATTCTCCCGGACCGACATGCTGTGACACCCCACCACGGCCGTTCGGTCCAGCTCGAAGGCGACGATGGCCGCATGGGAAGTCTGGCCCCCCTTGGCGGTCAGCAGTCCTTCGGCCAGGGAGATCTCCCGCACATCCTCGGGAACCGTGTCCGAACGGATCAGGACCAGGGGGGTGTCCGGCTCGTCCCGGCGGAATCGCAGGATGTCTTCCAGGGTGAAGACGATCCTTCCCGAGAGGGCCCCACCACTGACCCCGATGCCTTTGCCGATGAAGCTCTCCTCCAGGGCCGGGGAGGGCAAAAAGACCTCGAACCTTTCCCTCTTGGCCGAGACCATGTCCCGGGTCTGGAGGATGTACAGGCCCGTGGCATCGGGGTTTTCATAGGTAAACTCGATTTCCTGAGGGTTCCACCTCCGGTCATAAACCAGGCCCTTGGAGACGGAGAAGAGTTGCTTGTAGATTTCCGGAAAATCTTGCTCCAGGGAAAGGTCCCCCTCTTCGCCGGCCATTTGCCGCTGTTCGTTGGAGATGGGGTAAGTCGTGACCAACCCCCCCACGATGTCTTCCCCCTGGTTGCCGGGAGTGAAATCCCCCCAGAGGGCGACCCGCCGGACCTTGCGGTAGGGATGGGCGGTAAAGAGAACCCCGCTGCCCGAATGGAGGCCGAGATTTCCGAAAATCATGGCCTGGACGATCACCGCGGTTCCCCAGTAGTCGGAGATCCCCATGATCTGCCGGTACTGCCGGGCGTTTTTGGAGTTCCAGGACCGCAGCACCTGCTGGATGGCCACTTGAAGCTGGGCCCAGGGGTCTTCATAGAGGGTGATGTGCCTCTCGGTAACCGCGGCGCGGTAAGCGAGGGCCAGCTGTTTCATCTCTTCGCCGCTGAACTGCCGCTTCTTGTCCACGTGGTAGCGGTCCTTGAAATTGCGCATGACCTCGCTGAAAACTTCCCGCGGCACGCCGAAAGACATGCCCCAGGACTGCAGGAACCGCCGGTAGTTGTCCCAGGCAAACCAGACCTCGCCGGTGGATCGGGCCATGCTCTCCACGATCTCCTCGTTGATCCCCACGTTGAGGAGGGTGGCCATCATTCCCGGCATGGAAACGGTGGCCCCGCTGCGCACCGCCAGGAGCTGGGGGTGCCGGGTACTGCCGAACTCGTTTCCGGTCATCTTTTCGATCTGCTGGATGCCGGCGCGGATCTCCCGGTCGAAATGGTCCCGGGCATACTTGTACCGGTCGACGATCCGCTGACAGCGGAAGACTTCGGTGGTAACGATGAACCCCGGGGGCACGCGGATTCCCTCGGAAGCCAGGACCACCAGGTTGTATCCTTTCCCCCCAAGATGGATCAAGTCGTTGGTCAGGGGGTTGGGTTTGTGGATGAAGCAGGTGACCTTCTTGGCGTCGTAGGTCATCAGCAGGTCCAGGTCCGTTTCGCTCAGGGTCTCCCTCTGCTCGGCGAGGATCTGATGGATACGGGTCAGAAAATTATCCAGGTACTGGAGCCCGAAGGTGGTGGAGACCAGGTCGCGGAGAAATCGCTCGCTGATCTGGTGGAGGAGCTCGCTGGGGGCCAGCTCTTCGGCCGACGGGGGGAGAAATTTCCCCTGGATGTTCTCCCGTCCCATCTGGCGGAGGATGTTGGAGAGGTTATTCTTGTGGGCGTTGAGGTAGTAGACCGACACGATGTCCTTGACCCCTTCCGAGAAACCCCGGAAGATGTCCAGGTACTGGGTGAAGCTGAAGCGCTTGATGTCCAGGGATTTTTCCAGGAGCCGGAGCTGGGTTTCCAGCCGGTGGGAATAGATGCCGTCCAGCTGCAGGGCCCGGAAGAAGTAGTCGATGACCCGGATGATCTGGAAAAAGGTGGCCCGGGTGATGAAGGAAAGGTCCAGAGAGTCGATGAGCCGTTCAAAATAGACGTTGGCCAGGTTTTCCAGCCGGAAAGTCAACCCCAGGGCGTCGAACTTCCTCTCCCGGTACCGGCCGTACATGGAGGGAATGTCCACGGCGATATGCCTTTTGCGATAGATGTCTTCCCGCGCTTCGAACCGCTGGGCCGAGATGATGACCTCCTTCAACCCCTCCAGGTAGGTCAGGATTCCCTCCAGGCACTCCAGGGTGTCATTCCGGTCCAGGATCCTCTGCAGATCCTCCAGCCCTTCGAAGCCCCAGCGGGAAGCCTGCTGGAGGTGGTAACGGATCTCCTGGAAGCCGAGGTGATACTTCTGGTTGATCAGGCGGTAGATTTTGACCAGCAGATCCACGCGCTTCTTTTCTACATCGGATACGGAGGGAAGGGAGGAAAGGATCTCCTCGATCTCCGCGTCGCTGAGCCGCAGCAGGTCTTCTTCCTGCTGGAGGCCGTTGCGATCGAAGATCTCCCCCAGGATCGCGTGCACCTCGTCGATGAAAGGACCTTCGGTCTTCAAGTTCTGGAACACTTCCAAGGGGAGGAAATGCCGCAGCCCGGCCTTGTCCTTCCGGACCCAGAAGCGGAAGATCTGCTGGATGAAGTCTTCGATGAGATTGCTGCTTTCCACGTGGCTCTGCTTGCGCAGGAAATGGATGAGGATGTCCTTGCGGCTGCGGAGCTCGTCGATGTCGGTGGTCACGTCGCGCAGCTGTCCCTCGGCGCCGATTTCGTTGAAATAGACGGGAAGGGCCTTGGTGAGCTGTTTGACCAGGTTGTAGACCGGCTCGATGTCGGAATTCAACAGCTTGGTGATTTCTTTCTGGAAGAGATCCGTGTCCTTGATGCAGGTCCCGCCCAGCCGCAGGTTGATGATGAGGGCGGAAAGGAGGGTGCTGCACCATTTGGGGCTGCGGGCGATGATGTCCAGCCAGACCCGCACGTTGAGAACATGGCAGGGATTGCTGATGATCTCCCAGTTGGCGTTCACCCCCTGATAGCCCGGGTACTGGAAGCCGAAGCGGAGGACCTGCTCCAGAAAGGTCTCCACCAGGGGGCTGTACTCCCGCTTGAAGACCTCGGCCCCGATGGCTTGGATGCACTGGAGGGCGGTCTGGGGATAATTCTCCACGTTCGATTTGAGGAGGGCAAAGGTCCTGATCAGGACCTCCCCCACCCGTTCGGGGGATTCCTTCCGGAGCAGGGCCAGCAGGGTGTGGTTGATCTCCCGCAGGATCTCCTCGTGGATGTCCCTGAGGCCCGGAATCTCCATGATCTTGAAGAGGGAAAGGATCTTCCAGTTCCCGGCGAGCGTTTCCCCGTCGCCCCCGGCGGAGACGGCCAGCCGTTGGGGGACCTCCCGGTAAACCCGGACGATCTCCAGGTAGCCGGGCAGTTCCAGAAGATCCCGCAGCGTCTCCGCCGACCCGTCCCGGGAAGAGATCTGATCCAGGCGGGCCAGGTGCTCCCGGAAGCGCCGGTGGGAAATTTCTCCCAGAAGATCCGTCTCTTGACCCTCCTGTCGGGAGGGTTTCGCCACTGCCCCGGCAAACCATTCCTCCGGGTCCTCCTCCTTCAGCCAGTATTCGTAAGCCGCCCGCAAACTCTGGGTCATGAGACGGTTGAATTCACTCATGCCGGAGCCGTCGGAAACCTTCCGGAGCAGAACCTGGCCGATTCGTTTCAACGGGGTATGGCTGGAGGCCAGCAGGAAGAACTTTTCCTCCGGCAGGGAAGAGAGGTCTTGAAAGCAGGCCTGCAGGGGGGGCAGGAGACTTTCCCGGTTTTCCGGGTTGAGTTCGTTGACGATCTTTTCGAGATAGCTGAACAGGTGGTCGATGGCCTTGGCTTCCACGTCCGCCTTGTGGGAGTTCAAGAGGGCGTCGAGAAAGACGTCGATCATGGCCGAAACGGCCAGGGGTCCCTTGGGGTGACGGGAGTAGGAGGCGAAGTGTTTCAGGGCAAAGCTGCGCAGCTCGGGGAGGATGATTTCCCAGTTCTTGTAAGGATGATGGAGTTCGAAAAGAAGGGTATCGAGGGATTTCAGGATCCCCCGGTAGCCGGACACCGCCTCCCGGAGGACCTGGTATTTGGGGTCTACCGCTACCTGGTCCACCGCGGTCTCTTCCAGGTTGATGCGCAGCGCATCGGAATCGAAAAGGTCCCGGGAATCATCGGGTTCCCTGCGGACCGAACCGGAAGAAGGGGAATCGTTGGCCATGGCAAAACCTCTGGGGGCTAAACGGACTTCTGGGCATCCATGTGCAGAATGAGGTCCAGCACCCGGTTGGAATAGCCCCATTCGTTGTCATACCAGGCCAGCACCTTGGCCATGGTTCCGATTACTTTGGTCGAAGAGCCATCCACCACCGAAGAGTGTGGATCTCCCTGGAAGTCGATGGAGACCAGGGGCTCATCGGTGTATCCCAGGTACCGACTGGCCGCGTCCTTGAGGGCCTGGTTCACGTCCTTGACCGTGGCGTCCTGCTCCAGCTCCATCACCAGATA
>Ga0111180_1013_pt1 | contig 24058 bp, 20 predicted proteins | sample DeeMarSWOR324_28_FD_80237 | JGI IMG/M metagenome (GOLD analysis project Ga0111180, IMG submission 80237) | Deltaproteobacteria bacterium SM23_61
AGGAAAGCAAGAAGCAAGGCCCCGATCATGTTTCCGCCCCCCCCTCCTTCATCGTCATCGCTCCGGCCCATGCCGAACATGGCTCCCCAGCGGGCCATCATGGCCAGGTAGCTGATGGCTCCGGCGATCACCGCGGCCACGCTGCTGATGAGGATGTCCCGGTTCTTGATGTGGGAAAGCTCATGGGCCAGAACCCCCTCCACCTCCTGGGGCTTCAAAATCCGCAGAATCCCCTCGGTCACGGCCACGGCCGCGTGCTCCGGATTCCGCCCGGTGGCGAAAGCGTTGGGGGTATCCTGGGGAATGACGTATACCCGGGGTTTGGGCAGCCCGGCCTGGACGGAAAGCCTCTCCACCATCTGGTGCAGGTCAGGGGCCTGATCCTGGGAAACTTCCCGCGCGCCGCTCATGGCCAGGGCGATCTTGTGGCTGAACCAGTATCCCACGAAGTTTATGATGAGGGCCATAAATAGGGCGAAGTATAGACCCTGCCGTCCGCCCAGCGCCTGTCCGATGACCAATAACAGGGCCGTGAGGCCGGCGAGGAGAATAAAAGTCTTAAAGGTGTTATTCATTTTTTCTCCTTTTTTGGGGAAAAAGTGACCGATAAAAAGTTATTCTGTAACCGCAGCAACCGGGATATCAACCGGAATATGTTGAAAAGATATATCGGCAATTTCGGTTTGTCAAGGATAGGGGGCGCCTTGCTCTCCTATGGGTCAAAGAAGCGCGAGGCCCGTTGAATTTCAGGGTTTGCCCGGCCCGGAAGCAAGGGCGTTCCGTGCAAAAACCATGAGGCGGCCCTCATTTCTTGGGACGGGCGGGCACAGCGTCATAACCACATCCTCGGGTTGAATCTGCAAGTGTGGGGCACATTGCTCTTCTGCCCATGGGTCAACGAAGCCCCGGGCACGTTTAATTTCAGGGTTTGCCCGGCCCGGGCGGGAGACGGATTTCCACGGGGAAGATAGGGGGAGATAACTGGTCGACGGGGAAAGGTTGAAAGAGCGAAAAATTTGACAATGCGCCGGCCGGTCCCCTATAATACGGAAACTCGAATCAGCACTGCATTTTCAGGGGGGAAGGTACATGGAATCGGGCGCGGATCTGGACCAAAGAGCTTATGACCTCATGGCCGGCGGGTTGAATTGAGCGGAGTCGGTGATCACGATCCTCGGGGAGGATCTGGATTATGATAAGTCTCTGGCGATGAAGATGGCCACCGGCATGGGGGGAGGAATGGGCCGGTGGGGGACCGTATGCGGGGTCGTCACCGGTGGGGCCATGGCCCTGGGCTTCTGCTTCGGCCGAACCAAGGCCGAGGAGAAGGAGCAGCGGGACAAGACCTACACCAAGGTTCAGGAGATGATCCGGCAGTTTGATAGGGAATTCGGGGCCGTTCAGTGCCGGGATCTTATCCACCTGAACCTCATGGACCCGGCGGACCGGAAGAAGTTCGACGAGCTGGGCCTGCGCAAGAAATGTGCCGGGTTCGTGGCCAGGAACGTGGAGAACATCCGCAAGATCCTAAAAGAAAAGTAACGCCGTAAACCGAAGGTGGTTTCTAGTAGTTTTTTGGGTGAGTTTTATCCGTGTTGATCCGCGCTCATCCGCGTCCCAATAAAAGCCGTAAAATGTGAGTTGTGAGTTGTGAGTAGAATCTGTGTTTATCTGTGTTCATCTGTGCCCCCTTAGGTTCTTATTGTTCTGAGTTTTTGATTTTTGGCCTCCCGGCCGATGAGGGCCGATGAAATTCATCGCCGATCTTCATCTCCACTCCCGCTACAGCCGGGCCACCAGCCAGGATATGGAAGTGAAGACCCTTGCCCTGTGGGCCAAGCGCAAGGGAATCAAGCTTTTGGGGACCGGGGACTTCACCCACCCCCTCTATTTCCTCGACCTTCAGTCCAAGCTGAACCCGCTGGGCAACGGCCTCTTCGTCCTGAAAGAAGACCCGGAGGGGACTCATTTCCTGCTCACCGCCGAAGTGAGTAACATGTACAGCCAGGGCGGGAAGTCCCGTCGGATTCACACCCTGATCTTCGCTCCCTCCTTCGAAGTGGTGGAACGGATCAACCCCCGCCTTTCCAAATACGGGAAGACCGGGTCCGACGGCCGGCCGATCTTCGGTTTTTCGGCCAAGGATCTGTTGAAAATGATCCTGGACCTCTCGCCGGATTGCCTTATCATTCCCGCCCATGCCTGGACCCCCTGGTTCTCCATCTTCGGAGCCAATTCGGGGTTTGACTCCATCCAGGAATGTTACCAGGAGGAATCCAAGCACATCCAGGCCATCGAAACCGGGCTTTCCTCGGACCCGGAGATGAACTGGCGGCTGTCGGCGCTGGATGAAATCACCCTGATCTCCAATTCGGATGCCCATTCGCCGGGTAAAATCGGGCGGGAAGCCAATGTCTTCAACTGCGAATTGAGCTATGCGGGGGTCACGGAAGCGATCCGCAGGAAAGACCCGCGCAGGATTCTGTACACCATTGAATTCTTCCCGGAAGAGGGAAAGTACCATTACGACGGCCACCGGAATTGCAACATCCTTTTCTCTCCCGCGGAAACCCGCAAGCATAAAAGCATCTGCCCGGTCTGCGGCAAGCGCCTCACCGTGGGGGTCATGAACCGGGTGGAAGACCTGGCGGACCGTCCGGAGGGAGCGGTTCCGCCGAAAGCCATACCGGCCCTTCGAACGGTCCCCCTCGATGAAATCATCGCCGAGGTCCTGGGAGTGGGACCCGGCGCCTCCGCAGTGGAAAAAGAGTACCTTCGCCTGGTGGAGAAGGGCGGCTCGGAATTCAATATCCTCCTGGAGCTTTCCCCCGAAGAGCTTTCTTCTTTTACTCCCCCGAATATCCTGGAAGGGATCTTGCGGGTCCGGGAAGGGAGACTAAGGATCACCCCGGGGTATGACGGAGTCTTCGGAAAGGTGGAAATCTTTTCCCCCGCCGAGAGGGGAAAGGAAATCACCACGGGAGAGCCCAAGCAGATGGGCCTTTTCTGATGCGGCCATGCGCTCTTCCCCTGAAAAATCCATCCTTCTGGTCAATCCCTGGATTCATGACTTTGCCGCCTACGATCTGTGGATGAAGCCCCTGGGGCTGCTTTACCTGGGAGGAATCCTCCGGTCGCGGGGATACCGGGTTTCCCTCCTTGACTGCCTGGAATTCACCCTTTTCCCCGGGGAACTGACCCGAAATTTGAAACCCCCGAAGAGAAAGGAATCGGGCCGGGGGCATGTCTTTAAAGAAGTCATTCCCAAACCCGAGCCCCTCCGGGGAATCCAGCGCCAGTACCGCCGGTACGGGATTCCCCCTGAAGTTGCGCAAAAGTACCTGCGCCGCCTTCCGCGTCCTGAACTGATCCTGATGACCTCGTCCATGACCTACTGGTACCCGGGGGTTTGGGAAACCATCCGACTCCTCCGGGAGACCCTTCCCGGGGTGCCCGTGATCCTCGGGGGGATTTACGCTACCCTCTGCCCCGGACATGCCCGCAAACATTCGGGTGCTGACCGGGTCCTTCCCGGGGCATGGGATGGGGACAAGATGAGAATCGTGGCCGAGATGCTGGGGGAACCGGGGAATCGGCTGGATGAAGGTTTTCCCTCCTGGCCTTACCCGGCTTTCGATCTGTACCCCCACCCACCCTATGTCTGCCTTCTCACGCGCTGCGGCTGTCCCTTCTCCTGCACCTACTGTGCTTCTCATCGGCTAGCCAAGGGTTTTGAATCCCGTGAACCCGGGGAAGTCCTCGAGGAAATCGCCTTCTGGCAGGCAAAATTCGGAGTGAGGGATTTTGCCTTCTATGATGATGCGCTCCTGATCGGGCCTTCCAGCCACATCCTTCCCATTTTGCAGGGGGTGATCGAAAAAGGGTTCTCCTGCCGTTTCCATGGCCCCAACGCGCTCCATGCAAGGGCCATAAGCCGAGAGGTGGCCGATTTTCTTCACCGGGCCGGCTTTCAAACCATCCGCCTGGGCTTGGAGACTTCCGACGAGGCGCTCCAGGCCAGGACCGGGGGGAAGGTCAACAACCAGGAATTCCGGGTGGCGGTGGAGAATCTGAAGAGGGCCGGGTATGCGGGGGAGGAGATCGGGGTCTATCTGCTGGCCGGGTTGCCCGGCCAGACCGTCGGAGAGGTCGAAGAAAGCATCGCCAAGGTGAGGGAGACAGGGGCCAGGCCCATTATAGTGGAATACTCCCCCATTCCCGGAACGGCCATGTTTGAAGAGGCCCAAAAGAGTTCTCCTTTTGATATTGCTGGAGAACCATTGTTCCATAACAACTCCATCCTGCCCTGCCAGTGGGAAGGTTTTACCTGGGGGGATTTCCGGAGATTGAAAGCCGGACTCAAGGGGAAGCCTTAGCTCAATCCAGGGCCATCTGGGGGGTCCATTGCTCCTGGTGGGGCCTAGCCGAAATTCTTTCAATCATTTCCTTTAGGCTCATGAATTCGACTTTGAGCTTGGGAAGGGCATGGACCGATGCCCGGGTCGCATCCCCACATACAACCCAGTTCGGGCCTGAGGGGTAATGATAGCGGAAAGCCTGGAGACCCCGGGGGGTGAAATCCCGGGATCTCCACAGGCAGGTAATGGTAATAATGCCCCTTTCCGGGTTAATGAGAATAAAGTCCACTTCGTGCCCGCGCTTGTCCCGCCAGTATTGCACCCGGGGTCCCTGGAGATGGGCGCAGATTTCATTCAAAACCCAGTGTTTCCAGAGAACTTTGAAATCCTCCTCCCGCAGCCTCTGCCAGCCGCGGGAATAGCATAAAAAGCCGGTGTCGAACACGTAGGCTTGGGGAATGGTGACGATTTCCACGGCCCGGCGGGTCGAGAAGGGCCGGACGACCAGAGCGGCCCAGGAGGCCTCCAGGGCCTGGAGGTATTTGGTAATCGTGGTCCGGCTGACGCCGCAGGGGTCGGCATACCGCACCGCCTCGAAAAGCTCTCCGCTGGTGGCGAATAAAAGCTCCATGAAGCGGTGAAAAGAATCGCGCTGTTCGATCCGGAAGAGGCCCTGAATATCCTTGGCCCAGAAGGAATCCATCCATTCCTGAAAAGCCGCTTCAGGCAGGGTGGGACCGGCGAAAAAGGAGGGCAGTCCCCCCCTCAAAAATCGGTGTTCCAGTCCCGTGTTCCCAAAATCGACGAGATCCCGGGATGTCATGGGGGTCAGCCAGACCTGGGCGAGCCTTTTTCCCAGGACCTCGCGGACATGGGGGGTGACCTCCAGGTCCACGGGGGTCGTGACCAGGATCCGGATGGAGGGAAACCGCCGGGTGGCGGTCTTCAAGAGGAGGTAGGGGTTGGGCAAGCGGTGGATCTCATCCAGGACGACTTTCTTTCCCCTCAGCTTTTTCCAGAATTCTCCCGGGTCGGCCATCAACCGGCGGACCCGCGGCGCCTCGCAGTCGAAGAACTCGGCGTCCCAGAGGGCCTGGCATAAAGAGGTTTTCCCTGCCCCCCGGACGCCGGTGAGCCAGACCACGGGCTTTTGCTCCCAGGCGGAACCCAGGAGGCCCGACCAATAGGTTCTTGATACCATATGTTAATTATTATGCATAAAGTGATACTAAATGCAAATAAATATTTATATGATAGCGATTCAATCAGAGATGACGACCCTGAATCTCCCCATCGGTCAGGACTCGCCCTTTCTCAAGGGCGATCGAAGGAGACATTCCCGGAGGAGCATAAAGACCCGAAAATAGACATTTAGCCTTGACCCAGCAGGCTTCAAGCCGGCATATTCATAGGTACAAACCCGGCCCCTTTGCTGCTCCCGACGGGCAAATCCCCAATGCTCGGGGATTCATCAGGAGGTAACCCATGGTTCTATCGGATACGATTTCCTTAACTACCAGAGGCTTTGGCGACATTCAGGATATAACTCCCCCGGTTGCAGCGACCGTGGGTAAAGCCAAGATCAGAAACGGAACAGCCACCGTTTTCTGCCCGGGGTCCACCGGTGCCGTGACTACGATTGAATATGAAAGCGGGGTTCTGGAGGACCTGAAGAAGGCCATCGAAAGGATGGCCCCCTCCAACATCCCCTACGCCCATGACCAGAGATGGGGAGACGGAAACGGCTTCTCCCACGTGCGGGCCGCCCTCCTCGGCCCCTCCCTGACCGTTCCCGTTACCGAGGGGAAATTAGCCCTGGGAACCTGGCAGCAGATCGTTTTCATCGATTTCGACAACCGAAGCAGGCGAAGAAAGATCGTAGTTCAGGTGATGGGAGAATGAAGGATGGACGGGGAGAATAATGGAGAGGCGGTCAAGGTTCAATCAAAATATCCTGCGAAAAAATTGACCAGGAGATCCGGACTCTTGAAAAAAGTCCTTTTCCCGATAGAATAAAATGTGGTTCATCTCCAAATTCGTTGACCGAATTTTTCATGAAAGCTTGCCAAGGGCCCGGAAGGAAAGTCAGATTGCGCAGCAAGCATCGGCGGGATATCCCTTTTCCATGAGTCCCCTGCTGGTCATCCGCAAGGCGCAGCGGGGGCGCGATAAGTAAGCTTCGAAGAAATAAGAGACTCCCCCGCCACCGGTGGGAAGAGATAGGTGCCTCATGATTGCAAGCAAGATGACTTTCCTTCCGGGCCCATGAAATCGAAGGGAATTCTGAAAAGACCTGCTCTTTGGCTTGCAACGAATTTGGAGATGAACCTAAAATGTTAAACTTTCCCCCTGGAAAATAAAATCTGGGGAACGGAGAAAAGGAATGAATTGGGTCACGGAACCGGAGAGAAAAACCCCTGTGGTGGGAGAGGTGGATCTGCTCGTGTGCGGAGGGGGCTTCGCCGGGGTTGCGGCGGCGGTATGCGCAGCCCGCCTGGGAGCGAAGGTCATGCTCCTGGAGAAATACGGGTTTCTGGGGGGGCTGGTGACCTCGGCTCTGGTCATCACCACCCCCCCTCTGGATAACGGGATCAACCTGGAAATTGGCGGCAGGCTGAAAGAAAGAGGGGTATATGTCCCCTGCCGTCATTCGGGAGAGGAGTCGGAATGGCTGAACATGCACGCCGTGGACCCGGAATTCGTCAAGTATGAGTTTATCCACATGCTGCAGGAGAGCGGAGTCGATTTCCTGTTCCATGTTTATATCGTCGGGACGATCATGGACGGCCGGAGGATCAAGGGGGTGGTCATGGAAAGCAAGGCCGGCAGGCAGGCGGTGCTGGCCCGGATGGTGGTCGATGCGACCGGGGATGCGGACATCGCCGCCTTCGCCGGGGCTCCATTTCGCCTCCTGAAAAAACCCGTGACCATGATGTTCAACATGACGGGGGTGGATATTCCCCGAGTCCTGGCGGAGATGGGAAATTGGGGAAACCTCCGGAGGGTGGTGAAGGAAGCCATCGATAAAGGGGATTTGCCCTTCGATTTGGGGATCGAGAGGGAATTCGGATCCCCCGGCGTTCATGCGGAGAAGCTGGTATATGACGGGGAGATTAATGTCTGGTCCGGAAACTTGATGGGTATGGACGGAACCGACCCCAGGGATTTGACTCAGGCTGAGGTGATCACCCGGGAACATGCCATACGCCTGGCGCGCTTCCTGAAGGAGAACATCCCGGGCTTCGAAAAATCAAGAATCGAGATGACTTCGACCCAGGCAGGGGTGCGGGCCACCCGCCAGATTATGGGGATGGCTTCCCCCTCCGGGGAGGAAGTGCAGAAAAAGATCTTTGCCGACACGGCGGTGAAGCCCTATGCTTACAGACCCATGAGGCTGCCTTACGGCTCCATCCTTCCCCAGAAGGTGGAAAATCTTCTGGTGGCGGGAAGATGCCTGTCGGCGGAGGAGGAAATCCTGGGCCAGCTGAGGCTCATCCCGGTTTGTTCGGCCACCGGGCAGACCGCGGGGACAGCGGCCGCCCTTGCTCTCCAGCAGGGAAAGGCCCCGCGCGAATTAAAGGTGGAGCGGGTCCAGGAAGCTCTCCAGGCCCAGGGGATGGACCTGGAGCTTTGAAAAAATTCAGGCAGCGAGAAATCGGGGAGCCTGCCCATGTCCGGGGGAGGGTCAAATTCACACCGCCAAAACAGGCACTGATTTCTCCGTGGCCCGCGTGGTATTTAATCCGCTGAAGCCGAAGAGAAGATCAGCCACCGCTCCACGAGGGGAGGGGAATATTTTTTAACAGCCACAAAAAGAATCGCAGATTGAGGTCTGTATCAATCAGAAGGAGCAAAACCATGCCGGGCAAGTATTTCGATGAATTCGTCGTGGGGGAAGAGTATGTAACCCCCGGCCGGACCCTGACCGAGACCGATGTGGTCATGTTCGCGGCCATGAGCGGGGACTACAACGAGCTGCACACCAGCGAGGCCTTCGGCAAAAAGACCCAGTTCGGGAGACGGATCGGCCATGGGCTGCTGGGATTAGCCATATCCCACGGGTTATTCTTCCGCCTGGGTCTGGTGGAGGGGACGGCGATCGCCTTCTTGGGGATCGATTCCTGGAAGTTCGAGGCGCCCTTCTTCCTTGGCGATACCATCCGGGTCAAAGTGCGGGTGGCGGAAAAGACGCCGAGCCGCAGCAAGCCCGACCGGGGGGTAATCAAGTTTTTCTTCCAGGTAGTGAAAGAAGAAGAGACCGTGATTCAATCGGGATATAAAAGCATCATGATCCGAAGGAAGCAGGGCTGAGCGAAAAGGAGAGAAGGGAGAGAAATAATGGCCGGCAAGGTTATGGCCGCGGAAGACGCTGTAAGGTTGATCGATGACGGAAACACCCTGTCGGTTTGCGGGATCATCGGGTCTCTGGTTGCGGAGAAGGTCCTCGCCGCGCTGGAAAAGAGGTTTCTGGAAACCGGGAACCCCCGTGATCTCACCGCCGTCTTTCCCGTGGCAGTGGGAGACGTGTACGGACTCAAGGGAGCGGACCGCCTGGCCCATGACGGCATGCTCCGGCGGGTCATCGGCGGGTCCTACGTGACCGCCCCCGCTTCCTCCCCGCCCCCGAAGCTGGTGGAGATGATCTACGGGAACAAAGTGGAGGCCTACAATTTTCCCATGGGGGTCCTCATGCATCTTCACCGGGAGATCGCCGCCCGACGGCCGGGGCTGGTCACCCAGGTGGGGCTCCGGACCTTCGTGGACCCCAGGCTCAACGGGGCCAGGATGAATGAAATCACCCGGGAGGATCTCATTGAAGTCATCCGGCTTCGGGGGGAAGAATATCTTTTCTACAAATCTTTTCCGGTGCACGCGGCCATCATCCGCGGGACCACGGCGGATGAGCAGGGGAACATCAGCATGGAGCACGAAGGGTCTTTCTCCGTCATGCTGTATCTGGCCATGGCCGCCAAAAACTGCGGCGGGAAAGTCATCGCCCAGGTGAAAAGGATCACTCCCCGGGGCAATCTGAACCCCCAGATGGTCCGGGTCCCCGGGATCCTGGTGGATGCGGTCGTGGTGGATGAAAACCAGAAGCAGGCCACGGGGATCGATTACGATCCGGCGGTGAGCGGGGAGATGAAAAAGCCGGCGGCGAAGTTCGAAGCCGTCCCGCTGAACATGGAGAAGGTGCTGGCCCGGCGGGCCCTGATGGCCCTGTGCCCGGGGGACATCGTAAACCTCGGATTCGGAATCCCTTCCCTCATCTCCTCGGTGGCGGCCGAGGAGGGCTTGATCGAGCGGATTTATTTTACCATCGAGCACGGGGCGATCGGAGGGGTCCCCCTCTCCGGTCTCCAGTTCGGGGCGGCTTACAACCCGGAAGCGATCATCGATTCCACCTCCCAGTTCGATTTCCTGACCGGCGGCGGCATCAGCGCCGCGGCCATGGCCTTTGCCGAGGTGGACGGGGAGGGGAATGTGAACGTGAGCCGGCTGAACAAGATGCCCCACGTCCTCTCGGGGGCCGGGGGGTTTATCGACATCCTGCACAGCGTCCGCCGGATCCTATTCTGCGGAACTCTTACCGCCGCCGGGATCGAAGGAGAAATAGCGGGCGGACGGCTCAGGATCGTCAAAGAAGGGAAGGTCATCAAGGGTGTGCAGGAGCTGCAGCATAGGACCTTCGACGCGGCCTTTGCCCGGGAGAAAGGGCAGGAAGTGATCTACATCACCGAGAGAGCGGTCTTCCGCTTGCAGCCGGAGGGCCTGGTCTTGACCGAAATCGCGCCGGGAATGGATGTCCAGAAGAATATCCAGCCGGTAGTGCAATTTGATTTCCGGATATCCCCCGATGTAAAGATAATGGACCCCCGGCTCTTCCTTCCCGGGCCCATGGGATTGAAAGAGGATGAAGGATGGAGGGCATAAGAGAGCTTCCCTCCCCTGCATTTTTTCAGGGATTCCCCTATGGCTGTTGATTTAGAGGGACAGGATGGATGGGATTGCTTCCCATAGTTGTCAGGTCAAACCCGATATGTTAGTATCCTTTCATGGATTATATCAGTACTCGCGGGTCTGCGCCGGCGATTCCCTGCAAGAAGGCGATCATCAAGGGGATTGCCGAAGACGACGGGTTGTACGTTCCTTCCCACTTTCCTTCGATCGGTCCGGCCCCCTTTGAAGCCCCGGAGAGAAATTCGTATCCCCGACGGGCGGTCAAGATCCTCAAACCTTTTCTCACGGACTATACCGGTGAAGAGCTAAGCGCCGCCTGCCGGACGGCCTATGCCGAAAATTTCGAGTCGCCCCAGACGGCACCGCTCAGAATTCTCGGCGGTGACCCCGCCGTCCTGGAACTCTGGCACGGGCCCACCCAGGCCTTCAAAGACATGGCCCTCCAGCTCATGCCGAGGCTGCTTTCCTTTGCCCTGAAGGCGGAAGGGGAGAAATACGAAGTGGTCATTCTTGTGGCCACCTCGGGGGATACGGGAAAGGCGGCCCTGGAAGGGTTCGCCGATGCCGAGGGGGTGCGCATCTTCGTCTTCTACCCCCATGGAGGGGTGAGCGAGATCCAGCGCCTGCAGATGGTCACCCAGCGGGGAAAGAACGTGGGGGCCTGCGCGGTCAAGGGGAATTTCGACGACGCCCAGACCGGGGTCAAGCAGATCTTCTCCGATTCGGCCCTAAACCGGAAGCTGGCCGGCCTTCATTTCCACCTTTCTTCCGCCAACTCCATCAACTGGGGCCGCCTGGCTCCGCAGGTCGCCTATTACTTCACCGGGTACGATGACCTGGCGGCAGCCGGAAAAATCCGGAGAGGGGACCCCGTCCTGATTTGTGTCCCCACGGGGAACTTCGGGAACATCCTGGCGGCCTACTACGCCTTTCGCTGCGGCCTTCCTGTGTCCCGCCTAATCTGCGCCTCCAACCGGAACAGGGTGCTCACCGAGTTCATCCGCACCGGGGTGTACGACCGGCGGAGGGAATTCTTCAAGACCGAGTCGCCCTCCATGGACATCCTCATCTCTTCCAACCTGGAACGGCTGCTCTTTGAGTTAAGCGGCCGTAAAGCGGACGCGGTCATTCAGTGGATGAAAGAGCTAAGCATCCAGGGCTGGTACAAAATCGACCCGCGGGGTTTGGAGGAACTCCAAAAGTTGTTCTATGGGGGCTTTGCCGACCGGGAGGAAACGCTGGCCGCCATCCGGCAGGCCTTCAGGAAGCAGGGTTATTTGATGGACACCCACACGGCCGTCGGTTACAGCGTGCTTCAGAAATACCGGGAAGAGACGGGGGACGGCACTCCGGCCCTGCTGGCCTCCACGGCCAGCCCCTTCAAGTTCAACCAGGCGGTGCTGGAGGCCCTGGGGCGGGACACATCGGGAAAAGACGAGTTCGCCCTGCTGGAGGAGCTCTCGGCCATCACCGGCCGGCCCGTCCCGGCCAAGCTGGCCGAGCTGAAATCCCTGCCAGAACTACACGGCGGGGTGTGTGAAAAAGAAGATATGGCCGGGGCCCTTCTCCAATTTCTTAAGATTTCTTGAATTAAATAGGGTAAAGAGCAGAGAGTAAAACGCAGGGTAAAAACTTTAACCACGGAGATCGCAGAGAACGCAGAGATAAGAATGGATAAAGACTCGAGGCCTGGGATGCGTGACAAAAGCGGTTCCATGTAGGACTCTTCCCGGAAGCCCATCTCTCCCAAGGGATTCTAATCAAAAGACCTCTGCGCTCACTGCTTCCTCTTCGTTCATTTTTTGGCCTTCATTCGAAGAGGGTCCAGAAAGAGAAAGATTTTTTCCCAAAAGGGTAGAAGGCCTACAAACCGCAGAGATCTGGGAGAACGCAGAGGGGATGAAGATGCGAACTATGACTCATGTTTTTGGTCTTTTGGAAGAAAATGCTCTGCGGTCTCCGCGTGCTCTGCGGTGACATTTTTTTGTCGTCGGATGGCATAGAGAATTTTATAATTTCCCGAACAATGAAAAATAAGCCCAAAGAAAATTCACTTTTCCCCGACACCCCTTTTATCGTCTGCAAGCGCAGGAAGAATCAGCCCCAGATTTCCCCGCTGATCTGCGAAAAGCGCTGCCCGCGCAACAAAAACTGCCAGGAATATTTCGATTATGTCCAGCCGGCCATGTTCGAGCGATATGAGAAGAGAGATGCTAAGGAAAGGTCCAAGGTGAGCCCAATCCGGAATGAAAAGGATTCCTGAGGGAAACAGCGATGAGGCTATTTCCCGGGACGCGCGAGAGGATCCAGAGGATATCCGGCACTTCGGGAAACTGCCCTTCCAGGAACGCCCTCTGGAGTCTTTTCAACCGCCGGAAGTAGAATCCTTCGAATCTTTCATGGAGCGCTACCGGCAGTCCTGATCCGTTTTCACCCCAGCCTTCGGGGGATGAAGGAAGAATTCAACCACAGAGTGTAGAGAGGCAAAAAAAATGGAATAATGGAATGATGGGATGATGGGTAATACAATGGGTTTACCAATATTCCAATATTCCATGATTCCAATTTTCCAGTCTTTCTCTCTGTGTGCTCTGTGGCCTCTGTGGTTAAGTTTTTTATGAATAAAATGAAGGGAGATTCAGCATGGCCGTTCAAAGAGGACGTCATTTTTTGCAGATTCCCGGGCCGACCAATGTGCCCGAGCGGGTTTTGAGAGCCCTCAGCCGGCCGACCATTGACCACCGCGGGCCGGAATTCTCCCGCATGACCAGGGAGATCCTCGAGGGGCTTCAGAAGCTGATCCGCACCTCGGGGAAGGTGGTCGTCTATCCCTCCTCCGGGACCGGCTCCTGGGAAGCAGCCCTGGTGAACACCCTTTCGCCGGGGGATAAAATATTGGGTTTTGAGACCGGCCATTTTGCCACCATGTGGAAAAATGTGGCGGTCAAAATGGGCCTCCAGGCCGATTTCATCCCCGGGGACTGGCGTCATGGCGCGGACCCGGCGCAAATCGAGGCCAGGCTGGCCGAGGACAAGGAGTATGCCATCAAGGCGGTTACCATCGTCCATAATGAAACCTCCACGGGGGTAGTCAGCCGGATCGGCGAAGTGCGCAAAGCCATGGACCGGGCAAAACATCCTGCCCTCCTGATGGTGGATACCGTATCGTCTCTGGGATTGACGGATTACCGGCAAGACGAATGGGGAGTGGACGTAACCGTATGCGGCTCCCAGAAAGGGCTCATGCTGCCGCCGGGCCTGGGATTCAACGCCATCAGTGAAAAAGCATTCAAAGCCTCATCATCCGCCCGCATGCCCAGGTCCTACTGGGACTGGCAGACCATGATCGACGCCAACCAGACGGGCTTTTTCCCCTACACGCCGGCGACCAACCTGCTCTTCGGCCTGCGGGAAGCCCTGCAGATGATCCAGGAAGAAGGCATGGAAGAAGTCATCACCCGTCACAATCGTTTCGGGGAGGCCGCCCGGCGGGCGGTCCGCACCTGGGGCCTGGAGGTAAATTGCCTGAACCCGCAGGAGTACAGCAACTCGGTCACCGCCGTGCGGGTTCCCGAAGGCCATGACGCCGACGCCCTGCGCAAGAAAATCCTGGAAAAGTTCAACCTGTCCCTGGGCAACGGCCTGGGAAAGCTGCAGGGCAAGGTCTTCCGCATCGGCCACATGGGGGATTTCAACGACCTGATGCTTGCCGCAACCCTGAGCGGGGTGGAAATGGGGTTGGCCCTGGCTGGAGTTCCCTTTAAAAAAGGGGGAGTCCAGGCGGCCATCGATTACCTTGCCGGGAATGAATGATCCCCCGCGCGATGAGCCCATGGGGTTAGGAAAGAAAAAAGCATTCTGGATGGTAGTTTTTCTCCTGCTGGCCTGGCCATGGGATGGCGCCGGAGCCCAAGCGGAGGGTTCCATCGGGGACCGCTTTACCGGGGAGGCCTTGAAATACGAGGTCGGTTTCTGGCTCATCGACCCGGTGGGAGGAGGGGTGGCGGATTTCCGAAACCTGGGCCATGGAAGATACAGGGTTTACCATGTGGGGAAGGCCGAGGGGTTCGTGGGGTGGCTGACCAACTACCGGAGGGAAATTTACCGTTCCACCATGACCACCATCAACGACGGCAAGAGGCTCATTCCCCTCAAGTTTGAAGAGTATTCGGTCACCGGCGAAAGGTACCGGAACAAAACGACGACCTATGATTACCCGGGCCGCAAGGTGATCATCGAGCGGGAAAGAAAAGGGAAGCCCACGAAACGGGAGGAGATGGAGATCCCCGTGGGGGTCCTCTATGATGACCCGGTGACCGCTTTCTACAACCTCCGCTTCGGGGTCTACGGGAAAGTGGAACCGGGCAAGGAGTTTATCCTGCGGACCATCCCCAGCAAGGGGCATGAGATCATCCGCATCCAGGTGGCCACGAAGGAAGAAACGGAAAAGGCCCGTGCGGAGGAAAAAGTCAAGACCGGAAAAGATCTTTTGATCCGAATTCTCCTGGACCGGGAAATGTGGGGCCGGAAGAAAGGGGAGTTGGAGATCTGGTTTAACCGGGATCTCGTTCCCATTTCAGGGGTGGTGAAGGACATCCCTTGGTTCGGCGACATCAGGGGTCGGCAGACCTTTCACGGAAATATCCGTGCGCCTCTCAAAGAAGAGGTGTCCATTCCGGGTGACAGGAAAGAGGCGGCCCGGGCAAAATAACCCGGGTAGGGGTCATAAACAAGGCAGGGTCGGGCTGGCAAATATCAAAATGCAATAATGCAAGCCTGACCCCCAAATTTACATACTTTTTGTCTCTGTTCACTTAAGCGCCTGCTCAGCTATTTGACAGCAGTCCTTAAACTCAAATTTCTTGAAAGACGAAATGCAGTCTTCTATGCATTTCCCCTCCTTCTCGCCTCTCGGCTCAGGAAAGCGTCGAAAGAGTTCCCGTATCCTTAAAGCAGCTTTCAATGCATCCGGACTCTTTTCAGGAGTGGTGACTAAAACGCCCCCGTTTCCTTTTTCAGGCCAAAGGGGGATTATGGCCACGTTATGCTCTTTATCAATAAAGGCATTTCTGTTGCTCCGATCCAGTCTGAATGTGGCATGGGAGAAATATGGTGAATCTGGATCGGCATCCATGACCTTCACTGTGCCGGAACCCTCCATGACATCCGGACTGACTTTTAGTACAAGTATACCGCTGTCCGGGAGGATTTGGTCATATCCGATGGGTTGGCGGTTTTCCACCAAGTAATAATGGCTCCACCCACCGCTTCGTCTCTGCTTTAGGGGTATTTTAACGGCAAGCGTTTTGCCCTTTTTTGAAAGTGGGGATAGAAAAGCACATTGGGTGCTACCCGGATTTACCCGAAGCACCTGGTCCGGGGATATCCAACCCAATCTGATTTTTGTGAAGGAGGAGATACCTTGTGGAGGCTTTGTTTTTTCTATGAAATGTTGAGACATAATGTCCCACGGTCCCATATATATGGCATGATGCCTGAAGCTGGGTAACCTGGAAGCGTCAGACTGACGCTCGAAGTCGTACAGTCACGGGACAAGCCGTTTATCTTTGTGTATCCCTCCGAGGGCGTGGAAAAAATCATGGGCAAACATTCCCAAATGGGCATTTTCTGCCGCCACACAGACGCCGCCCCGGAATGTTTGGCCTTTCTTTGATTCCATGGGCACATACCTGATGTTTCTTCTTACACCTGAAAGCATGCCCGGATTGGCACAATAGCAGATCATTCCGTAGCCCTTTCCCGGGGTTGTAAAGGCCCCGGGGATGACAATTATATGCTGGTACCGGGAGAAATCCGCCTTAGGCTCAATAGCGGTCATAGAGTCCTCAATGAGCTTTTTAACCCTTGTTCTATCAACTTTAAAATTATAGGGGCTTACCTCATATCTGCCAATCGGGTCTGGAAGCATTATCCACCCTCTAAAATCGGCGTTCACCCATGCCAACCCATACGATTGCTCTCTTACGTATTTATTAAGGCCTTGGACGACTTTTCTTCGAATTCGTTCTAGAGGAAAACTCGGTTCCACATCGGGAAATCTCACGGCCAAAATAAGCACGTGCTGTTCCCCTCTGGCCTGCTGAGACTGTAATCCCAGAGTCGGGTCTTCCTTGGCTGGCATTGTTCCGCGATTTAAGGAAAGTTCCTCCTGATTCTTTTTGGCTTGCATCTTCTGGCATCCCAATATGAGCACCAAGAAGAACACCAAAAGAGAGCACGTTAATCGGTTAGTCATTTTTGCCGTTGCCACACTCCCCTCCCTCGGGATCTTTGTTATATTGAGAAATGGTGGCCCTTTGCCGGCTTTGCCGCTTTGCCGGGGTCGGGCCGCGGTAAGTTCTCTTTAAACTCGTTCTAATCCATATCGCTTTCTGGCCTTAAACAACCATTGCAGATATCTCTGCCTATCCCTTGGTGAATTTAAGGAAGAATTCCCTATCATGCCATTGATGGGTAATATGCCAGACGTACCCCGGAATGTAATGTCCCTTTGCCCCTACCATACTGAGAAAAAGAGCCCTTTTTGCCTACGAAAACCTAATTATAGGGCCGATTTAGGGGAAAAAAATTGCAATTTCCCATGGCATATCAGATACTTCCCGTGGCCCGACCCGTGAAAGGTGCCAAATGTGAAAATATTGGCAAACCCAAAAATATTCGTGGGACTGATCACCTGAACTTTCGATTGCCTTCCACTGTCCGCACTTCGTCATAATTTCTAAGAAAAAAAGTATGTCCAAACCTCGATTTCCGATAGAAATCTAAACCCTCTATCAAATTCTGTCGCCCGATCATTTACGGAAGGAAGTCTCAGGTTTTGGGAAAACGCGCCGCCGTTTGCTGGATTTACCGAGTACACCTGCAACGGCCTAATTATCATAGTTCATAATGAATGGAGATTATTGGTTGAAAGAGAGCATAACGCCCGGGTGATCGGCGCGCGTCAGCGCGGCCGCTAACCTCGGAAGGTTATACCGGCGGCATCATCTTAGAAGGTTCTCACGCCGCGCCGTTCTGTCCACCCGCCCCTTGGGAGGACTGGGCTTGGCCTCGATCAAGGGTCTGCTGCTGGCTGTTGGCGAACCGTTCTAGCAGGTTGGGCACGAAGCGCTCGGAGAAGCCGGCGATGAAGCTCCACACCAACGCCTTTGCATAGTCAGCTGGCGCGACGGGCTGCCAATTGAAGACAAAGTTCTGGAAATTGTCCGGCCGAGGGCTCGCCGGAGATAGGTGGAACAGGGGAAACAGATCGCCCTTAACCAGCCCTGACGCAAAGATGAGGTAAAGCGCCACCGCTGCGATAGTGCCTACCAGTGATGGGATCATGGAGTAGATAATCAAATAGAGATCGACCCTGTGCCAGGTCTTGAAGAAGTTCACCGGAAAGATTCGCTGGAAAGCATAAAGCCTCCGGAGGGCGCTCACAAATCCACCCAAGGCCCCCGCAGCGGCGACCACCACCAGAACTGTGACGCGTGAGAAGACAAGACCGCCCGCCAGTATTGCGCTCAGTAGCAACGTTGCCACAAAAAGCGCAATGACCATCTGGCGGTGCGCCTCGAATGCATCGCCCGGCTGTAGTCCGGTTTCGACCGGCGGAATATTGCTTGGCAGTTTAGCCATCAGAGTTCGTAGATACCATACTCGGTATAACTGAAAACAGCCATTCGATGGACTATGAATCTAAATCTATACTTTTTTGCAATGCATGTCAAATCTCACTTTCAGGAATGTCAAGCCAATTTAGAAATGTCCGGTTTTTACCAAAGTAGAAATGTCCGGTTTTCATGGATTAGATGCAACGGCCGTTCTTTTCTTCTTCTTCGGGGTCGGACCAAGGAAAGTTATTGAAATTTAAATAGAGAAGTCCTAAAAATAGCTGTTTTCCACCCAATCTCTGGAGCTCCTTTCCAATTCCTCCATATGCAGCCCGGAATGGAATGCCTATTCGCTCTGGCCATCCTTCGAATCCTCCTTAGAAGGGCAATTTTAGCCCTGAAAAGGCCCTTCTAAAGCTGAAAACGGCCCCCTCCTTTGAGCGTTCATCCAAAAAATCAGCCAGTTAACTTGGTCCGACCCCAGGAGACAGGAGACCCCGATTTTCCCCGGAATTTCGAACCGTCTAAAAGCCGAGAAAAGCAATACGTAAATTTGGTTGATGCTATAATATATAGAATTCTAAAGGTCCGGCTGTAAACCTCGAGCGACCGACTTGGCCACGAAATTGGGCGGGGACTGAAAGGCGGGAGGAAGCATTCATGATCGAGAAAGTCATCATCATGGGGGCGGCTGGCCGTGATTTTCATAACTTCAATGTCTACTTTCGGGACAACCGCCGCTACGAGGTCATTGCGTTCACGGCCGCGCAGATCCCGGCCGCCGAGTTCCGCTCCTATCCGCCGGAGCTGGCGGGCAAGTTCTACCCGGCAGGCATTCCCATCTATCCCGAGGATGAACTTCCTCGCCTGATCCAGGATCACCGCATCGATCTCGTCGTCTTCTCCTACAGCGATGTTCCGCACGTGGAGATAATGCACAAGGCATCCCGCGCCATGGCGGAAGGGGCAGACTTCATCCTCATCGGTGCAACCTACACGATGCTGCGTTCACGGATCCCGGTGGTTGCCGTCTGCGCGGTGCGCACGGGCGCGGGAAAGTCGCAGACGACCCGAAAAGTCTGCGGGATCATAAAAGGACTCGGGAAGAAAGTGGTGGCTGTGCGCCACCCCATGCCCTACGGGGACCTGCGCACCCAGATCGTGCAGCGTTTCTCTTCGTACGACGATTTTGAACGGCATAAATGCACCATCGAGGAGCGTGAAGAGTACGAGCCTCTCGTGTCCCAAGGGATCGTGGTGTACGCGGGAGTGGACTACGGCCTGATCCTCAGCGAGGCAGAGAAGGAAGCAGATGTGATCGTCTGGGACGGCGGCAATAACGATACGCCCTTTTTCCGTCCCGACGTCCACATCGTTCTCTTCGATCCCCACCGCCCCGGGCACGAACTCCTTTATTATCCGGGCGAGACGAACCTGCTCATGGCGGATATCGCCGTCATCAACAAGGTGGATACGGCCGCCCCCGGTGACGTGGCCAAAGTCCGGGCGAACATCGAGCGCTACGCGGCCGGAGCGGACATCGTGCTCGCCGAATCTCCCCTGACCGTAAGCCAGCCCGAATTGATCAAGGGGCGCCGGGTCCTGGTCGTCGAGGACGGACCGACACTCACCCACGGGGGCATGCCCCACGGTGCGGGCTATATCGCCGCCGAGACTTTCGGGGCTGCAGCGATTGTGGATCCCCGTCCCTTCGCCACGGGGACGATCGAGCAGGCCTACCGGCTCTATCCGCACATAGGACCCGTCCTCCCGGCGTTGGGCTATAGCCAAGAGCAGATCCGGGACCTCGAGCGCACCCTCAATGCCGCCGAGTGCGACTTGATCGTCTTGGCGACGCCCATTCAACTCCCGCGCGTCCTCTCCATCAGCAAGCCGACGCTGCGGGTGCGCTACGAATACAGGGATCATGGAACACCTTCGCTGGAAACGGTCCTCCTCCGGCGCCTTGCCGGCCTGCGGGCAAGTCCAACCAGCCTTCTTTCGGCCGCCTGCAAGGAGCGCGAACCGTGAAAGGTCCGACGAAGAAACAGGTGGTTCTCGTCGCGCTGGGCGGAAATGCGCTCATACGCAAAGGCCAGGCAGGAACCATCGAGGAACAGTTCGAGAATCTGAAGCTCCCCATCCAGCAAATCGCGCGACTTACCGCCGGCCGCCGGGTCATCATCACCCATGGGAACGGCCCCCAGGTGGGCAATCTTCTGTTGCAGCAGGAGTGTTGCGATACGGTGCCCCGGCTTCCGCTCGAAATTCTGGTGGCCCAGACCCAGGGACAGATCGGCTACATGATCGAATCGACCCTCGATACGGCCCTTATGGAGATGGGCATGGACGCGAAACCCCTGGTGAGTCTCATCAGTTATGTGGTCGTCGACGAGAACGATCCCGCCTTCCGAAATCCTTCCAAGCCCATCGGCCCCTCTTTTCCCGACGAAAAGGCGGCAACCCTTCCTTATCCCACCATGAAGACCGCGAAAGGAACCCGTCGCGTCGTTGCATCGCCCAAGCCGGTCACCATCGTCGAAAAGCGCGAGATCCGGAGGCTTCTCGAGATGGACTTCATCGTGGTCTGCTGCGGTGGAGGGGGCATCCCGGTGGTCAGGGAGGGGCGAACCTTCTGCGGCGTGGACGCCATCATCGACAAGGATCTCGCCAGTGCCAGGCTCGCCGAGGAAGTGGGAGTCGACGTCTTCGTCATCGCCACGGATGAAGAGGGGGTTTATCTCGATTACGGACGGCCTGGCCAGAAGCTTCTCCGGGTCCTGTCCATCCCCGATGCCGCGCGCCACCTTGCGGAAGGACAGTTCCCGCCAGGTTCCATGGGGCCGAAAGTGGAGGCCGCCATTCAGTTCATGAAGGGCCCGGGGAGAAGGCGGGCCGTCATCACCTCCATCGACGCCATCCAGGAGGCAGTGGAAGGCACGGCGGGAACCGAGATCATCCGGGGATGAGCGGTTTTCGGAGGAGGCATCAGCCGTTTCCTGCAGCTGAGATCATCCGTACTTTTGAACGAGTCGCTTCTCCACCATCACGACGAAATCCTGGACGTTGGTAAGGATGGATCTCGCCGTGAGCGAGCCCCGGTCGGCCAATTTACTCACAGCGAATTCCGACATGTCCACACTGTAGAAGTAGATGGGCCGCACCCGACCCGCTTCCGTAACCGCGTACGAGGGCACCATATTTCCCGTGGCGATGGCGTGGAGCTGGGTGGCCAGGGCGATCACGGTGGTGGCCCGCCGGGCAAAAGAACGCATCGCGTCCTGGGCTGCGTAAACGTCGGCGATGACCTCGGGCAGCGGTCCGTCGTCCCGGATGGAGCCGGCAAGGACGTAAGGGATTCCCCGCCCGGTGAGCGCCCGCATAATTCCGTCCGGAATGAGCCCTTCGGCGATGGCTTGTCGAATGGAACCGGAATCGCGGATCCTGTTGAGGGCATCCAGGTGCTTGTAGTGGCCGAGGGGCACGCTGCGTTTGGAATAGATCTCCTGCCCCAGCGCCGTTCCGAAAAGCGAGGCCTCCAGATCATGGGTCGCCAGGGCGTTGCCAGCGAGCAAGGCGTGCACGTACCCCTGCTCCACGAGGCTCACAAAGGCGTTTCGGGCATCCCGGTCAAAGACCACCGCGGGGCCCAGCACCCAGAGGATGAACCCCTCCGCCCGTTCATGCTCGAGCAGATCATAGAGCTCCTCGTAGTCGATGGAAAAGGACGTCTCCCGGCTGATCCTCTTCCGAAAGGAAAACGGGTCCGGGACGCGGGAAGGAAAATCGAACCCGCGGGCATGGACCAAGATGCCCTCCTCTCCGTTTTCACCCCGGCCCAGGGCCACCAGGTCTCCCGCCTTCAGGCAGCGGAATTCCTGCACCAGGAGGTCGCCTTCGGGACTTAGAACGACCACGCAATCCATGCGGGACTCCCTGGGGAGGCGCCAGTCACCCTTGGCGAGCTGGAAGTATTCGGGGAAGATCGACGTGGCATGGTAATGATCCGGGGCGACGCCGTCTTTCTCCACCCGGGCGAAGCGCACCGTGGGCGCCCCCCGCAGCAAGGATCCTTCAAAATCAGGGGAAGTATACAAGGGAAGTAAAAACGACATATTCCCTCCATCCTTCTGGGATCTTGGGGTTGGCAGTCTTGGGGTCGAAGCTTTATTCTTGAATTGACATCTGCTCAGGCCTATTTTTCGTATATTTTTGTTTTCGGCACATTCACGGCTTAAAATTTTCCGGATTCATTCTGAAGCACACTGTGTGTCCGCATCAGAATTAAGCGGTTAGGTTTCCAAGACTTAATTGCATTTCTCATTTTGGTTTGTGTTCAGTTATTTTAGCATTATTCGGTACTGAGGGTTACATTTTAGTCTTCAGGGTCTTCGGGTGTCTTCGGGGTCGGACCAAGCAAAGTTATCGAAATTTAAATAGAGCGGTTCCCGCCCTTCCCGGCAACCGATTTTTTCACCCAATCTCTGTAGCTTCTTTTCAATTCCTCCATATGCAGCCCGGAATGTAATGCCTATTCGCTCTAGCCATCCTTCGAATCCCCCTTAGAAGGGCAATTTTAGCCCTGAAAAAGCCCTTCTAAGGCGGAAAACGGCCCCCTTCTTTGAGTTTTCATCCATAAAATCAGTCAGTTAACTTGGTCCGACCCCAGGAGCAGGAGAATTTCTCCCCCTCACCAAAGGCGCAGACCATGTTAGCTTTGATGATCAAAGATTAGCGGCTGAAAAGGCCGCGCTCAATTCAGCAGGCCGGGGAACGCGCGGCGGACGCGGTCGACGTGTGTCTCGTCGAAGGACTTGCCGTGCAGGAGCACAAGAAGGGACAGTAGGTCTTCTGCCGCCACGGTATAGCTGGCGCGCGGCCTCTTGCGGATCTGTTCGGCGAGTTTCCGGGTTGCTGTGCGGTAGGAAAGGGGTCTGGGCGGAGCGCCGGCCTCGGCCTCGCGGCGCAGCGCGGCCAAGGCTTTCTCCGTTACTGCCTTCTCCTTCCCCGGCTCGGCGGCCAGGATGGCGCGGCAGATTGATTTCGCGCGGGCCCACGTGACTTTCCCTTCCTCCAGCAGCTTGCGTAGCCGAACGTCCATTCCCGGCGCATAGCGCACGATTTCTTCGATGGAGGCGACGCTGCGATCAAGGAAATCTGCGATCCGCTCCCGGCTCCAGTTGGCGTTGTTCAGGAGGATGACCGTGTCGAAGAAGTCGGTGATCTTCGCATCCAGCCGGTCGGCGTTGAGCTTGAGGACGAGGGCTTGTATCTCGTCGAGTTCGCCAGTCACTACCCGCACGTCGACGCGATCGAAGTAGCCAGGTCTCTTCTCCCGGATGAGCCGGAGCGCGGCCATTCGGTGGAACCCGCCGACGAGAAAGAACTCACCATGCTTGCGTTCCCATACGACCAGCGGTTCGAGGAGACCATTTTTCTGGATGTCCTCCGCGTAGTGCGCCACCTTGCGGTCGTTGATCGGACGATGATTCGAGAGGGCAGGGTGTTCACCGATCGAATCGAACGGAACGTAGTCATAGCGCTTGGTCGTCAACATAATCGATCCTCCCTTTTACGATCTGCACGCGTTCACGGCCTACACAGGCTGCCACCGACCAATTCCGGCTACCTTTCGCGACCACAAAAATCACAAATGGCAACAGACAGCGAACGGGGGTTGCTTCGCCGGGCCAACAGGAATTAGGAGGATCCGCCTAATATGCGGGAAAACGGTTTCCGGTCCGTATAACACAATTTTAATACGGCCAATATTTCTGGAATAATGTCCAATGTCAATTATTTGCAGCCCTTGGGGCTTTTTAACAAGGCGTCTTATACGGATCCGGATAAAAACCTAGTTCTTGAACTCAGGGTATATCTAAATACCGCCGTTCTATCGAATATAGGTCGAAATCTACGCCTGTTGAATAGATTTGTCAAATCCCACTTTCAGTATGTCAATCCCACTTTCAGTAATGTTCCCTGCTAGGCTTTACACATGCTGTCAACGAAACTACCTCCTAGGACATATAAGGCTTACGGAAAATGAAATCTTGCAGCAGCCGCGGTCCTCTCCGGTTATTTCTTTTTCGCCGTTACGGGTATACTCCGGTAGGATTCATC
>Ga0111180_1049_pt1 | contig 23837 bp, 16 predicted proteins | sample DeeMarSWOR324_28_FD_80237 | JGI IMG/M metagenome (GOLD analysis project Ga0111180, IMG submission 80237) | Deltaproteobacteria bacterium SM23_61
CCATGGAAGAATTTCACCGCATTAGAAGGTTGCCACCCTACGTTTTTTCCATCGTCGATGACCTGAAGATGAAGGCCAGGCGGAAAGGGGATGACATCATCGACCTGGGAATGGGGAACCCGGACCTTCCCACTCCCCCGCACATCGTGGAAAAGCTCATCGAAACCATCAAGAATCCCCGCACCCATCGCTATTCGGCCTCCCGGGGAATTCCCAAACTCCGCGCCGCCATAGCCGGCTGGTACGCCAGAAATTATAAGGTTGAATTGGACCCGGATTCCGAGACGATCGTCACCATCGGAGCCAAGGAAGGGATCTCTCATCTCATGCTGGCCACCCTGGGGACGGGGGAGGTGGTCTTTGTTCCCACCCCGGCCTATCCCATTCACTCCTATTCGGTGGTCATCGCCGGCGGCGATCTGCGCACCATCCCCCTGGTCAAGGAGCGCGATTTCTTCGAGGATCTGCAGACCGCCACCCGGCAGATCTGGCCTCAACCCAAGATGCTGATCATCTCTTTTCCCCACAATCCCACCACCCGGGTGGTGGACCTTGCCTTCTTCGAAAAGATCGTCACCTTTGCCCAGGCTCACAAGATGATGGTGGTCCATGACCTGGCCTACGCCGACCTGGTTTTCGACGGGTACAAGGCTCCCAGCTTTCTTCAGGTCCCCGGGGCCAAGGAAGTAGGGGTGGAGTTCTTCACCCTGTCGAAGAGCTACAGCATGCCGGGGTGGCGGATCGGTTTTTGCGTGGGAAACCGCAGGATGATCCATGCCCTGACCCGAATCAAGAGCTACCTGGATTACGGGATCTTCACTCCCCTTCAGGTCGCCGGGATCATCGCCCTGAATGAAGACCAAAGCTGCGTGGAGGAGATCCGCAAAATCTACCAGGAACGGCGGGACGCGCTGGTGGACGGGCTGCGGCGGGTGGGCTGGAAAATCGAAAAGCCCAAAGGGACCATGTTCGTGTGGGCGGAGATCCCGGAAAAATTCAAGGAGATGGGGTCCCTGGAATTCGCCAAGCTGGTCCTCCAGGTGGGAAAAGTGGCCGTTTCCCCGGGGATCGGCTTTGGAGATACGGGAGACACCCACGTGCGGTTCGCCCTGGTGGAAAACACCCACCGGATCAAACAGGCGGTGAAAGGAATCAAGAAGCTGTTTTAACGGAATAATGGAATAATGGAATAGTGGAATAATGGGTAAACAACAGAATACGTAAACCCGACCTTCCATTATTCCATCATTCCAATATTCCAAGATTCCAGATTTCGAGGATGTCATGGACAGAATCAATATCGGGCTCGTCGGATTCGGGACGGTGGGCACCGGACTGGTGAAGATCCTGCAGGAGAACGGAAAGCTGCTGGAAAAACGGCTGGGCATCCCCCTGGTCCTCAAGCGCATCGCCGACCTGGATATCACCCGGGACCGGGGAGTCAAAGTGAATCCGGCCCTTCTCACGACGAAAGTTTCCGACGTCTTGAATGACCCGGAGGTTTCCATCGTCGTTGAACTCATCGGCGGGTTGGAGCCGGCTCGAACCTTCGTCCTCCAGGCCATCGAACGCGGCAAACATATTGTCACCGCCAATAAAGCCCTCCTGGCGGTCCACGGGGGGGAGATTTTCAAGGCGGCGGATGAGGCCGGGGTGGACATCGGGTTTGAAGGGAGCGTGGGAGGGGGGATCCCCATCATCCGTTCGATGAAAGAGGGGCTGGTGGCCAACAAGATCCAGGTCATCTTCGGCATTCTGAACGGGACCTCCAACTACATCCTGACGGAGATGACCCAAAGGGGGCTGAGCTTCTCCGAGGTTTTGAAAAAGGCCCAAGAACTCGGGTATGCGGAGGCAGACCCCACGTTCGATGTGGAGGGCATCGACACCGCCCATAAGCTGTGCATTCTCCTCTCCCTGGCCCATGGAATCCAGGTCAAGCTGGAGGATGTTTACACCGAGGGAATCACCGGGATCACCCCCATGGACATTGAGTACGCCAAAGAACTGGGATACACCATCAAGCTTCTGGCCATCGCCAAGGCTGACGGAGGTCCCATCGAAGCCCGGGTCCATCCGACGCTGGTGCCCACCGATCACCTGCTGTCCACGGTGGCCGGTCCCTTCAACGCCATCTTTGTGAAGGGCGATGCCGTCGGTTCGACGCTCTTCTATGGGGCCGGGGCGGGCATGATGCCCACGGGAAGCGCCGTGGTGAGCGATCTGGTGGATCTGTGCCGGAACCTCCGGCTGGGGGCGGCGCGGAGAGTGCCCCTGCTTTCGTACCAGCGGGAGCATCTGCGGGAAGCGGAAATCAAGCCCATCCAGGATATCTCTTGCACGTATTACCTGCGTTTCACGGTAGTGGACAGACCGGGGGTTCTTTCCCGCATTTCGGGGATCCTGGGAGATCTGGACATCAGCATCCTCTCGGTGATCCAGAAGGGGCGCAAGTCGGAGAAAGGGGTTTACATCTACATGCTCACCCACGAGGCCCGGGAGAAGAACATGAGAAAGGCCCTGCAGGTCATCGATCAGCTGCCGGTCATCGTGGACAAGACGGTCTTGATGCGCATCGAGGACCCCTCCACCCTCGGCTGATGAGGATGACAGGGTGCAGGGTGCAGGGTGCAGGGTGCAGGGTGCAGGGTGCAGGGTGTAGGGTGTAGGGTGTAGAAAATACCCTAGCCTCCAACCTCCAACCTCTAACCTCCAACCTCTAACCTCCATCCCCTCTCCCTCACCCTCCCCCTTGAGGGGGAGGGGGGGGTGGGGGGGAAAGGATTTCCCCTTGGGAAGAAAGTACGCGGTGCTTTGCGGGGATGGGATGGCCGATTATCCCATCGCCGAATTGCAGGGCAAGACTCCCCTGCAGGTGGCCCAGACTCCGAATCTGGACGGGATGGCCAGACGGGGAATCCTGGGGCTGGTACGAACCGTGCCCCCGGGGATGGCTCCCGGTAGCGACGTGGCCAACCTGTCCATCTTTGGCTATGATCCGACCCGCCACTTTACCGGCCGTGCTCCCCTCGAGGCTGCGGCCATGGGAGTGAAGCTGAACCCCGAAGATGTGGCCTTCCGCTGCAACCTGGTTACCCTCGGGGCCGGGAACGGGCGGGAGACCATGGAAGATTTCAGCGCCGGCCACATTTCCACCGGGGAGGCCCGGGAGATCATGGAACAGCTCGGGGAGATTCTGGGAAACGATGAATTTCATTTTTTCCCCGGGGTAAGCTACCGCCATCTCCTGGTCTGGCGAAATGGAGAAAGAGGCCTGAAGGTAAGGACGACCCCTCCCCATGACATTTCCGGAAAAGAGATCGCCGAATTTCTCCCCCAGGGCGATGGGCAGGAAGAAATTCTTTCCCTCATGGAAAAAGCCAAGAAGGTTCTTCGGGGTTTCCCGGTCAACCAGAAGAGGCTGGAGGCGGGAAAAAAACCGGCCAATGCCATCTGGCTCTGGGGTCAGGGAAAGGCGCCGGCTTTACTTCCCATGACCGAGCGCTTCGGCCTGAGGGGATCGGTCATCTCGGCGGTGGACCTGACCAAGGGAATCGGATCGTATGCCGGCCTGGAGATCGTCAACGTTCCCGGGGCGACCGGCTACCTGGACACCAATTACCGGGGAAAGGCCGAATATGCCCTGCGGGAGATTTCCCGGAAGGACTTTGTTTATGTCCACCTGGAAGCACCCGACGAAGCTTCCCACAACGGCAACCTGAAGGATAAAATCCAGGCCATCGAAGACTTTGACCGGAAGATCGTGGGACCCATCCTGCGGGGGCTGGAAAAAATCGGGCCCTTCCGGATCCTGGCGCTCCCCGATCATCCGACTCCCCTGGTTTTAAAAACCCACTCTTCCGAGCCCGTGCCCTTCGTCATTTTTTCTTCCGAAGATTCCGGGGATTCGACCCGGGAAGGTCGGTATTTTGATGAGACCTGTGCCCGGGAAACGGGTTTGCTGCTGGAGAGAGGGCATGAGCTGATGGAGAAATTCATCCGGGGGGAGTCATGAATCCCCTGGTCCATCGCACCCAAGTCCGCGTGGCCTATGCCGAGACCGACGCCATGGGGATGGTTTATTACGCCCATTACCTGCGTTGGCTCGAGGTGGGGCGTACCGAGCTCATGCGCAGCCTGGGCGTCGCCTACAAAGAGATGGAGGACCGGGGAACGTTTCTCCCGGTTTCCGAAGTCTTCTGCAAATATCATGTTCCGGCCCGCTATGACGACATCCTGATCATCGAGACCACGGTCGATTTCCTCAAGCGGGCGAGCATCCAGTTCTCCTACCGAATTCTTCGTAAATCGGATGAGACTCTGCTGATTACGGGTTCCACCCTTCACGCCTTCGTGGATCGGGAAGGAAAAATTGTCAAAGTTCCATCTACACTGAGAGCAAAATTGAACATTTGACACAAGAAAAAAATTTTGAAAATTTTTGATTTTCCTCTTGCAAAAGTTTTGGATCCTGTGTAATAAAAATTCTTAGGAGGGAATAATTTTTTTCCTCCGCTTTGCAAGAAGGTCTTGACAGCCGGTTTATTTTTTATTAAGTTGATTATGGATCAATAGGCTGGGTCTCATTTTTTCTCTCCTACCCATTCCGATCCCGGAATCACAGGACCTATCCATTTCATGGGCTTACTTTTGACCATCCGCGAGATTCATGGGGGTAGTTTTTTTTCGCCTCCTCGAGGAAGACATCCATGACTCCCAGTCCTAAAAAGGAAGAAGAGGAAAAGGAAATTTCTAAGTTCAGATCGCTCTATGAGATCGCCAAAGTTCTGGGGTCCTCCCTGGAATTGAAGGATATCTATCCCAAGATTTTTTCCATTCTTGCCCAGCGGATGGGCATGAGGCGCGGAGGCCTGCTCCTCATGAATCAGGAATCCAACGAGTGGGAGATGGGTGGATCCCTGGGCCTTGCGGCGGAAGAGATGAAGCGAAGGAAGGACTACTTCGGGTCCGGGGTGATTTCCCGCATCCTGGAGAAAGGACAGATGGCCGCCGTGGTGGACGGAGGAGAAAGCCTCTGGGGGTACGACGGGAAAGGCAAAAGCGCTCCCAAGAGGGGAAATATCCCCTTCGTCTGCGGGCCGGTAAAAGTGAACGGAACCGTCGCGGGAATTCTGGGAGTGGATCACTTCTACGAAGATCCGGCTCCGCTCACGGAAGACTTGAATTTCCTGGAGGAGATTTGCGAGCTCCTCGGGGATGCCATTACCATGCGGAGGGCCATCGCCTCCGAAAACCGAGCTTTGCTGGAAGAGAACTGGAGCTACCGGAAAGAACTGGAGACTTTGGGAAAAACGCTGCCCAAGGTACGGAAGAGAATTTCTCTGACCGAGATCCTGGAAGAAAGGATTTCCCGGATGATCTCGGAGATGAAGGTGGACCCCCGGTCAAACGGGTGTCTTTACAACGAGGTTTTGAACGTCGTCGAAAGGACCCTCCTGAAATCCTCCCTGGACAAAACCAAACACGTCCAGCTCAAGACGGCCCGCTTCCTGGGCATCAACCGGAACACGCTTCGCCGCAAGATCAAGGAGCTGGGAATCTGCGCCCAGCAAAAATAGGCTCGAGGTACGAGGTTCGAGGTGCGAGGTCCGAGGATCGAGGAAAAGGAAATCATACCTCGGTCCTCGTTCCCCGCTCCTCGTTCCTGCTTTTATAGGAATCCCGCCGGTTTTTTCCCGGGCGCTTTTTCCGGGGGGACGGCCGGCCTCTGCGGCTTTGCCGGCGGTTCCTTTTCTCCCACCTTGAACCCGGAGCTCTCCAGGATGAATTTATCATCCCCTGGATCAGCCTTGAACTCGAGCTGAAGCTTCTGGGCCTCTTTGATGTAAGAACCTTCCTTCAGGCGGATTTCTCCGTCCGGCACCACGACGATGGCCGAAGTTCCTCCCACCGGACACCTGGTCTCGCAGAAACCGCAGCCGTTGCATTTGGAGGCGATGACCACCGGACGGCGATAGCCTTCGATGGTGCGGAAGACAATGGCGTTGTAGGGACAGATTTCGTCGCAGATCAGGCAGAGCTTGTCCTGAGACCAGACCAGGCACCTTTCCTTGAGGAGGATCGCGGTCCCGACTTTGGCGTGGGTTTTTTCTTCCAGGGAAAGGTCGCGGATGGCCTGGGTAGGGCAGACCTTCCCGCAGACGTTGCAGTTCTGCTCGCAGGCCGCAAAGCGCAGGTCCATTTTGGGGGTCCAGAGTCCGGAGAGGCCCGATTCCCAGAAGCAGGGCTGAAGGGTGTTGGTCACGCAGGATTTCATGCATTCGCCGCAGCGGATGCAGGTCCGTAAAAATTCGTCTTCCGGTAAAGCCCCGGGAGGCCGCACCAGCTGGTGCTTTCCCCGGACCGGGGTGAAAGGGGTCCGGTCAGTGAGGAACGCCGCGGTGAGCCCTCCGGCACAAGAATAGAGAAAACCCCTCCGGGAGAGGTCCGCCCGGGAATATTCCCCCCCGAGTTGTCGCCTTCGAACGGTGGAAGGGAGGGCGGGAAAGGAGACCGCCTGTTGTGGGCAGACCCGGGAGCAACTGCGGCACTGGATGCACTCGGGCAGCCGCGTTTTTTTCGGGTCTTCCTCGATGGCTCCCATGGGGCAGGTCTTGACGCACTTGAGACACTCGTTGCATTCCGGGCTCACCCGCCGCTTGAAGAGGCCCAGGGGGGAGATGAGGCTCAGGAATGCTCCCAGGGGACAGAGGTACCGGCACCAGAAGCGGGGCGTGACCCGGTTCAAGGCGATGATCCCGGAAAAGAGCAGAAAGGTGATGAGGGCCATGTAAAAAACCGGCTGGGTATAATGCCGGTAGGACAACCCCATCCATCCCAGGGCCCGGGCCAGGGGTCGCAGGAGGTCCAGAAAAAGATTGACCACGGTAACAACCAGGGGGTAGAGGAAAAAAGTGTAGAAACGGGTCAAGAGGGGAAGGGGATCCATGAGGTAAGCGAGGGTCAAGCCCGCCAGGGAAGAGCTCAAGAAGAGGACGAGGACAAAGAACTTCACCTTCCTCCAGGCGGTCTCCTTCTTCAACCCCGCACGGTCCTTCTTCCGCCCCAGGAGCGGATCCAGGAAATCGATAACCGCGCCCATGGGGCAGACATAGCCGCAGAAGAACCGGCCCACGATGAGGGTGGCTCCGACCAGGATGAGGGACCACGCCGCCCGGCCGATCCACTCTCTCGCCGAGAGAATGGCGCTCAGCCCCAGAAGAGGATCCAGCCGGAGGTAAATGTCCGCGGGCAGCCAATCGGGTAGCTTGTAATTGGCGAAGAAAAAAAATAGAAGGGAGAAAAGAGCCAGGGAGAGGGCCTGGATGAAGGTCCTCATGCTTTCTCCTTCAGAATTTTAAGCTGCTCCACATCGATCTTCCCCAGCCCCCTCTGGTGGGCGGCCAGGAGGTGCTTGACCTGCCGGCCCTTGAAGTTCTGGTCATACCAGGGCGTTATGCTGACCGCGTAAGAGTCCACCGCCACCGGGTCGGTGCCGGCGATGATGAGGTTGGGCTTGACCACTTTTCCGGGGCCGCCCGGTCCGCCGGAGACCAGGGCCCGGGTGGCGTCCAGGATGGTTAACCGGGGTTTGATCACCGTGGCCAGGTCGGCGATCGCCTGATCGATGTCATATTTGGAATGAAAACTGTACCGGTCCCAGATCACTCCCATGAGGCCTTTGAGGCCCAGGCTGACCCCGGTGGCGGAATGGGATTTGGCCTGGGGAATATTGATGAGAACATGGCTTTCCAGAACTTCCGTCATAACCTCCATCCGGTCGAATATTTTGCCCTGAGGAACCCTGATTTCACGGAAGAATTTCCTCTCCTCCAGAGCCAGAACATGAACTCCTCTGAGGGACTGGAAAGCATCCAGCATCCCGGAGCGCTCCAGGCAGAGTTCCCCTTTGCGCAGGGGATAATCCAGGACCAGGACCCGCTCAGCCCCGGCTTCCAGGCAGGCCCGGGCCACCGTAACCACCACCGCAGGATGGGTGGTGGAAGCCCGGTCGGGAGGGTTGGCAAAGGACATGTTGGGCTTGAGGACCACCCGCTGCCCCTTTTTTACAAACCGGGATATTCCTCCCATGGCTTCGAGTGCCTTCTTCGTGGCTGCCGCCGGGCTTCCGGAAATGACCGCCAGATCATAATCCTCTTTGGCCGCCAGCCAGTCGGGCCTCCCGGCCATTCCCACGGCCAGCCCCACGCCCGCAGTCTTCAAGAATTCCCGGCGGGTGACACTCTTCTCGCTCTTTCCCATCTCTTTTCCCTTTCTCCCAACAGACAGATTTCACGCCGCTTTGGGTATTATACCCGCCCGGACTCCCTTCCTTCCCATGATTTTCATCAGGGGAATAAGGTGGCTGGAAGTCAAGAAAGCGTTTATCCGCTCTGCGCTTGGAAATAAAATCATAACCCATGAGGACGGTATTAAAAAGCGCAATTTGGGATGAGAAATGCGGCCTCGCAAAGGCCCCGAACAACCAAAGGGACCACATCCTGTCGGGCCATGAAGATTTCTTGACAAAATCTCGGGGTTATATTATGAAAAGCTAACCGATTCGTAGGATTTCAGGAACAGCAATGTCGCCCCAACGGTCCCAGGTCCCGCTGACGAAAAAGCTGGAGGCCCTCTCCAAGATCAGCAAAGCCATCTCTTCCGATCTTTACCTGGAAGATATCCTCCGCCTCATCGTGGTGGTCACCGCAGAAGTGATGAAGTCCAAAGTCTGCTCCCTCTGGCTCCTGGACGAAAGGGACAATACCCTGAAAATCCGGGCCACCCAGGCCATGAGTGAAGAATACCTGAAAGAAGAAAAGGAACTGGCCCAGAAGGAGGGGCTGGTCTCCATGCTCAGCGTGCCCATGTGCGTGAAGGACAAGGTCATCGGGGTCATCAACTGCTACACTTCCTATCCCCACCGGTTTGACAAGAGTGAGGTGGATGTCTTCACCACGGTGGCCAACCAGGCGGCGGTGGCCATCGAGAATGCCGGCCTGATCATGAAGGCCAAGATGATCGAGGATGAACTGATCTCCCGAAAGCTTGTAGAAAGGGCCAAGGGGATTTTAATGAAGGAGCACCGCCTCAACGAGGAAGAGGCCTTCCGCCGCCTGCAGAAAAAATCCATGGATCTTCGTAAATCCATGCGGGAGATCGCCGAAGCGGTCATTCTGGCCCAGCAGATTAAATCCTGAACCGATGGCAAGACGTTCGAATCCTCAGCCCGCATCCGTCGCCGAAAAAATCTCTTCGGGGATTCCTTACCTCGATCATCTTCTGGGATATTTTAAAACCGGGGACAACGTCATCTGGGAAGTGGATGCCGGGAGCTATATCGAGGTCTTTCTGCAGCATTTCATCGTGCACAGCCTGAAGAATGGATACCCGGTCGTCTACGTCAGCTTCAATGCATCCCCTTCGACTCTGGCCCAGAGCTTTCATTCTTTCCCACACCTGCAAAATCTCACCCTCCTGGATTGCTTCACTTCGGGCAAGGGGAAAAACGACCCGGTCTTCACCCGGTTCTACGCCAGAGAAAAGAGAGGATTTCCGGGGAAGGTGGTCCGGGTGAAAAAACCCCAAGACCTCTCCCAATTCCGCGTCGCCCTGGACGGGATCGAAGTGGAAAAGGGAGCGCGGACCCGGTACGTCTTCGACAGCCTGACCGGAATGCAGGAAGTATGGGGGGGTGAAAAAGCGACCCATAAATTTTTCACTTACTCCTGTCCCCGGCTGTATGACTTGCAGACGGTGGCCTACTGGGTTTTGGAAAAAGACGCCCACACTCCTTCTTTCAAGGCCAACCTCCGCCATATCACCCAGGTGGTCATCGAACTGTTCCGGGAGAACGGGGATCTCTTGCTGAAGATGAACAAGCTCAAGGGGAGATTTTCCCGGAGTGCTTTTCTCCCCAAGCGGTACGAGGTCTGGGATCAACGGATTGTCTTCCCCGCGATCGGGGGCCGTAGGCCGTTGAATCTGGGAGAAAAAATCCACGGGCTGCGGGAAAAAATGGGCCTCACCCAGAAAGAGCTGGCCGCTCAAATCGGCCTGACCCCCAGCTTCATCTCCCAGCTGGAGAAAAACCTGATCAGCCCCTCCCTCGATTCCCTGCTGAAATTGAGCGAGAGATTGAACACTCCACCGGTTCATTTCTTGATGGAGGGGGAAGAAAAGTCCTTGAGCCGGATGGTGGTGAAACCCGGGGAGAGGAAGGAAGTCTTCCTGAGAGAGTTGAAAAGGGGGGAAGCAAGAATTCAACTCCTCGTGGGGGACACGGCCAACCGGCGGATGGAAGCTTATTTGATTACTCTCCCCCAAGGGACCGAGGTCAGGGGACATTTTTTCCAGCACAAGGGCGACGAGTTTGCTTTCCTGTGGGAGGGTGAGATGGAGGTGGAAGTGCAAGGAGAGAAGCACCTGCTCAAGCCAGGGGACAGTCTCTACCTGGAAACGACGGTACCCTCCCGGTGGGTCAATGCGGGGAAGGGGAACGCCGTTCTTCTGTGGGTCCTGAGCCCGCCCCGGGGCACGGGGTGAGGGGGAAAAGATTTTTATTGTATTTTTTTGCCGAATCGATTAAGTATTAATAAATTTCCATAAAAAAAATTTATTGAGAATAATTTCGGAGGGTGAAATGGACATCCGGACCGTGGATGGGATCGTCGAGAAATACCAGGGCAAGCGGACCGCACTGATCAGCATGCTCCACGACATTCAAAATCAGTACCACCATCTTCCGGAGAAAGCCTTGCGCAGGGTGGCCCTCCGATTGAAGATGGATTTCACCGATATCTATGGGGTGGCTACCTTCTACAAGTCGTTCAGCTTGACTCCGAAAGGGAAGCATTCTCTAACCCTCTGCCTGGGAACGGCCTGCCACGTGCGGGGAGGGCCGAAAATCCTCCGGGAGGTTAAGAAACTGACCGGGATCGGACCCGGGCAAACCACCCCAGACAGGCAGTTCTCCCTGGAAGTGGTCAACTGCCTGGGGGTCTGCGCCATCGGGCCGGTGGTGGTGATGGACGGGAAAATCCACGGGGAGATGACCGTCGGCAAAGTCAGGCGCATGATTGGAAAGCTGAAAGCCAAAGAGAGCGGGGGGAGGGCATGAATAAAATTCAATCTGCCTCGGATTTGTATCAATGGCGGGAGCAGATTCGATCCCGGCAGAACCTCGAGGATGGCGTGGTCTATGTCTGCGGGGGAACCGGCTGCCAGGCCTTGGGATGCCAGAAGGTAAAGGAGGCCTTCGAGAAGGAACTCGCAAAGCTGAAGAGGGGACGGAAGATTGTCTTGAAGTCCACCGGATGCCCGGGCCTCTGCGAAAAAGGGCCCCTGGTGACCCTTCATCCTCAGGATCTGTTCTATCAGAAGGTGAAACCGGAGGATGTTCCGCGGATCGTGGCGGAGACGATTTTGCAGGGGAAGGTAATCGAGGATCTGCTCCTGGAGGATCCCGCGGACCGGCGAAAGATTCTCTCCTCCCGGGAGGTCCCCTTTTACCGCCCCCAGATGAGGCTCCTCCTGGGAAATAATGAATTCATCGATCCCACCCGGATCGGCGACTACGTGGCCATGGGCGGGTATCAGGCCCTGGCCGAAACGCTGCTGCGGATGAAGCCGGAGGAGGTGATCTCCGAGATCAAAGCTTCCGGGCTTCGGGGACGGGGAGGAGCCGGATACCCCACGGGCCAAAAATGGGAGAACTGCCGACGGGCGGCTGGGGAACCAAAATATATCGTCTGCAACTGCGATGAGGGGGATCCGGGAGCCTTCATGGACCGGAGCCTTCTGGAGGGAAACCCCCATTCCATCCTGGAAGGAATGCTGATCGGAGCCTACGCCATCGGCGCCAGCCGGGGTTTCATCTATGTGCGCCATGAATACCCCCTGGCCCTACAGCACGCGGAGATCGCGATTTCCCAGGCCAGGGAAGCCGGTCTTTTGGGCAAGAATATTCTGGGGACCGGACTGGAATTCGATGTGGAGACCGCCCAGGGGGGAGGAGCCTTCGTCTGCGGGGAGTCGACGGCCCTGATTGCCTCCATCGAAGGGCGGACCGGGGAGCCATGGAGCAAACAGATCCATACCGTGGCGCAGGGGCTCTGGGGAAAGCCGACCAATATCAATAATGTGGAGACCTGGGCCAACGTCCCCCTCATCCTTCAAAAGGGAAGTCAGTGGTTCTCCACCCTGGGCACGGATGGGAGCAAGGGAACCAAGATTTTTTCTCTGGTGGGCAAAGTCAAGAACACGGGACTGGTCGAAGTCCCCATGGGCACCACCCTTCGGGAGATCATCTACGACATCGGCGGAGGACCCCAGGACGGAAAGAGGATCAAGGCCGTCCAGACAGGGGGCCCTTCCGGCGGCTGCATCCCCGCCTCTCTATTCCACCTTCCGGTGGACTATGAAAGCCTTTCTCAGGCAGGGTCCATGATGGGTTCGGGGGGAATGATCGTCATGGACGAAGGAACCTGTATGGTGGATGTGGCCAAGTACTTCGTCCACTTTCTGGAAGAGGAGTCCTGCGGGAAATGCCTCCCCTGCCGGGAAGGACTCCGGCGGATGGGGCAGATTCTGGACGGAATCTCCGAAGGGAAAGGAGACTCCGAAACGCTTCCCCTCCTGGAGGAATTGGCCGCTGTCGTGGCCGATGCCTCCCTCTGCGGACTGGGCAAGACCGCCCCCAACCCCGTGCTTTCGGCCCTTCGATACTTCCGGGAGGAATTTGAAGAACACCTGGTTCATCAGCGGTGTCCCGCCGGCGTATGTCACTCGCTGGTGCGCTACTCCATATCCCCGGAGGCCTGCACGGGATGCGGGGCTTGCCAAAAAATCTGCCCGGCCGGGGCCATTAAAGGAGAAAAGGAGGAGCCCCACCACATCGAAGCGGAACTCTGCACCAAGTGCGGTTCTTGCATGGAGGTGTGTCCAACCCGGGCGGTTTTGGTCTGCTAAATAAGGAGAGAGAGATGAAAAGAAAAACCATCAATTTGACGGTGGACGATAAACCCATCGAGGCGGAAGAAGGAACCACGATCCTTCTGGCAGCCCGGCAATACGGAATTCATATCCCTACGATCTGCTACCTGGAAGGCCTCTCCCCCTACGGAGGATGCCGGATTTGCGTGGTGGAGATCGGCGGTGGAAATGGGAAGAACTCCCTGGATACTTCCTGCACCCGGCAGGTCCAGGAGGGGATGATCGTCCAGACCCAATCTCCCCGAGTGGTCCGGGCGCGGAAGATGATCGCCGAACTCCTCGTGGCCAGCGCGCCCAACGTGAAGGTGGCTCAGGACATTGCCGCCCGGATGGGACTCATGAAGGTCCGCTTCCCCATGGACGACAACCGGTGCATTCTCTGCGGTCTCTGCATCCGGATGTGTTACGAGCAGATGGATGGGAAGGCCCTGGGGTTTGCCGGAAGGGGAACGGGACGGTGGGTGACCATGCCCTTCCAGAAGAGGCCGGAGAGCTGCCGGCTGTGCCGGGGGTGTGAGTACGTTTGCCCGGGCACGATCGTCCCCTGCCAGGGGATCAAGGTGCCGGGGGAACTCTGCGGGCGGTGCCGTCCGGTGGAGGAATACCGGTGCTGTCCCAATTCGACTTTCGGGTGTTTTTGCGAAGAAAACCCACTGTAGCCCGGGGAGAACTTCATCCCTGGGTTGGGAAAGGGGGTCCTTTCCAGGAGAGCGCAAATTTGGTTATTTTATCTGCATCCTCAAGAATTCATTGAAAAAAAAATCCTTTAAAAAAAACTTGACAAGAATTGGGCATTATGTTTAAATAGATCGCAAAATGGTCAAAGAAGGTGCGGCACGAGGATGTGCCGTGCCCAAAGATGACGAAGGCGTCCCCCCCAGCAGGAATGGACGCCTTTTTTTATTTCAAGGGCGAAAAGCTTAAAAGCCGACCGACGAAGAGCGTCGGCGGCAGGGAAGACAAAGGCGTCCCGGGAAGCATAAGGGGCGCCTTTTTATTTTGACGCGACCGGATATCGCCACGGAATCTTTATAAACACAGGAAGGAGAGGAACCCCATGTCTTACAGCAAACCCAATGCCAGCCCGGCTACCATGAGCCGGAACCGAGTTGCCGCGGCACCTCAGTCGGGCATTTGCGCCACCTGCCTGGATGGTTGTCCGGGGCCCTGCGAGGTGGGGCGGTCGGCCCTGCGGGGGAGGGAGGTTCTCTACCCCCAGCCCTATTCCAAGATCACCGCCGGAGCCGAAAAGGATTACCCCGTCGATTTATCCCATTTCAACATCCAGGGTACCTGTGTGGGAGCGGTCGGCGTTTCGGCCGACTCGGACCGCGCCACCTTCCCGGCGGTGGATATTTCCACCACCGTGGGAGCCAAGGAAAAGATCAAAATGAAAGTACCCTACTTTACCGGAGCCCTGGGATCGACGGACATCGCCCGCATCCACTGGGAGCCCATGGCCATCGCCGCGGCCCTCAGCGGAACGCTGGTGGTCGTCGGGGAAAACGTTTGCGGCATGGACCCGCAGGCGGAGTTCAAGAACGGAAGAGTGGTTCGGTCCCCGGAAATGGAGCGTCGGGTCAAAACCTTCCAGCGCTGGCACAACGGCTACGGCGGGATCATCGTGCAGTACAACGTGGAGGATGGCCGGCTGGGGGTCCCGGAATACGCGGTGGAGAAATTGGGCGTGGAGATCATCGAACCGAAATGGGGCCAGGGAGCCAAAGACATCGGCGGAGAAGTGAAACTCCCGACTCTGGAGAGAGCGCTCCAGCTGAAAAGCCGGGGATACATCGTATTGCCCGACCCGGAAGATCCGGTCATCCAGGAGGCCTTCCAGCAGGGGGACTTCAAGGAGTTCGAGCGCCACTCGCGCCTGGGCATGGTGACGGAAGATGGATTCCACCAGGAAGTGGAAAGGCTGAGGAGAATCGGGACCAAACACATTTCCCTAAAAACCGGAGCCTACCGGCCGGTGGACTTGGCCCGGGCGGTGAAATACGCTTCGGATGCCAAAATCGACCTTCTCACCGTGGATGGAGCAGGCGGCGGCACCGGCATGAGCCCCTGGAGGATGATGAATGAGTGGGGAATCCCCACGGTCTATCTGGAAAGCCTTCTTTATCAATATCTAAAGCAGCTCGAGAAGAAGAAGGCCTACATTCCCTGCTGTGCCATGGCGGGAGGCCTTTCGCTGGAGGATCACATCTTCAAAGCGATCGCCCTGGCCGCCCCTTACATCAAGGCCATCTGCCTCGGCCGGGCCTCCATGACTGCGGCCATGGTCGGGGGGACCATCGGGGAAATGATCAAGAGAGGCAAAGTTCCGCCGGAAATCGGCAAATACGGAATGGATGTAGAGCATATTTTCATCCTGGCCTCCCAGCTCAAGGCGAAATACGGGAAGGATTTCGAGCAAATCCCCACCGGGGCCATCGGGATGATCACCTACTTCGACCGCCTGAACGCAGGCCTGCAACAGCTCATGGCCGGGGCAAGGAAGTTTGCTCTGAAGCACATAAGCCGGGATGACCTGGTTTCCCTCACCCGGGAGGCGACGGATGTTTCCGGGATTTCCTACGTGATGGATACGGACAAAAAGGAAGCGGGCAAGATCCTGGGGCAGTCCGCCGGGGGAGGCAACGGCCGCGCTCGGCAAACTCAGTCGAAAAGGAAAGGCGCGATCCTCAAAGAGAAAGAGATGGTTCTAGCTTAAAGGACCCTGGACGGGAGGAAAGCGCAGGGATGATGCGGTACTCCCGTTAGGATATCGCCAACCGGGCAAGGGCAAGGGGAAGACCGTCCAGGCTTTCCCCTTTTTTTTTGCCCTGAAAGAGTGCTAAGATTCCGACGAATGCATAAAGAGCATGGAGCGTGGAGCAAAGGCTAAAAAGCATAGGGCATAGCGCATAGAGCAGAGAGCGTGGAGCGGAGAGCAAAGAGCAAAAACTAAAAAGACTTAAATCATGATCGGAAAATGAATTATTCGCTTCGTTCCCAAATTTTATTTCTCGTGTTTCTGCTGGGGTTCCTGGGGCTTCCCGGCGGAGTTTTCGCCCTGGAGGGGGAAGCCGCCGGGAAACCCATCAAGACCCTGTCGGAACATGCCGCCTCCATGGACATGGTATGGACCCTTGTGGCTTCCTTCTTGATTTTTCTCATGCAGGCCGGTTTCACCCTGGTGGAAGTAGGATTCACCCGGGCCAAGAACGCGGGCAATGTGGTCATGAAGAACATGATCGATTTCTCCCTGGGGTCCATGGGTTTTTTTCTCATCGGCTACGGCCTGATGTTCGGGGCCAGCGCCGGAGGGCTTTTCGGGACGGGGGATTTTTTCCTCAGCCACATCACTTCGGCGGGCAAGGTCGATAACTGGAAGTTCGCCAACCTCATGTTCCAGGTGGTCTTTGCGGCCACGGCAGCCACCATCGTCTCCGGGGCGATGAGCGAGCGCACCAAATTCATCGGCTACCTCTGCTACAGCCTCCTGATCAGCATGCTGATCTACCCCGTGGTGGGCCACTGGATCTGGGGAGGAGGGTGGCTGGCGCGCATGGGAATGATCGATTTTTCCGGCTCCACCGTGGTTCACTCGGTGGGCGGCTGGGTTTCTTTGGCCGGGGTCCTGGTTGTGGGGCCCAGGCTGGGAAGGTACAGCCGGGACGGAGCGGTCCACCCCATCCCCGGCCACAACATCCCCCTGGTGGCTCTGGGAGTCTTTATCCTCTGGTTCGGGTGGTTCGGTTTCAACACCGGCAACACCCTTTCGGCCACCAACCCCAGTATCGCCCTCATCGCGGTGAACACCATCCTGGCCGGTGCCGGCGGGGCCCTCTGCGCCATGGCTGTGACCTGGGTCCTGCGGGGGAAGCCGGATGTGGGCATGACCCTGAATGGAATCCTCTCCGGCCTGGTTTCCTGTACCGGGAGCGTGGCGGTTATCAGTCCTTTCAGCGCGGCGGCCATCGGCGGCGTGGCAGGCTTGATTTTTTACTTTTCCTTCTCGGCCTTCGAGCGGCGCCGCGTCGACGACCCGGTGGGAGCCATCTCCGTCCACGGGGTGAACGGAATCTGGGGGACCCTGGCCGTGGGCCTGTTTGCGCAGGATCAGTACGTGCAGAACAGCCTCGGTTATTCGGTCAACGGCCTTCTCTTCGGCGGAGGGGTCAGCCTTCTGGGCGTCCAGGCCCTGGCGGTGGCTTCGGTCTTCCTGTGGGCCTTCCCCCTTTCCTGGTTTTTTTTCAAGCTCCTGGATAAGAAGGTGGGGCTCCGGGTATCGCCCGAGCAAGAGGTGAGGGGGCTGGATTTCGGCGAGCATTCCATGACTTCCTACCCGGTCTTCGACGAATTCCAGAAGAAACAGGAAGAAATCCTGGAGGAACTTGAACGGGTCAGGGAGCTCTCCCTCCTCCACGACATCGGTCAGTCCATGCACACCCTCAACCTGGAGGAAACCCTGGAGCTCATCCTCCAGGGAGTGGCCAAGGGGGTCGGTTTCGACCGGGTCAGGCTCTACCTCCTGGACGAGGAGAGGAAACAGCTCCTGTGCAAGGTGGCGGTGGGGGTGGAGAAGGAAAAGATCCAGACCCTGACCCTGCCCTATGACCGGGAGGACAACATGGTTTCCCGGGCCATGATGGAAGGCCGGCCTTTCATCGTGGAAGATGCCGGTCTGGACCCGCGGGTCAATCCGGGCCTGATCAGTTTTCTGGACGTGAAATCCTTTGCCGTGGTTCCCCTTCTTTCGCGGGATAAGGTGCTGGGGGGAATTTCTGCCGACAACCTCATCAGCCAGACCCTGATCACCGAAAAGAAACTCCAGTCGCTGATGATCTTTGCCCACCAGGCGGCCCTGGCCCTGGAAAACGCCCTGATGTACGAGGAGCTGAAGGCCTTCAGCAGCCAGCTCGAGGGCCGGGTCCGCAAGGCCACGGCCCGGCTGGAGGAGACCCAGCGGCAGCTCTTCCAGTCGGAGAAGATGGCCGCTTTGGGAAAGCTCTCCGCCGGGATCGCCCACGAGATCCGAAACCCCCTGACCAGCATCAAGATCCTGATCCATTCCCTCGTGGATGAGCAGGCCACCGAAGGCTCGCGGGAGAAGGACCTGGCGGTGATCGAGGCGGAGATCGAACGGGTGAACAAGATCATCAAGCAGTTCCTGGATTTTGCCCGGCCCCGCCCGCCCTCCCTGGAGCCCATGGAAGTGCGGGCGATTGTGGAGGACACCCTGGCCCTGCTGGTGTACGAAATGGAGGCCCAGAAAATATCCCTGGAGCGCAGCTATGCGCCGGATATTCCCCCTGTTCCCGTGGACCGGGAGCAGATGAAGCAGGTCTTCCTCAATCTTCTACTCAATGCCATCCAGGCCATGGAGCGGGGAGGAAACCTGCGGGTCACCATCCGATGGAAGCCCGCCCCCGCGGGAGACGGAGGCCGGTCAGCGGCGGAAATCTCCGTTCAAGACAGCGGGCCGGGAATGGGGGAAAATATCCGCCGCAGGATATTTGAGCCCTTCTTTTCCACCAAGGAGGAAGGAATCGGCCTGGGCCTGCCCATCGCCCAGCGCATCGTGGAAGAGCACGGGGGGCAGATTCGGGTGGAGAGCCGGGTGGGGGAGGGGACGACCTTTACGATCACCCTTCCCATACATTAAATAAAGGGTGTAGGGGGTAGGGGGTAGGGTGTAGCGTGTAGAACACCCTACCCCCTACCCCCTACACCCTAGAAGAGAGTTCGATGGAACGCATTCTAGTCGTCGACGATGATCCGAGCATGCGCTATTCCCTGAACCGCATGCTGGAGGGGCAGGGTCTGGCGGTCTCCCTGGCCAAGAACGGAATCGAAGCCCTGGAACAGTTCGCCCAGGATCAGCCGGATCTAGTGGTCATGGATATCAAGATGCCCGGGCAGAGCGGGCTGGAGGTCCTGAAGGAGATCAAAGAGAGAGATCCCAAGGCCCTGGTGATCCTGATGACCGCCTTTGGAACCACGGAGACGGCCATCGAAGCGATGAAATTCGGGGCCTTTGACTATATCCTCAAGCCTTTCGACATCCCCCAGATGAGGGGCCTCGTGGGTCGGGCGCTGGAAGTTTCCCGGATGATGAAGAAGATGGTGGCCCTGCCCGACCGGGAGAAGACCGGGGCGGCAGAAGAGACGATCGTGGGATCCTCCCCGGTCATGCAGCAGATCTACAAGATGATCGGGCAGGTGGCCCCCACGGAGGTGACCGCCCTCCTGCGGGGGGAAAGCGGGACGGGAAAAGAACTGGTTGCCCGGGCGATCTATCATCACAGCCGGCGGGCCGACAAACCCTTCCTCCCGGTGAACTGCGCGGCCATTCCCGAAACCCTCCTGGAGAGCGAGCTTTTTGGCCATGAGAAGGGATCCTTCACCGGAGCCCTGACGAGGCGCATCGGAAAATTCGAGCAGGGCCACGGGGGAACGATCTTCCTGGACGAGATCGGCGACATGACCCCGGCCACCCAGGCCAAGATCCTGCGGGTGCTCCAGGACAGGCAGTTCGAACGGCTGGGCGGGTCGGAACGGATCACCGTGGACCTTCGCCTGATCGTAGCCACCAACAAGGATTTGGAAAAGGCCATCCGGGACGGGTCTTTCCGGCAGGATCTTTACTACCGGCTGAAGGTGGTGAGCATACACCTGCCTCCCCTGCGGGAGCGGAAGGAAGATATTCCCGAGCTGGTTCGTTACTTCCTGCAGCGTTTCCGGGTTGACGTCAACCGGGAAGTCCTGGACATTTCTCCCAAAGCGCTGGAAAAACTCATGCGTTATCCCTGGCCGGGAAACGTGAGGGAGCTGGAAAACGCGGTTAAACGGGCCATGGTGATCGCCAAGGGCCAAACGCTCCTGGCGGAGGATTTTCTGCTGGAGGGTGGGGAGGAGGCGATGGGGCCGGCCGAACATCTGGACCTGGAGGAGCGGCTGCGAATCCGGATGGAGCCGGTCTTCAAAGAGCTCCAGGAGTTGTCCAGGAGAAGCCCGGGCGCCGACCTCATGTCCGAACTGGAAAAGATCCTGATCAAGAGGGCCCTGCAGGAGACCAAGGGAAATCAGGTCCAGGCGGCGGTCCTCCTGGGGATCAGCCGGAACACCTTGCGCTCCAAGATCGAAAGATACAGAATCAGGAAAGACGTGTCCATCGTGGAGGAGGAGTAAAAACGAGCGCCCCGCCAGGGGCGGGGCTTGAGGAGCGTTCCGCCTTCGGCGTCACTTAAGGATCGGCCCTTCGGGCCTTGAGGAGCGCTGCGCTTGAGGCAACAAATGAAAGGCCTTTAGCCTCAAGTGAGCGAAGCGAACGCTCCTCGAGCGCCGGAGGCGCGGTCCTCGAGGCCCACCGCAGGTGGGCCGGTCCTTAAGGCCGTCAGGCCGCTCGGTTTAAAGGATTTCCCCATGGAGAAAAAATTCCGTTTGGCTCTGGGCCAGGTAAACGTCACCGTCGGGGACCTTCCGGGCAACGTCCGCAAGATCACAAGAATGATTGGAGAGGCCCGGGGATGGAAGGCCGATTTGGTGGCCTTTCCGGAGATGGTCCTGCCGGGCTATCCCCCGGAAGATCTCCTCTTGAACCCGACCTTTGTTCGAGACAACGCGGAGGCTTTGAAAAAAGTGGCCCGGGCCACCCGGGGCATTACCGCCATCGTGGGATTTGCCGACATACAGGATGACCTGTATAACGCCGCAGCCGTCCTTCAGGAGGGAAGACTGGCCGGGGTTTACCATAAAATCTACCTTCCCAACTACGGGGTCTTTGATGAAGACCGGTATTTTCAAAGGGGACAGGACATTCTGGTTTTTGAACTTGGGGAAGCAGTCGTAGGGGTAAATATCTGCGAGGACCTCTGGTATCCCGGAGACCCCACCCGGACCCAGTGCCTCCAGGGCGGGGCCATCCTGATCGTGAACATCTCTTCATCGCCCTTCCATGCCGGGAAGAGGGACTTCCGCCGCAGGATGCTTTCCACCCGGGCCTGCGACTACTCGGCCTACGTGGCCTATGTCAACCTGGTGGGAGGGCAGGATGAGCTGGTCTTCGACGGCCGCTCCATGGTCTTCAACCAACGCGGGGAGATTGTGGCGGAAGCAAGGGCCTTCGAGGAAGATCTCCTGGTCGTTGACCTGGCCCTGGATGAAGTCCTTCTCCACCGGCTCCATGACCCCCGGAGGAGGAAGGAAAAGCTGGCTTCCTTGCCCGAAGAAAGACTGCGGCGGGTCCGGCTCCGGCCGCCGGAAAGGGAAGGGAAAAAAAACCCGCTCTCCCCCCGCACCCCAGTAACCCTGGGAAGGCTGGAAGAGATCTACCGGGCGCTGGTTCTGGGAACCAAGGACTATGTCCGCAAGAACGGCTTCCGGAAGGTGATTCTGGGGCTGAGCGGGGGGATCGATTCCTCCCTGACCGCGGCCATCGCCGTGGATGCGCTGGGGAAAGAATCCGTGCTCGGAGTGGCCATGCCGTCCGTGTACTCCTCACGGGAAAGCGTGGAAGATGCCCGGTCTCTGGCACAGAACCTGGGAATCGCATTCCAAATCCTGCCCATCGGCGGAATCCTGGCTTCCTACCTGAAAACCCTGGAGCGTCCCTTTCGGGGCAAAAAGCGAGATGTAACCGAGGAAAACATCCAGGCCCGAATCCGCGGGAACCTCCTCATGGCCCTGTCCAATAAATTCGGCTGGCTGGTCCTGACCACCGGGAACAAGAGCGAGATAGGGGTCGGGTACTGCACCCTCTACGGGGACATGGCCGGCGGATTCGCGGTGATCAAAGACGTTCCCAAGACCCTGGTCTATGAGCTGTCCGCGTACCGGAATTCGCAGGGTTCCTCGCCGGTGATCCCTTCCCGGGTCATAGAGAAACCTCCTTCGGCAGAGCTCCGCCCCAACCAGAAAGATACCGACTCCCTTCCTGCCTATGAAACTCTGGACCCGATCCTCCAGGCCTACGTGGAGGAGGACCAGAATCCGGAGACCATCGTCTCCCGGGGGTTTGATCGGAAAATCGTCGAGGAGGTCATCCGCAAGGTGGACCTCAATGAATACAAGAGGCGGCAGGCATCTCCGGGGGTCAAAATCACTCCCCGGGCCTTCGGGCGGGATCGGCGACTGCCGATCACGAATCAGTATCACCGGAAGAAATAGAAGGATGATCGCTGCGCTCGAGGAGCATCACGCCAGCGGCGTGACTCAAGGAGCGCCGCGCCCAGGGCGCGGCTTGAGGATCGGCCCTGCGGGCCTTGAGGAGCGCTTCGCCCTGAACCAAACTAGGTTCAGGGCTTCGCTTGAGGCAACAAATTAAAAGGCTTTGAGCCTCAAGTGAGCGAAGCGAACACTCCTCGAGCAATCCAGGCAACCAGCAAGGAGTAACGATTAACGAGTAACTAATAACTAGTAACGATATGCAATTCCTCTTGAGAAAGGAGAAAAAGATGGCGCTGAACCTGGAGTCGGTGGGAAAAACCTGGGGACCCTACGAATTTACTTACAGCGACAGGGATTTGATTATCTATGCCCTGGGGATCGGGTTCACCAAACAAAACCTGGAATACGTGTATGAGGGGGCGAAGGATTTTAAGGCTTTCCCCACCTACGGGGTGATCCTGCCGTCGAATGCCGGGGCCGAGGCCTTTTTATCTACCAAGGCCAATTTCGCCATGGTCGTTCACGGAGAGCAAGGCCTGCAGATTCATAACCCCCTGCCCAAGGGGGGCACCGTGCAGACCACCACGACCCTGGAAGGGGTTTACGATAAGGGCTCCGGAGCCTTGATCGTCATGCGCTTCGATACCCGGGAAAAAGGCGGCGCTCCCGTCTGCACCAACTGGGTGAGCGCCTTTGTGCGCGGGTCCGGGGGGTTCGGGGGGCCGGCCCAACCGAAGAAGGAGGTTCCCCCGATCCCTCCGAAGGACCCGGATGTCCTCCTGGACGCGCAGACCGACGTGAACCAGGCAGCCCTCTACCGGATGTCCGGAGACCGGAATCCTTTGCACATCGACCCGGCCGTCGCCAAGATGGTGGGCTTCCAGGAGCCCATCCTCCATGGCCTCTGCACCTACGGGGTGGTCTGCCGCCGCTTTGTCCAGGAAGTCCTCAAGGGTGATTCGGGGAAGGTAAAATCCTATTCGGCCCGGTTCAGCAGCCCGGTGATTCCCGGGGAGAAGCTTCAGGTCAAAGTATGGCAGGCGAGCCCCGGCCTTTTCCTCCTCGAGGCCTACAATGCCAAAGGCGAGGCAGTGATACGAAACGGGGTGATTGAAGCAAGATAAAGGACCGCTGACCGTAGACCGCCGACGGGCGATGGATTTAAAAGGACGACGAACCGTCGGTCGGCGGTCGGCGTTCAGCGGTCATACGGGAATGACCTCCTGCGGCCTCACTTCCTTCATGGTGATGGCCTCGGTGGGACAGGTGATCGTGCAGACCCCGCATCCCACGCACTTTTCGGGACTGACCCGCGCCTTGGGCTCATCCCCCTCCATGCGAATGGCGCCGAAGATACAACGGTCCAGGCACCCCTGACAGCCCATGCATTCTTCGGCGTTGACCACCGCCTGGAACCGGCTGGGAGCGACGAACTTTTGCCAGTTGGGAAGTCGCCAGTTAATGCAGCAATCCTTACAGCAGTTACAGATGATGTGATCGACATTTCGCCGGTTGTCGACGATGTGGACCAGGCCTTCTTGCTCGGCCAGGTGGAGAATCCGAATGGCCTCTTCCTTGGAGATGGCCCGACCGGTTCCCCGTTGAAGGGCGTAATCGGCAGCCCGGTTGACCTGGATGCAGCCCTCCCCGGGTTTTCCGCACTTCCCATCCACAACGCGGCAGGTGCA
>Ga0111180_1133_pt1 | contig 23552 bp, 18 predicted proteins | sample DeeMarSWOR324_28_FD_80237 | JGI IMG/M metagenome (GOLD analysis project Ga0111180, IMG submission 80237) | Deltaproteobacteria bacterium SM23_61
CGTCACCAACACACTTATGAGGAGTTGCTGGAAGATGTCCTCCGGGAGCTGAAAGTCCCCTCGGCCCCGCAGAACAAAGTATCCCTGGTGAGACAGCTGAATGATTACCTCCACAGCCTCACCCCGGACCAAACGTTGGCCATTCTCATCGACGACGCCCAGGACCTCAGCCCGGAGATCATGGAAGAACTGCGCCTTCTGCCCACCCCGGAAACCCTCAGCGCGAAGAAACTGCAGATTGTTCTGGTCGGACAGCCGGAACTAAAAGCCAGGCTGGATTCGCCGAACCTCCGGGAACTCAGGCAGAGGGTCGAGATCATGGATGAGATCCGCCCCCTGAACGAAGGAGAATCTCGGCAGTATATTGCCCACCGGCTGGAGAAAGTCGACAGTGAGGTCAGCAAGGTATTCACCCCCGAGGCCATCGACCTGATCTGCCGGCACGCCAGGGGGAACCCCCGGACTCTCAATATTCTTTGTGACAACGCCTTTCTGGTCGGGTACGGCCTTTCCAAGAAAAAAGTTGATACCCCTATCGTGAATGAGGTACTGGAAGACCTGGATTTTGTCGAGCCGGAGGAGTTGGAGGAAAGGAGACCGAAAGAGGTGCGCAGGGTGAGGGGGGCGACGGCCGCCGGGAAAAAAGGCGTCCTCTTCCGGAAGATCGGTTTATCTCTGCTGGCCCTGCTCGGGGTGGGAGCCATCATCTTTCTGGGAAGGATATACCTGAAGGGTCCCGAGGAACCCCCCATGGCGAAGTTTCCCATCCAGCCGCCGGCCATCGTGGAAAAAGCACCCTCCCTTTCCCCGGAAGGAAAGCGCGAAAGGGTTGCCCAGGCGGTTCCCCAACCCGAGGCGGCCAAACAACCCGGGCTGCAGGAAAAACCATCCAGGCCCGTTGTGGGACCTCCGACCCAAAAAGCTCCACCGCCCTCTCCTCCGCCGGGGGTGGGGAAAAAACCTGACCTGACCAAGGCGTCGGCGGAAAAAAAGCCCCCCCCTGCGGTACCTCCAAAGAAAAAGAAGATGAAACCCGCATCGCCGGTGGCGGGAAAAACAAAACCCGCTTCCTCCCCCTCCTCCGCGGCCGTCGATCTCCGGTCCAAGGGTGAGGCCCGGATCAAAAAGACGGTCATCGTGAAAAAGGGGGAGAACATCTATACCATTGCCGCCCGGAATTATGGGGTGGCCAATACCTCGGTGGTAGACCAGATTCTGGAGGTGAATCCGCGGATCCCCAGTTCCCACAGACTCCTGGTAAACCAACGGGTGAGACTTCCCAACATTGCCGAGGAAACACTCGTCCTGGATAGCGGCGACGGGACCTATCAAGTCCGGCTGGGGACCTTCTTGAGGCCCCAGTATTCTAATTTCCTCAAGGGAGAGCCGGCCCTGCGGGGGAAGGAGATCAAGATCATCGTCCGGAAGTTGCCCGCAGGGGAGACCTGGTACCGGGCGGTGGCGGGGAAGTTCAGCACCCGGGAAGAGGGATTGAAGGTCATCCGGGACTTGAACGCAAAGGGCTTGTCTCCTTATTTCCCCAGCTTCAAGAAGAAATAGCTCATAGCTCATAGGAATTTGGTTTTAAGTTTCTGGTCTTTGCCATCAGCTATGAGCTACATTGCTATGAGCTATTTAGCTTGAGTGCTGAAATATTTTTTGAGCCTTCCGGGGAGCTTTTTGAAGGCGCCGGAGGATTTCCTGACCAGAATGGCGCTGACCTGGGCATTTCCGGTGGAGGGAATGAAATCCAGGTTCAGCACCCCATCGGAGACACTTACCGAAAAGGTAACATCCAGAGCCATATCCTTCCCAGTTACGGCATAAATATCCAGGTCATTCAAGGAAAGGTTTCCTTCCACCCAGACGTCGAAAACCCGCTGATTCCTGACCGAATGGGTACTTTCCACAAACTTGAGCGTCAAGTCATAACTCCCACTGGCAAGGGGGAGGGCATAGGAAAAGTTGCCGTACCTTTCGGACTGATACAGGACTCCGTCCCTCGTTCCCTTTATGGTCGCGTGGCTCTTTCCCGCTGCCCCTCCGAAAAAATACTGGTCCGCCCTGTACTGCACTTTGCTGCCGTCCGAATATGAGCTCCCCCCGGCATTCACGGCCAGTTCCAGGTTCGGCGATGGAGAGAGGGCCGCAAAGCTGGCGTCAATGGTATGGTTGGCGGTCACATTGGCGAACGCGTAGGAGGTCACGGCTCCGACAGAACCCCCATCCACCTTCACGTCACTCACGGTGTACCCCGAGGCCGGGGTAATGGTAAAGGTCTGGCCCGCGCCCGCCGTAACCGTCACCATCCCCTGGGGAGAAATGGTCCCGTTCGCCCCGGCCGTGGCATTGATGGTGAAGGTGGATGGGGAACTCCCCTGCTGATTCACGGTGAAAGTCTTTCCCGCCACGGTCAGGGTTCCGCTGCGGGAGGAGGAAGAAGAATTGGAGGCCACCGAAAAATAGACCCTACTGCTTCCGGAGCTGCTGCTGTTGGAGGTGACGATCACCCAGGAAACATTGCTGACTGCGGTCCAGGAACATCCCGTGCCGGTGGAAAGGCTGATCGTTCCGGCCCCCCCCGAGGAGCCAAAGGACTGGGAATCGGGAGAGATCGAGAAGGCGCATCCGCCCCCGTACACCACTTCGGAAGAAAAATCGCTTTCCGCCAAAGTGGTGTCGTAAGCGGTGGCGGCGAAATAATAGGGTATTCCATCCTGCAAATTGGAGATGGTGCAGGTCGTCGTATTGCCCACATCGAGGGAATGGCTGTAATTGCCGCTGGAGGTCCCATAGTAAACACGGTAACCCGCCAGATCCGCTTCCGGGTTGGGATCCCATTGAAGGGTTACCTGGGCGGACTGGACGGGGGTGGAGAGAAAGAAGACTAGGGTAAGAAAAAAGAAAAGGGCACAGGGTGCGGGGCCGAGGGAGTGGGGGAAAAGGCGTATTTTGAGCCGATCGGAGCGAAGAAGGGAATGGCCCCAGGGAATGAATCGGAGAGACCGGGAAACGGTGAAACGATGAAAAGAGGACGCGGAGACGCGGCGGACCGAAGATAAGGAGAAAAGACGCGTGGTCATGGGCCCAGGGCGAAACGGCCAAAGAGCGGAAATAAGAAAGCCCAGGGCACGGGGTGCGAGGGTCAGGGCCAAGAAATGAAGGAACCTTAACAGGAAGTGTAAAAAGAGAGAGGGAATGTAGGGAAAAAGGGAAAATCCCAGGGATAGGCCGTGAAAAATCACTTCGTTCCTCCTTCATCAAGCCTTCCCTGGCTTTGATGGGGTCGATGGTTCTCCTGGACTTTTCAAACTTCCCGGGCGTTCCGCTTTCAAGGCCTAAAGGTGCGTTCTGCGGGCTGCCCGGAAAGTCATGACAGGGTGGGGTAAGGCAATTCATGTGCCAATCCTTTCCCGCCGATTTCATGCCGTAATGATTTGGAATTCTTTGTTTTTTTTCATTTCGGGAAGAGAGGAGATCGATGCCTGGGTACAATATTGTCGGCTGCGAATCAAATTTGGACAAGGGGGGGGCAAAAAATTCCCAGCTTCCTTCCGGCTCCACCGGGGACAGGTGGCTTGAACGGGTTGAAGGGATTCGACTTGACAGCCACCCGCTTATTTCTTACATTGGACAAAGGGATGACCAGCCCGAATTCATCGCCCAAACCGGCATGGTTCCCTCCTGTTTCAGCAGACAATGAAATCCTGCCCATGTTTCGAATCATTCGCCGCAACGATTGACAGGGAGAACATAAAAAATGAATCACCTTCGGGAAGTGGTGGGGGGAGTCTATATCATTGGATCTCCGGAGTTGACCGCTCCGGAAGACTGCTGCGTGTACCTTCTGGACCTGGGCGAACTCGTTTTGGTCGACGCCGGTGCGGGCGGGAGCGTCCCCCTCCTGCTGGAGAATATCGATTCCCTGGGACTCGGCCACAAATCACTCGCTGCGGTGGTCGCCACCCATTGCCATATCGATCACATCGGGGGCATTCCCGAATTGCGGGAGCGGACAGGGTGTCAGGTCATCGCCCATGCGCTGGATGCCCGCCCCATGGAGAAGGGAGACCCGGTCAAGACCGCTGCGGACTGGTACAACCGGGACTTTCCCCCCACCCGGGTGGATATCAAGTTGCAGGAAGTCCGGGAAGTGCTGAAGTTTGAAAAAGGAGAAATCCTTTGCCTTCACACGCCAGGCCACACCCCGGGCTCGCTGTCCATCATTCTGGACCGGGACGGCAAGCGGGTCCTCTTCGGGCAGGATATCCACGGACCCTTCTCCGATTCCTTCGGCTCGGACCTTTCCGCCTGGAGAAAGTCCATGGGAATTTTACTGGGATTGAAGGCGGACATTCTCTGCGAAGGGCACTTCGGGGTTATCCAGCCGGAGTCCGAGGTGGAAAAGTACATCAAAAATTATCTGGAAATGTACAAGAGATAGGGTGAAGGGTGCAGGGTGCAGGGTGTAGGGTGTAGAGGACAGGGAGCAAAGAGCATGGAGAATGGAGCAAGGAGCAATCAGCAACCAGAAACAAGCAACGAGTAACCAGTAACGAGCGACGAGTAACGGGCAACTGGGAACCGGCAACGGGTTATGAGACAGAAGCCTTCGGGAATCGTAACTCTCATTACTGATTTTGGATTGAGCGGGGAGTACGTGGGGGCCCTGAAGGGGGCGATCCTCAGGGTCAATCCCCGCTGCCAGATCGTGGATATCACCCACCAGATCGACCCCCAGAATATCCTCCAGGCCTCGTTCGTTCTGCAAAAATGCTACTCCTACTATCCCCCGGGGACGGTCCACGGGGTGGTGGTCGATCCAGGGGTGGGAACGCGGCGGAGAGCCGCGGTCGTCGAAAAGGACAAATATTTCTTCGTGGGGCCGGACAATGGAGTCTTCAGCGGCCTTCTCTCTGCCGGGGGAGAAATCAGGGCCCGTGAGATCATCCGGAAGGAATATTTTTTCACTCCTTTGAGCGATACCTTTCACGGGAGGGATGTCTTTGCCCCCGTGGCCGGGCACTTATCCTTGGGCCTGGATCCCGCGAAACTCGGGCCGGGGGTTAAAAACCTGGTCAGGATTGACTTTCCCGATCCCCGCCGGGGAAAAGGACATTTGGTCGCCCGAATTCTCTGGGCGGATTCTTTTGGAAACCTGATCACCAACGTTACCCGAGATGAATATGGCCGAAAGCTGGAATCCCCTTTCCAAATCCGGGGCAAGGGGTGGATCATCGATCGCCTCTCCCGGACGTATGGGGAAGGAAAGCCAGGACAACCCCTGGCCCTCTTCGGGAGTGGGGGCCTGCTGGAGATTTCGGTGAACCTTGGAAATGCGCGGAAGACCCTGGAACTCGACCCCGGAAATTCTATAACCATTCAGTTCGGGCGGGAAAAGATATGAACAATACCCGTCGAATCCTGATCCTCGGCCTGATCCTTCTTTGGGGGCCCTTTTCTTCCCCGAATGAAGGGCCAGCCGGCATCCCCCCCGAGGAGCAGTTTGCCCAGGCTTTGCTCTCCTACCGGAATGGGGATTACGCCCCAGCCCTGAAGGCTTTCCGGCGGCTGGCGGAGGAAACGAAAGACCCCCGGTCTGCCGCCGATCTGATTTTCATGCAGGGCCAGGCCCTTCGGGGATTGCAGAATTGGCCGGAGGCCGCCCAGGCCTTCTCCCGGGCTGCGGAAATCCACCCCTTGCTCGGGGACTATGCTCTTTTTTTCCAGGGGGAGGCCCTGGAAAAGACGGGCGAAGGGGAAAAGGGCCTGGAATCCTACCAGCGCCTGATCCAGCATTATCCGCAGAGCCTGTTGGTTTCCCGGGCCCGTTTGGGGATGGCGGGGATCTATCTGCAGCGGGGCGATTACGCCCGGGCGGTCGAGACCTGTGAGCGGATTTTGCAGGGCGATCCCTGGAAAGACTCCCACGCCCAGGGGCGGTTTCTCCTGGCCCGGGCAAGGGAGGGACTCGGTCAGTGGCCCGAGGCGGCGAAGACCTACCGGGAACTCTGGTTGAAAACCCCGCTTCACGCCAATGCCCAAAATGCCCAAACCCGACTGGAGTTTTTAGTCAAAGAGAAAAAAGTACCGGAAGAAAAAATCTCCCCGGAAGCTCTTTTCACCAGGGCCCTGCAGTTCTATCAGGCCAATTCTTTCGAGGCCGCCCTGCGGGAAATGAACCAGATCCAGGGATATCCCCTGGAGAGCTATCCTTCCCATCTTGCCGGAGAACCCTGGGTGGATGACCTCTATTTTCACCGGGGAATGGGCTATTTCCGGACAAGGCAGTATTCGCAGGCCATGGGAATGTTCGATCTCCTGGTGGGCAACTCCCGGAGCGAGGGAATGGCCGAAAAGAGTCTTTTCTGGAAGTACCTGACCCAGGTCCGAAGCGGCCGAGAAGAAGAAGGGCTGAAGTCTCTTTCCCTCCTGCAGGCCGCCTATCCCCGGAGCCCGTTTCTGGCCCAGGCCCTTTATCTGAAAGGGACGATCCATGAAGATCTGGACGAACCGGAGAAGGCGTTTTCTGCCTACCAGGAAGTGGGAGAAAAGTTCCCCCAGAGCCCGTACCGTTTCGCCGCCCTTTGGAAAGCGGGATGGCTGGCGTACCGGAGAAATGACCCCCTCGCGGCCCTTCAAACATGGGATCAGCTGAAAAGAATGGACCCCCCCTCACGGTGGGTGGAAAAGGTCCTCTACTGGGGGGGCAAGGCCCTGGAGAAAAACGGTCGCCCCCGGGAAGCGGAAAAAGAATACGCCCGGCTTTCCCGGGACTTTCCCCATTCTTTTTACCGCCAATTGATGTCCCTTCGGGGGCGGGCGCCGACGGCTGGCAAGAAGCCCTTCCCGGCCCTGCAGGACCCGCCCCTCCTTCCCTTTCTGGAGATCAAGGCCCACTCTTCGGGAGCCAAGACCGTCCATCTGGAGAAAGGCCGACTTCTTACCCGGATGGCCCTCCTTCCTCTGGCCGCGGAGGAGCTGGAGGCGGCGGAGGAGGAAGGGGCGGACCTGGAAGAGATGTGGATGGAGATCTCCCGTCTGTACCGGGAAGCGGAAGAATATTACCGGTCCAACCTTTTGGTCCGGAAAAAATTCCAGCTCAAGCCCCTTTCCGGCCAGCCTTCGGAAAGAGAAAGATCTCTCTACCGGCTGGCCTATCCCGTGGGCAATTCCTCCCTGGTCGAGCGTTACGCCCAGGCCCACAACCTCGATCCCGCCCTCCTCTGCGCCCTCATTCTGGAGGAAAGCCGGTTTCACGCCCAGGCGGTTTCTCCGGCGGGGGCCCGGGGATTGATGCAGGTCATGCCGCAGACCGGCAAGCGGATCGCCCGAAAGCTCAAAATCCGCCGTTTCTCGGGGAAGCAGCTTTTTGACCCGGCGGTCAATATCCGTCTGGGGAGCTGGTATTTTGCCAGTATGCTGGAGGAATTCGGGGGGAAAGTCCATCTGGCGCTGGCGGCTTACAATGCCGGGCCCCGCGCGGTGCGGAAATGGCTGGCCGACAGGGGCTCTTCGGGGGACGATGAGTTTGTGGAGAATATCCCCTACCGGGAAACCCGCAATTACGTGATCCGGGTGATGGGCAGCGCCCAGGTCTACCGTTTCCTTTACGGGCCGCCTCCCGAGAAGACCGCCCAGCCTTAACCCGGCATAGCCGGAACCAAACAGGTTCGAGGCATCGAAAAATCCGAAATCCGAATATCGAAATCCGAAACAAATTCGAAATCCAAAAGTTCAAAAACAGCAGACCAAAAAAGACATTTGAATTTGGAACCTTTGGATTTGTCTCGAATTTTGGATTTCGTGCTTCGAATTTGGAATGGGCCCTTTCCATTGGAAGTTTTGATGCTATCTTGCGGACAGCTTAAATCTTAACAGACTAGGGGGTCTTCAGCGGAACGGCCTGTCGTTCATGACCGGCCAGGTAATTCATCGGATTGACCGAATCCCACGCCGCCCGCTTCATGGAAACCAGATGGGAAATGGAGAAGGTATGGCGCAAGATGGCGGCCGCGCCTTCCCAGCCGATCTGTGACCATGCGTACCCCGTCTTGTAGAGTTCAGTGAACTCCCGGTAAAAGTCCGGAAGCTTGAGCCTGGTGGGAAGAACGGCGTGGACGTAATCGAAGAGCTCGTAGTTGGTGGTGACCAGCTTTTCCTTGACCCGGGTAAAGAGATCGGTGCCGGGAAGGGGGGTCAGGATGGTCAGCGAGGGGGAGTAGAGCTTCCGGTCCAGGATGTACTGGCGCAGGCGGTGGAAGTCTTTCTCCTGGAAAGAGGGGTCAATGATGAAAGAGGCGATGACCTCCATCCCGTGGGCCCGGAGGATCTTCAGGGCCTCCTCGTTGGTCTGCACGGAGTTGTGCTTGTTCAGCTGCTTCAGGGCCTCCTCATCGATTTTCTCGAACCCAATGTAAACCTTCCAGAACCCGGCCTTCCTCAGGAGAGGAATGACCTCCGGGTGTTGGACGATTGCATCGCTGCGCGCCTGGAACATGAAGCGCCTCTTGATCCCGTTCTCAAGGAGAAGCTGGGCGATGCGCTTGGCCCGGGGCACGCTCAGCAGGAAGTTGTCATCGGCCAGGAAAATGTATTTCTCCGGAATCGTTTTGACTTCCTGAAGGACTCGCTCCGGGCTCTTCATCCGGCACTTGCCGTTGAAGAACTTCCAGACGCTGCAGAAATCGCAACGGTAGGGACAGCCGCGGGCCGTTTCCATGATGGAAAAAGGTTTCTGAAAACCCAGGTAGTAATTTTTGTGGTAATATCGGGTCAGGTGGCGGGCGGGCACGGGAAGTTCATCCAGGTTTTCCACCATGGGGCGCTTCGGGGTGTAAAAGGGCGCGGAGGGTTCGTTGACCACCAGGCCGGCAATGGCTTTCACCTCTCCCTGGGTCTGGTGGGCTTGGACCAGTTCCCGGAGGGCTTTTTCTCCTTCTCCCACCACCACTCCGTCGATATGGGAGCAGTAAAAATCCTCCGGGGAGAGGGAAGCATGATGCCCGCCCACGTAAACGGGAACTCGGGGATTCCATTTCTTGATCTGGGCGGCGATCTCCCGGGTCTGGTAGACGTCGATGGTGAAAGAACAGTTGATGCCGCAGAAATCCGGCTGGAAGTCCCGCAGAACTTGGGTCAAGTGGTTCTCGATCCGCAGGTCCAGGATTTTTACGGTGTGTTCAGGGATATTCGCAGCGATGGACTCCAGTCCCAGGGGCTCGACCACAGCCAGGCTGCGGAACCCCAGCCCCCGTTCCTGAGAGGGCTGCACGAGCAGAATTTTCATTTTCTCCCTCCCTCTGCGTACGGCGCGAGATAAAAAAGGTCCCTTGCAAAGCGTATGACAAGGGACCTTTTCCTACTGGCGGGGTCGACGGGATTCGAACCCGCGGCCTCCGGCGTGACAGGCCGGCGTTATAGACCAGCTTAACTACGACCCCGGTAGGCGGAACAGGGATTGAACCGAGTGAAAATGAGGTCCCTTAAGGAATTTTATTTTCTATCAGCCGGAAATTATTTGTCAAGTAAAAATTCCGCCGAAATTCCGCCGAAGGGGGGAGGTGCAATCTCCCTCAGGCGGTTTCCGCCTTGCTGGCGTAGAGGACGATAGGCTTCTGGCGGTTCTGGATCACGTCCTCGTTGATGATGCACTCGGAGATATTCCTCTGGGAGGGAAGTTCATACATGATCTCCAGCATGATCGATTCCAGGATGGACCGCAGGCCCCGGGCACCCGTCTTGCGTTTCATGGCTTCCCGGGCGATGGCCAGGAGGGCCCCGTCGGTGAAACGCAATTTCACCTTTTCGAATTCGAAGAGTTTCTGGTACTGCTTGATGAGGGCGTTCTTGGGCTCCTTGAGGATGGCAACGAGCGAGGCCTCGTCCAGGTCGTCCAGACTGGCAATCACCGGCAAGCGGCCGACGAATTCGGGGATGAACCCGAATTTCAGCAGGTCTTCGGGCTGCACCTCGGCGAGCCATTCTCCCACCCGCTTTTCCGAGCGGCTCCGGGTCTCGGCGCCGAATCCCATGGTCTTGGATCCGGTGCGCTGCTCGACGATCTTTTCCAGGCCGACAAAGGCTCCCCCGCAGATGAAGAGGATGTTCTGGGTGTTGACTTTGATGTAGTCCTGATGGGGGTGTTTGCGCCCCCCCTTGGGGGGGATGTTGGCTACCGTTCCCTCGATGATCTTGAGCAGGGCCTGCTGGACCCCCTCCCCGGAAACATCGCGGGTGATCGAGGGGCTGTCCGATTTGCGGGAGATTTTGTCGATCTCGTCGATGTACACGATCCCCCGCTGGGTCTTTTCCACGTCGAAATCCGCCGCCTGGAGGAGGCTGAGAATGATGTTTTCCACGTCCTCCCCCACGTAACCGGCTTCGGTGAGGCTGGTGGCATCGGCCATGGTGAAGGGCACCTGGAGAATGCGGGCCAGGGTCTGAGCCAGGAGGGTCTTGCCCGAGCCCGTGGGCCCGATGAGCAGGATGTTGGACTTCTGGATTTCGAGCCCATCCAGCTCCATATGGGACCCGATGCGCTTGTAGTGGTTGTGGACCGCCACGGCCAGAATCTTCTTGGCCCGTTCCTGACCGATGACGTGCTGGTCGAGGATGTCTTTGATTTCCACCGGTTTGGGGACGAAATGCTTGCGCAGGGCGGCCTCTTCCTTGTCCACCCCCTCGGCGATGATTTCATTGCACAGGGCCACGCACTCGTCGCAGATGTACACCGCCGGCCCGGCGATGAGCTTGCGGACCTCCGCCTGATTTTTCCCGCAAAAGGAGCAAAGAAGATTTCCCGTCCGCTCCTTTTCTTTTCGCTCGGTCAATCGAACCTCTCCGGTCTATCGAATCGGGGGAACCGGCTTGCGGAAGATAACTTCGTCAATCAGGCCGTATTCTTTCGCTTGGTTCCCGTCCATGAAGAAGTCCCGTTCGGAGTCCTTCTCGATCTTCTCCAGGGTCTGCCCGCTGTGGTGGGCGATAATCCGGTTGATCTCGTCCTTCATGCGCAGAATTTCCCGGGAGTGGATGGCAATGTCCGTGGCCTGCCCCTGCACTCCCCCCATGAGCTGATGGACGAGGATCCGGGAGTGGGGGAGGGCGAAACGCTTTCCCGGTTCGCCCGCGGCCAGAAGGACCGCCGCCATGCTGGCCGCCTGGCCCATGCAGAGGGTGGAGATTTTGGGCTTCACATACTGCATGGTGTCGTAGATGGCCAGACCGGCGGTCACCAGACCCCCCGGGGAATTCAGGTAAAGATGGATGTCTTTGTCCGGATCTTCCGCCTCCAGGAAGAGGAGCTGGGCAATGATCAGATTGGCCACGTAATCATCGATGGGGGTGCCGATGAAGATGATCCGGTCCTTGAGCAGGCGGGAGTAGATATCATAGGCCCGTTCGCCCCGGGACGACTGTTCCACAACCATGGGAATAAGAGTCATTTTCCTTCCTCCGGGGGGCTCCCCCCTTCCTTGATTTTCGCCCGGCCGAGGAGAAAATCGAGGGTCTTCTCCTCCCGAATCATCGCCCGCAGGTCTTCCAGGCGGTCGTTTTTCTGGTAGTAACTCTTTACCGCTTCGACCCTCTGGTTCATCTGGGCGGCCAGTTGCGCGAGCTTCTGGTCCATCTCTTCATCGTTGACGATGATCTCTTCTTTATCCGCCACCTTCTCCAGGATCAGGGTGGACCGAACCTCCTTCTCCGCCGCCGGCCTGAGGGATTCGCGGAGTTTCTGATTGTCCAGATTGGCCGTGTCCATCTTCACCCCCTGACGGGCGAGCCGCACTTCGGTCCGGGCCATGATATTTTCCACCTGCCGGTCGATGAGGCTCTGGGGAATGGCGAAGGCATGTTTTTCCCGCAGAAGATCCAAGAGCTTTTCCCGGGCGGCCTGGGTGGCCTGGACTTCCTTCTGCTCCTGCAGGTTCTTTCGGACCCGTTCCTTCAGCTCCGGCAGATCCTGGAAATCCCCCACCTCTTTGGCGAATTCGTCATCCAGGGCGGGCAAGATTTTTTCCTTCAACTCCTTTACCTGAACCCGTACAGTGATGTCTTTTCCGGCCAGTTCCTTGCGGGGATAATCGTCCGGAAGGGTGAGGGGGATTTCCCGGTTCTGACCCACGGGCAGCCCGACGAGCTTGCGGTCCAGTCCTCCTACCAGGGTCTGGGAGCCCACCTCGACCAGATGGTCCTTGACCATCCACCCTTCCAGGGGCTTCCCCCCCAGGCTTCCTTCGAAGTCGACGATTACCAGGTCCTTTTCCTGCACCGGGCGGTCCGCCTCCAGCGGCTTGATCTGGGCGTGGGTTTCCTGGAGAGCCTTGAGCCGGGATTCCACCTCTTCATCCGTGACCATGACCGCTGGCTTTTCCACCTCCAGGCCCAGATATCCCTCGACGGCGATTTCCGGTTTGACCTCCACGGTCACCGTATAGGTGAAGTCCTTGCCGGGCTCGAAAGTGCGGTCCACGACCGAGGGGGGGGCCACCGGGAAGAGGTTATTTTCCTCGACGGCTTTCCCGTAAGAATCCTCGATCAGCTTGGTGATCACCTCGTTTTCCACCTGAGACTTGTAATACCGCTCCAGGATTGAACGGGGGACTTTGCCCGGCCGAAACCCTTTCAGTTTCAAATTTCGATTCAGGGCCTTGTAAGTGGATTCCACTTCCTGGGAAACCACTTCCCGGGGAATCTCAAAAAAAATCTTCTTCTCAAAAGGGCCTGTATTTTCGATCTGCACCTTCATTCCTACCTCGACATAGTGGGGGAGTTCAATCCTGCAAGCTCGGGAACGCATTGAGAATATCAAATATAAAATTAGCAGACATTCCGCGTTTAGTCAATGATTGTAGGGGAAACAGCGGGCCTCCTTCACTTTGGGCCGAGTAGGAATACAGCGGATTGAATGTTAGGCGTTGCCCGGTCCACAAGCTTGCCTTCGGTTAGAAAAGGAAAGGGAATAAGTGAAGAGGGGCAATGGGAAAACACTCATTGTCCCCCCGGGACCGGGATGGTATGATGACCGCAAGCGAGGCGCCATGGTTCCCAGCGTGGAAGATTGTTTCCTTCTTCTCCGGAGGTACGAGGTTCCGGACAACGTGGTCGAGCACAGCCGGGTGGTCAGCCAAATCGCCCGGGCCCTCTGCCGGGAGCTCAACCGGCGGGGGGAGGGATTGGACTCGGCTTTGGTGGAGGCGGCCAGCCTCCTGCACGATATCGCCAAGGTGGCCAGTTTCCGAACCCGGGAGAATCATTCCCTGGCGGGAGCCCGCCTCCTGCGCGAACTGGGATTCCCGGAGGTCGCCGAGGTGGTGCGCCAGCACGTGGTCCTGGACCCGGGTTTGGATCCGGTAAGGCTCACGGAAGCGGCGGTGGTGAACTACGCGGACAAAAGGGTCAGGCACACGCAAATCGTTTCCCTCGCCGAAAGGTTCAAGGACCTCAAGGAACGGTACGGGAAAAGCCCGGAAGCCCAGTCCTGGCTGGGTGCCATGGAGCGGGAGAGCCTGCTGCTGGAAGACCTCATTTTCCGGAAGATAATCCTCTCGCCGGAAAGCCTGGAGAATATAACCGGAGGATGACCCTGGATTCGACCGGAGGGGAAGGGAATTCGGAGGACAAGAGGGTAGGGATAAAATAAGGTCCTTTTCTTTTTAAAATAAGGGAAAGACCCCATTTTTTATGTTTACTTTTCGATCTATCCTGTCTATAATTCTTTCCTAAACGAAAAAAGCCGAAAGGAGGCAAAAAATGAAATTAATGAAATTTTGGATGCTGCTACTCATTCCGGTTATCGTTTTCTCTATCGGCTGCGGGAAACCCTACTACGTGGGGAAACCCATCGACAAGTCCAAATTGGATCAGATCATCCCCGGCACCACCCCGGAGATGAAAGTGATTAAACTGCTCGGAAAACCCTTCAAGAGCGAGGCAGCCCCGGGCGGGATGACCAAGCACGTTTTCACCTATTACGAGGAACAACCCCGGATCTTTACGAAAAACCTGCAGATCAAGCATACCCTCGACGTCTACACCCAGGACGGGGTGGTTCAGAAATACGACCTCAAGAAAGAAGGCGTTGATTCTGTGACCGCTGCCGACCAGTAAATCGGTCAGGAGGGGGAATCCACTCCTCCAAATGAGGTAATCTCTGATCCTGTTCACGGGATATCCAGGGGAATTTTGACTCCCGGGGTATCCCGTTTTTGCTTGATCCGTTTGCCCCTGCCTTCCGCTCATTCCTGCGGGACTTTTTCGGGCTCCCGCCATCCTTGATATTTTTTTGCCTCATCCCCGGCTTTGCCGGAGAAATCCCAGAAATCGAACCTTCGGGATTCCTGGGTCCTGCTCCGGGGCAGTCTGGAAGGCATGGGTTTTCTAAACACTTTCCTGGGAGGGTTCCGTGGCAACTTATCTGATCGTGGGGAACGGAGTGGCCGGCAATTCCGCGGCGGAGACCATCCGGAGAATCGACCCGGCTGGAAAGATCCTCATGTTTTCCAGGGAGCGGTACCATTTCTACTATACCCCCGCACTCCCCGAATACCTGGCGGGAGAAAAACAGCTCAAAGATTTCACCCTCCATAACGCCCAATGGTATGAGAAAAACCGGATCGATCTGTATCTGGAGACGGAAGTGACCCGGATCGATTCCCGGGGAAAAATCGCTCAAACCCAGAAGGGGGAGGAATTCTCCTTCAATGCGCTTCTGCTGGCCTGCGGGGGAAAATCCTTTCTCCCTCCCATCCCCGGGTCCTCTTCGCCGGGGGTTTTCACCCTGCGCACCTTCGATGATGCCGGGGCCATTTTGAAAACCGCCCGGGAGGCGAAGAAGGCCGTGGTCATCGGGGGGGGGCTTCTGGGGTTGGAAGCGGGAAACGGCCTGAGGAAAAGGGGCCTGCAAGTATCGGTGGTGGAATTTTTTCCCCGCCTTTTGCCGCGGCAGACCGATCTGCCGGGAGCCGCCCTCCTGCAGCGGCAGATGGAGGAAATGGGGTTCCGCTTTTTCCTGGGCGCAAAGACTCAGGAGATCGCGGCGGGGGAGAAGGGGCTGCGGGTTCTCCTGGAAGGGGGTCAGGAGCTGGCCGCCGAGCTGGTATTGATCTCCGCCGGAGTGAGGCCGGAGATCTCCCTGGCCCAGGCCTTGGGGCTTCCGGTGGACAAGGGAATCAAGGTTGATGATCGTATGTACACGGGCCTTGATGGAATCTATGCCGCCGGGGATCCGGTGGAACACCGGGGGCGTTTCTATGGAATCTGGCCCGCCGCCATGGAGCAGGGGAGAATTGCCGGGGCCAATATGGCCGGGCAAGAACGATTGTATTCCGGGACGGTTCCCTCCAATTCCCTCAAAGTCGCGGGGATTGATCTGGTGGCTGCCGGAGAGATCGACCCCGAGGGAAAGATGGAATCCACCGTGGTCAGAGACGAGACCCGGAAGATCTACCGGAAGCTTGTGTGGCAAGAGAACTGCATCGTCGGAGCCATGCTCCTGGGGGATACAAGGGGAAAAGAGGAGATCCAAAAAGCCATTCAGTCGAAGAAAGACCTCTCTTCCCTCAAGAAGGAGCTGGCCGAAGAAAAGTTTGATTTTTCCAGGCTGAAGTAACTCTCCCAAGTAAACCTCTTGACTCTCCTCTCTTTATCTAGTAGATTTCAAAAAGGAGAATGATTCGGGGTCAGGCCCCGAGTTTTTTCTTTGGCCCGGCATTACCAGGGCATCGTGGCAAGAGAGGACATGATTATGGCGAGTCAGGAGGAGTTGAAGCGTTTGCACGTGATTCGGAAGGTTTTAGAGAGAGCGATGAAGCAGGTAAGGGCGGCAGAGGTTCTTAGCCTCAGCTGCCGGCAGGTCCGGAGGTTAGTGAAGCGAGTCAAGGGAGAGGGAGACCGGGGGATCGTCCACAGATCCCGGGGGAAGCCTTCCAACCGGAGGATCGATGAGAAGGTAAAAGCCCGGGCGATAAAATTTTACCAGGAGAGGTATAAGGGATTTGGCCCTACCCTGGCTGCGGAGAAGCTCTTAGAGGGGCAGAGGATCCAGGTGAGTGAGGAGACGCTGCGGGGGTGGTTGATCGAGTCGGGGGATTGGAAGAAGAGCCGTAAGCGGAGGGGACATCGTCAGTGGCGGGAGCGGATGGAGCATTGTGGGGAGATGGTTCAGATGGACGGTTCTCATCACGATTGGTTGGAAGGCCGGGGGCCGGCGTGTGTGTTGATGGGTTACATCGATGATGCGACGGGGCGAGGGTTTGGGAGGTTCTACGGGTATGAGGGGACCTGGCCGGCGATGGACAGTTTTCGTAGATATATCCAGAGGTATGGGATTCCTTTGAAGGTCTATCTGGATAAGCATACGACTTATAAATCGAATGGGAAGGCAAGTGTAGACGAGGAGTTAGCGGGGATCGAGCCTTTAAGTGAGTTTGAGCGAGCGTTACAGGAATTGGGGGTGGAGGTCATTCATGCCCATTCTCCCCAGGCCAAAGGGAGGGTGGAGCGGTTCTTTGGGACTTTACAGGACCGATTGGTAAAGGAGATGCGGTTACGGGGCATTGGGAGCCTGGAAGAGGCCAATTTGTTTTTAGAGGAGTATTGGCCGGGGTTCAATCGAAGATTTGCGGTGGACTCGAAGGCGAAGGGAGATCTTCATCGGTCCGTTCCTCGGGGGTTGAAGCTGGGAGATGTTCTTTGTATCCAGGGGAAGAGGGCGTTGCGGAATGATTTTACGGTTGCCTACAATCGGAGGCTCTATCAGGTTGAGGACCCCATCCGCGCTTCCGAGGTGATGGTTTATGAGGGGCTGGATGGTTCCATCCGCCTGAAGCACAAGGGGCGCCTGTTAAAGGTTCACGAGATTGCCACCCGCCCTCTGACAGAGAGGAGAGAGCCGGTTCGACCAAAACCCAAGGAAAGGTATGTTCCCCCTAGAGGACACCATTACAGAAACTTTATCTTTGGGAAGGGTAAACCCTTCACCGGATTAGACGTTCCATCTCAACCATGAAAACCGGACATTTCTACTTTGGTAAAAACCGGACATTTCTAAATTGGCTTGACACTCCCAAGTAAACCTCTTGACTCTCCTCTCTTTATCTAGTAGATTTCAAAAAGGAGAATGATTCGGGGTCAGGCCCCGAGTTTTTTCTTTGGCCCGGCATTACCAATGATTCGGGGTCAGGCCCCGAGTTTTTTCTTTGGCCCGGCATTACCCGGATGAGTGGACTCGACCGGACCCGCAGAAAGGAAGAGGGAGAAAAGGAGTGGCTTCGGAAAACAGAAAAAAGCTGGGAGAAATTTTACTCGCACAGAAATTCATCACCGAAGAACAGCTCGCTCAGGGCATCGAGAAGCAGAAGATTTCCAAGAAGAGGTTGGGGGAGATCCTAACCGAGCTGGGCTTTGTGACCGAGGAGAAACTGGGCCAGGCTTTGGCGGCTCAACTGGGGAAACTGCTGCCGGAAACCCCCTCTCCCGGGGTCCCGTCGATCGTCAAGACCAAAAAGCTGGGCGAGATCCTGCTGAACTACAATCTGATCAGCAAAGAGCAGCTGGCCAAGGCGATCGAAGAGCAGAAACGAACCAACCGGAGAATGGGGGAAGTCCTGACCGAGATGGGGTTCGTGACCGAGGAAAAGCTGGCCCGGGCCCTCTCCGCCCAGCTGGGAATCCCCTACGTGGATCTGAACACCGTAGTCGTCGAGCCGGAGGCCATCGATTCCATTCCGGAACGGCTGGCCCGCAAGAATTTGTGCCTTCCCCTGACGGTGGACCGCAAGTTTATTACCGTGTCCATGTCCGATCCCCTGGATTTCGAGGCCATCCACGATATCAGTTTTGCCACCAGCCGGGAAGTGCGGCCGGCCATCGCTCCCATCAAGGAGATCAAGGCGGCGATTCGCCGTTTCTACCATCTCTCCCAGCCCCTGGAAAAGATCCTGGGGGAGATCAAAGGGGGATCCATCGAGGTCATCGCCGACCAGGACGCCCTCGAGGAGGCGGAGACCATGGAGGAGGTGGCCAAAAAGATCGACTCCCCTCCCATCATCCGCCTGGTGAACAGCGTGATCGTCCATGCCTCCCGGAACCGGGCGAGTGATATTCATTTCGAGCCCCGGGAGAAGGATTTCCGGGTCCGGGAGAGGATCGACGGCCTGCTCATGGAGGCCTTCGAGTTCCCCAAGCTGGTCCAGGGCGCGGTGACCTCCCGCCTGAAGATCATGGCCCGGATGGACATCGCCGAAAAACATATCCCCCAGGACGGAAGGATCAAAGTCAAGGTGGAAGGCCGGGACCTGGACTTACGGGTCTCTTCCCTTCCTTCCAATTACGGGGAGAAGATCACCATTCGGCTTCTGGACTCGGCGGCCCTGATGCCGAACCTGGAAGACATGGGGGCCTCCAAAAAGGACCTCCTGCGCATGCGCTCCATCGTGGAAAAACCCCAGGGGATCGTACTCATCACCGGACCCACGGGGAGCGGAAAGACGTCCACGCTTTACGCCATGATCAATCACATCAAAACCGAAGCCATCAACATCGTGACCCTGGAAGACCCCATCGAATACGAGCTCAAGGGCGTCACCCAGGTGGGGATCAACGAAAAGACCGGCATGACCTTCGCTTACGCGCTGCGGTCCGTCCTGCGCCAGGACCCGGATGTGATCATGGTGGGGGAGATGCGGGACAGCGAAACGGCCAACATCGCCGTGGAGGCCTCTCTGACCGGCCACCTGGTCCTGTCCACCCTCCATACCAACACCGCCGTGGCGGCCATCACCCGCCTCAAGAATCTGGGGATCCCCATGTATCTGATCGGCTCCTCCCTGAATGGGGTCGTGGCCCAGCGGCTGGTGCGGAAGATCTGTGAAAGGTGCAAAGAGGCTTACGTTCCTCCGGCGGATGAAATGACCAAGATGCGCCTGAGATGGAAAGACATCTCCGGGGTGCAATTCTTCCGGGGAAAAGGGTGCCCGGCCTGCAACCACACCGGCTACAAGGGACGGATCGGGGTTTTCGAAGTTTTGAAGGTTGACCCCCCTATCCGGGAGATCATCGCCAAGGAGGGCGTCGAGGAGGCCATTCTCAAAGCCTCGGTCGAAACGGGGATGAAGTACATGAGCGATGACGGGATCGACAAGGTCAACCAGGGAATTACCACCCTCGCGGAGCTTCTCCGGGTCATCTACGTGAGGGAAGAAGAGGCCAGCATGTTGTGTCCCAACTGCGGAGAGTCGGTGCGCAAGGATTTTCCCAATTGCCCCTACTGCGGGTATGTGCTGGTGGATAAATGTCCCGACTGCGGCGAAGTGAAGGATCCCAACTGGCATTTCTGCCCTAATTGCGGAAAGAAATTTCCCTAACCGGAAGCCAGAAATAGCCCAGCCTTCCGTCCTTCCGGCCCCGGGGGGGAAAAGGAGTTTTCCCCCGTTTCCACACCACCTTCCAGGGGGCATTCATGGTTTCCTTGGATCTTTCGGATCCCAAAGCGGAGCTGCTGCGGGAAGTCCTGGTGGGTTATCTCACCGAACTGCGGATGGAGATCGCCTACAGCTCCAAGAAGGAACTCCGCAATTTTTTGAAGAAGCGGGGCGAGGAGTTGGAGGAACTCCTGCGGATCTTGGAAGAGAAGCTGGCGGAGAGCGGCAGGAACCTGATCAACATCGACCGTCTCCGCAAAGTGGATGTGCTTCAGGGCCTGACCGACTGGGAGTTGAAAGTCGTCGCCCAGTTCCTCCGGGACGAGACGGTTGCCGAGGGGGTGACGCTTTTCGAAGAAGGTCAGAAGGCCGATCGTCTCTTCATCCTGGAAGCGGGGGAAGTGATGGTCCGGCTTCCCCGGGGGGAGAGCTATTCCATCCGCACCCCGGGGAAGATCATCGGGTGGTCCTTCCTGATTCCCCCCAATCGCTACACCGCTTCGGGCCAAACCATGGTTCCCTCCAGTTTGTTAGTCATGCAGAGCCCGGACTTCTATTACCTCATCCACAAGGAACCCAGGATGGGAGTAAAGGTCATGGCCAACCTCGCCCAGGTCGTGGCCGGCCGGCTGCTTCAGTGGTCCGGTCAGCCCGGATAAACCCGGACTTTCTACCCTCCGGTCACCCGGTCCACGAAGGGGGCCGCCATGCCCGCATATTTGGTGGGGTCAGAAGCCCGTCGATCTGTTTCCCGGTCAGGTGCTTGTTTACCCTCTAATCCTTTAGGGTTATGAATATTTTATGAATAGGCGGTTTTCGTCGGAAGCTACAGGCAGCAGATATTTTAGATCCCAGGGGGTATGATGATAAAGATCTCTTCCATGGTCGGGACCCCGGATTTGAAAGCGCCCGTCCTGGCGCCCTACAGCGGCGATCTACCGGCAGCCTTCGACAAGCTGGCCAAAATGGGTTACGACGGGGTGGAATTCATGACCAAGGACCCATCGAAGTTAAACGGAGCGGCCATCCGGCGCTGGCTAGAGGATCACAACCTGGAACTCTGCCAGATCTGCACCGGGCACGTCTGGGGGGAGGATAAACTGGGTCTGGTCAACACCGATGCCACCTTGAATCCCGAGGCGATGGAACGGATGAAGGGGATCGTGGACTTTGCCGCGGCCTTTTTCAAGCCCGGGGTCCCGGTGAATATCGGCCGTTCCCGCGGACGGGGAGACCCGGAGAGGCCGGAGAAGAGCCTGGCCGCCTATGAGAAGGCGTTCCGCGAGCTGGCCGATTACGCTCTTCCCAAGCAGGTGCGCCTGACGCTGGAACCGATTACCGCCACCCTGATCAAGTTTGTCCTCACCACCCAGGACGGGGTGGAGATGTGCCGGAGGGTGGACCGCCCCAACTTCGGGCTGATGCTGGATGTGTACCACATGAACATAGAAGACGTGGACATATTCCAGAGCTTCCGCGACGCAAAAGACTACTGCTGGATGGTCCACGTTTGCGACAATAACCGCAAGTGGCCCGGAAGCGCTCACCTGGACTTCGCCAAAATCATCGCCACCCTGGACGAAATCGGCTACGACGGCTTCGTCTCCACGGAGATGCTGCCCTGGCCCGATCCGGACACCTCGGCCCGCGCCGCCATCGAGCACTTACGGCGTTTTATTCCCAGAACCGTGTAATTCGCAAAATAAAAATATCTCTCGCCCGCTTCGCTCGAGGCCGCAGAGAGCGCAGAGAAAGAAAAAATCTATTTTGGATGGAATATAAAGGAGGCTTTAACTCTGCGGCCTCTGTGGCCTCTGCGAGAGAAAAGTTTTTTGGTTTTGTTTTTAATTCTGAATTCCGGATTCGCCGTCGGAAAGGATTCTTCTGAGGGCCTGGACCGCATAGGTGGGGGATGCGTAAATTTTATTGCGTTCCTTCTGTTCTGTGAACTCCCGCCCGGGAGCGATGGAAACCTGGGTCAGGATGACGGCCTGGCATTCCTGGGCGGCTTCGGTTGCCGCCTCTCCAATGGCCCGATAGAAACCCGCCGACCGTTTCCGTCGTGGCCAGGAGGCCGATTTTTTCCGCCTTTCGAACCACCTCCTCGATCACCGGCTCATCGATCTTGACCACGGGGATTTTGAGAAAAGGGCGAAGGTCATCCACGGAAGGCGAAAGGGTAGAGCAGGTTACGAGGATGCCGTCGACCCCGGCTTCCTGGGCGGTCAGGGTCATTTGCAGGGCTTTACGGCGGGAATGGGGCGATAAACCCCCCTCTCGTCGGAAATCCTCAATCAGGGTTTCATCCAGGAGGTGAAGGATCTGGGCCTCTGGAAATCCTTCCCTGAAGGCTGCCTCCATAGGCCCGAAGACAGCCCGGGTACTGGAAACCAGCGCCACCCGAGGGGTATTTTTGGGGAGACCCGTCAGCTTGTTCATCCTATTCTTTGACCTGTTCTTACTCTACGCTCTCCGCTCTATGCTCTCTGCTCGATGCTGCCTTTATAGCACTCCCTCAATGGCAATCGCCCGGATCGGCCAGGCATCGCAGCCTTTCACCCGCACGGGCACGCCCATGAAGAAGAACCGTTCCTCCCTGAGCTGGTCCAGGTGGGCGAGCCCTTCGATCAAGGGAACTCCCCGGCTCATCAGGTCCACGTGAACTCTCATCTTGCCGAGTTCGGAGAAGTTCTCCTCGATGCTGTAGGAGAAGTCCATGGCCAGCAACTTGATTCCCGCATCGGCCAGATATTGGGCTGCCGCGTCGGTCATGGAAATCTTATCGTCATCCGTGTAAGGGGAATTTCCGATGACCACGATATCGCCCTTTTTGACCCCCTTTTGTTTGAACATCTCCGGGGTAATCTTTGCCTTGGCCGGCAGTTTGGCCAGGTTGAGGAAAACCGCCTCTCCCCACCAGGCATCCGGCGGGAAATCGGCGATGTCAGGCGCGTCTTTCCCCTCGGGGAGAGCGGGAATAAAGTGTGATGGTGCTTCGGCATGAGTTCCAATGTGGGACATGTTGTCGATGTCGTGCATGAACTCGCCGGCAAAGATCCTGAACTTGCGGATCTCCAGCCTCCGCCCCTCCTTCCCCGGCTCCAGAACCTTGTTCAGTTCCACAATTCTCCCTTTCTTCAGCACCTCCAAAATTCCCATCTCCCGTCCTTTCCGTTAATTGTTCTCAGTTTGGATTTTGAAAACCGCCTGATCATGAATATGTTATATCCTGAAACCAAAAGGGCCGACGTTCAACTCAAAAATGGATCCTGAACTCCACCCGGGAGACCGTCTTTATTGCTCTTCGAAAGGCGACCAAATATGCTGTAAGCCGAATGAAATGGTTGGAAACGCAGAAAAGGAAATTATTCCCAGGGTCGAAATTGAAATTTTTTTGTAGGGGCGATTCAGCCCTCGACCTGAGCGACTCGACTGTCTTCGACCCTGAGGCTCAGACCCCAAGGGAGCCTGTCGAGAGCCTCCAGGTCGAACGACTCGCCGAAGTCTCGGGCCGAAGGTGAATCGCCTCTCCATTTCTGGCCTGGGCTGTGTTCCGCTCCTGAGGAAGAAAGTACACTCGTCATGATTAGGATCGATGAAAGAATAATGATGATAACCGTCGTCCCGTTCGGGAAGCATCAGAGGAGAGATTCGAGCTTGTTCTTCAGCCGGTCGATTGCCAGTTTCAGATCTTTCAACCTTCTTCCCGTCTCTTCCAATTTTTCCCGCTCCGCACGCACGAAACGGGTGTAGGGGGCGATGGCCTCCTGCATATGTTCCTGGCTGTTGCGGATCTCATTCTCGAACTGGCCGCGCAAGGAATCGCTGAGCTGGGCCCGCAGGGCGGCCATCTTTTCGTTCAGCTTCGCCTTTCCCTGTCTTCGGCGGGCGGGAATGATGAAGAGGCCCACGGTGGCCATCAATCCTGCCAGGAGAACCCCGGTCACGTCGGCCGCCGCGGTCGTGGCCAGGGTGGTGACCAGAGCCCCCAGCCCGAGCGCGCCAGCTTCCAGGGCCGCCGATGCGGCCACCGCGCTCCGAGCATGGTCGGCCACGGCTTTCGCCTCCCGGTCCCGGTCGTACCCGTCCACAACCCGCCGGGCTTCCCGGGCCACCCCCTCCACCAGC